>TARA_R110002111_G_scaffold256737_1_pt1 | contig 100038 bp, 85 predicted proteins | sample TARA_R110002111 | Tara Oceans TARA_R110002111 (sample SAMEA4397363) | marine metagenome | biome: Polar Biome; feature: [ZZZ] marine water layer (ENVO:01000295); material: water (ENVO:00002006), including particulate matter (ENVO:01000060) such as... | depth 199 m
GGGTGGGTCACCTTGAAAACACGCCGTTTATGGACGGAAACTAGCTACCTTAGAGTATCCGCTGTAATGTAGCAATCATTTTGATTCTTTCTTCAACAAGCTAGACGACAGCTGGTATCAGACCTTCCAGCTCCAATTCATCCATATCGCAAGCAAGCTGAAAGAGCGCTGCTTCATTAGCTTGGCAAAGCTTTCGAATCTGTACCTGATTGGCGTTTGCACGTCGTAGTACCTCAAAGCCCTTTTCGGTCGCCTCTATTACCGGTAGCTCCCAACCATGAGCTCTGGAAAACGCTCGTTTGTGGTAACGATACTGTCCTTCCCGAGGAATGTAATGACTGATCACTCGGTGCTTTCCAGAACCGTCGTTCTTTCGCTTGAATTCGTTGTAAAACCAGAACATCTCAAGTTTGTTATCCCGCAGTCTGGCCCGGCAACCGTAATGCCCCGGATATCCGGGAGTGCTAACGCCACGATGTTTCCGGTTCTGAGCCCAGAAAAAATCACACCAGCGTTGTGCTATGTAAAAGTACCGGTGCTGTTCGAGAATCGTGTTCTTGTATACAGCCCGGAGGAATAGTTCAGAATCGCTATAGGCCCGAACTGTCAGTTCTTCATGATCAATACCCTCATGCCGGGCAGCTCTTCTCCAAGCAGCTGAGACTTCTTCAATCTGTGTGTTTTGATTGGTTGGTTTCATCAAAAGGTGCTCCGTTTGTAATCACGGAGCAAATGTTATCCAACCGACGGCTTCAGGCTCCTATCCGTTCTTTACCTTTTGGGGCGCATAGAACGCCTTCAGGTCTCTGACTCGGGCTGAAAAGGGCCGAGACTTAGCCAGTTTCTCTCCAGATAACCTATCTGATGGGGGATCTGAGGCAGCCATTCCCATAACTACAGAATTTTGGCAGAAGAGAGGACGCCCATACCTCCCCCTTTTTATGGGGGACCTATCGTTATGACCTGTTGATCCGGCAGGTCTCCTGACCATTTTTGAGCGTTGGGGTGGGAGTCGTTGATGCGAAGGATTCATCACAAAGGTCTGTTGCGAGACCCGAAGCTGGCTGCAAACTCTCATTCGCCATTCAGCGAAAGCAACGAGCCTCCAAACGGACTCCGAAGAGACTCCCTAGAAAAAATTGTTGAGCACTGTGCTGTACGAACCTTTAAAACTACTTGATCACAGCTCACTGAGGATTTCAGTGCATCAAAAAATACAACCGATACCGAACACTGACTTTCACATGTGAAAGTCACGCAACAGAACGGATCAAAAAATATACAAAAAACGGAAAAATCAGGGAGAAAAGCCAGGGTTTTATTTTTACGGTTTCCTATGACTCGATTTTTAGTTTTTTTATCCGTTTATTATCAATTAGTTAAAATGAATACCCGACTTTACGCCCTTTAAGGGCAATTCGACGGTTCTCCCCCAAGACGAATATTTCCGATGATTGCTCCCGACAATCAACAAACGAACGGGAGTAGCCATGACGAAACAATCAAACGCCACCACCGAGCGCCTGCTGACATATGAGGAGGTTTGTACGGTTTTGAAAACGTCGCAGGCAACGCTACGCCGCTATGTAAAACAGGGGCGGTTCCCGGCACCTGTGAAGCCGAATCCCCATGGCCGAGCCGTTCGCTTTCGCTACCAGGACGTAAAAGCGTGGCTGGACAAGCTGTGAGAGAGGCTGAGTGATATGCAATACAAACTGCAAGATGACGGGCTCTATGCTTTATCAGGGGACCATTGGCAGCGTGTCGGCGGCTGGATTCAGGTAATGGCTCGCACCAGGTTAACCGACAAGCGGCACGGACACGGAGCGTTGCTGGAATGGCAGAATTTCGATGGTGTGAAGCTACGCGAGGTCGTCTATGCCCGAGATCTCAACAGCGATAATGCCCGGCAGGTGCGGGACATGCTGGTTGATACTGGTTATCCACTGACACCAGGGCAGGCAAGCTGGAACCGGCTTCAGCACTACCTTTTGGAACAGATGACTCTGGCCGAACCGGCGACTGTCGTTAATCGAACGGGTTGGCACGGTGCGGTATTTGCCACCAGTAACTGGACGATCGGTTCTGCTGACGAGCCGCACCATTTTGTAGGCCAATTATCAGGCTCTCCGACGTTAGAGGAGTCTGGAAGTCTCAGCGACTGGCAGACTTATGTCGGTCAGCTATGCCGAGGCAATCCATTAGCAATATTCAGCATTGGCACGGCACTGGCTGCGCCACTTGTTGCACCTGCTGGTATGGAAAATGGCGCCATCCACTTGGTTGGAGCATCGTCAACTGGGAAGACGACCTTGTTGCAGTTGGCGGCCAGCGTCTATGGAAGCAACCGCTACGTCCGCAGTTGGATCTCAACCGGCAACGGATTAGCGGCAGTCTCTTCAGAGCACAACGACATGCTGCTGCCGTTGGATGAGATCGGCATGGCCCGTCCGGAAGACATCGATACGGCTATCTATCAGATCATGAACGGCTCAGGGAAGTTACGGGCTAACGTCTCCGGCGACCTGGCTGCGACCTCCCATTGGCGAACGTTGGTGTTGAGTAGCGGCGAAGTCTGGATTGCTGAGCTACTTCAGCAGATCGGTAAACCGTTGCGCGCAGGCCAGCAGATACGGCTGGTAGAGCTCCCGGTGTTTGGGACCTACGGCTCGTTCGACGAATTGCATGGTCACAAGCATCCTCAACAATTTGTGGACGAGCTGAAATCGTCTTGTCAGCGCTACCACGGCACCGTCATTCGGGAGTGGGTGTCATTGCTGACCGAGCGTCACACTGAGCTCAGTCAGTATCTAAATCATGAGATTGGTCGTCTGAGCAGTGCGTGGGCAAACGATCAGATGGCATCCCAGGTGCAACGCGTCATCCGGCGTTTTGCGTTGATTGGGGCGGCACTTTGTCTCGGTAGCAGGAATTTCATCCTCCCCTGGAGCGAGGAAGAGTCCTTGGCAGCTGTCCATCGAACCTTGAAGGCCTGGCTGGATAACAGAGGCCACTCCAGAAATTCCGAGGAATTCCGGCTTCTCAAAGCGCTGGAGCGGGCCATGAAAGTCTGGGAGCGTAGCCTCAGTGATATTGAACAAGCGAGTGGCCAGGGGGGAGCTGGTTTACGGCGCTCACACGAGGGGCGCGAGTTGTGGTTGATCTATAAATCGCACTTCCTGAAGCGGCTCGGGCTGCCGACCCATTACATGAGGGAAGTGGAGGTGCTGTTACAGCGTGACTGTCTGGTGAGTAATGAGCGCTCCCGGGGGACCTACAAAACCAGGGTCAATGGAGATTTGCAGCGGTTTTTCGCGCTCAGGCCTGACCAAGTTAGGCGGCAACTTGAAGAGCTGGAGAGGGTTGAACATGAGGACTGACTTGGTGTTCCCAATTTCCCAGTTTTCCCACTTTGGTTATGGCGGTGTAGGGGTAGAGCGATGACAGAAAAAGAAATGTTACAGCGAGTATTGCAGGACATGATGGTCCTCAAAAAAATCATTTTTGACCACATTAATGGCAGCAAGGCCCCGGAGGCCGACAAGGAGATCATGAGTCTTGAAGACTGTGCGGAATACACGGGGCTGAAGAAAAGCACCCTGTACCAGTTAACCTCTCAAAAAAAGATCCCCCACTTCAAGCCAAACGGCCATCGGATCTTTTTTCGCCGCGCAGACATCCTGAAGTGGCTCCAGTCTAACAGGATCGCGACAGCGGACGAGATCGAACAGTCGGCTGCTCAGCACCTGGTGAGCCACCGAAGACCAGGACGGCGGAGTGTTTGATGTGGGGCAGGAGGAAAGAGGGGCTGTGAAAGCCCCTCTCGTCACTTAGGCTGCACATTCCCCAACTCCGTCCAGTGTCTCCTCAAATATGTCAGGAAAACTCCTCATGGCCTCTGTGCGGCGAGTTTCGAGTATATCGGCATAGATTTCGGTGGTTCTCAGCTCACTATGGCCTAGAAGTCGCGACAGCGAATAGATATCCACACCCCTGGCCAGTTGATTGACCGCAAAGGTGTGCCGTCCGGCATGGAAAGTGACGTTCTTGGTGATTCCTGCCCGCATGACCCATTGCGCCAACGCAACGTTGGTATAGGAGTCATACTTCAGACCCTTGAATACCCTATCACCTGGCTTACCACGATTCTCCAGGTTCAACAATCTCACCGCTGAGTCTGGAAGATCCAGGTATTGCAGTGAGTTTCCGGCGTTCACCAGCTTCTTCTGCCGAAAAATGATGCGGTAGTGGCCATCAGCGAATTCTTCAATCTCACCCCAGATCAACTTGTGGATATCTGACCAGCGAAGGCCAGTGGTGCAGGAAAACAGGAACGCGCGCCGCAGCACGTCATATCGGCATTCGGCTTTGGTTAGAGCCCGGACCTCTTCCAGGGTCAGGTAAGTCCGTTTCGTGTTTTCCGGCTTGATGGACTTAACCTGTTGAACCGGGTTCTAACGGATAATCCCATCACGATAGGCCTGGTTGAGCGCAGCGCGAACCTTGTTGAAGTAACTGCTGGTCGTGTTCTTGGCCAGTTTGGTACCGGATTTGGTGGTGGCTTCATGCTGAAGGTAGTGCCGGAACCCCTCCAGGAATCGCTTATCGACTTGTTCAAAGGTCAGTTCAGACAAGCCATGGTAGCGGTGCAGGTGATGACGGGTGGAGATCCAGATCGAATGGTTGGATTTGCTCCCGGAAGCCTTCTCGTCGGTCAACTGGTCGAAGTAATCGAAGAAGCTGGCAGACAGCTTGGTCCGATCATCCAATCCATGTCGTGACGACTCGATTTCCAACAGCCGTTTTGCCCGGATGGCCTCAGCCTTCTGATTCACGGTCTTGTTGTGCTCACGCTCCGCCGGAAGGCGGGGTTTGTCGTAGAGGAACAGGTTCAGGGGCTCATATGAGCGCTTCTGCGCCCGAGAACCGTTCTGACCCGTCTTGGAACCGTGATAGTAGACCAGTCGCAAGGCACGGTGGCCGTGTTTGTCTGGTTCGCGTTTCTGGATAGTGATTTTCATGTTTTGCTCCTTTTGTGCTCCGAGTGCTCCGAAAACTTATACTCGGAGCACACACGGAGCAAGAGGGGGCAAAACGGATCAAACTGCTTGCAAAGAAATAGAATAAAATTATTTATAAAACAATGACCTAATTGTATTTTGTTGGATACTTTTCGATCTTTTTGGTCGTTTCACTTCCCGATACAGAAACTGCTGAAAATCTTGCCCAACAATTCATCGGGTGTCAGGTGGCCGGTAATCTCGCCCAGGGCATCCTGGGCAGCGCGCAAGTCTTCGGCCAGCAATTCACCGGCACCGAAGCCCTCGAGTTGGCCCTGGCCCCGGACCAGCAATTCCAGAGCTCTCTCAAGGGCATCCAGATGCCGGCGACGGGCCAGGAATCCGCCTTCGGTGGTACTGGCTAACCCCATGCATTGCTTGAGATGGCCCCGGAGAATCTCAAGCCCTCCGGCGGATTTCGCTGCCAGACGGATGACCGGAGCACTCTGGTGAAGCTCCGCGCTGATACCAATCCCTTCGCCGGAAAGGTCCACCTTGTTGCGGATGACCGTGACCGGAGCATTCGCTGGCAACCGGTCGATAAAATCCGGCCAGATTTCATGGGGCTCGGTTTTATCGGTGGTGGTTGCATCCACCATCAGCAGGATGCGATCAGCCTGACGGATCTCATCCCACGCCCGGGCAATCCCGATCTGTTCCACTTCATCCGGGCTGTCCCTCAGGCCAGCGGTATCAATGATGTGCAGCGGCATGCCATCGATGTGGATATGTTCCCTGAGGACATCCCGGGTGGTGCCTTCAATGGCCGTAACAATCGCCGCTTCGCGACCGGCCAGGGCGTTGAGCAGACTGGATTTGCCCGCGTTTGGCCGGCCGGCAATCACCACTTTCATACCATCCCGTAATAGGGTGCCCTGCTGGGCGTCGGCAAGAATCCGCTCAAGCCGGTCACGCAGGGCCTGAAGGTCACGGGCCACCTTGCCATCGGCGAGGAAATCAATTTCCTCTTCCGGAAAATCGATGGCCGCCTCAACGTAAATCCGCAGGTGGGTGACCGCGTCCATCAGGTCTTCAATCTGCCGGGAAAATACCCCCTGCATGGAACGCACGGCACAGCGGGCGGCCTGTTCCGAACTGCTCTCGATTAGATCAGCGACAGCCTCGGCCTGGGCCAGATCCAGCTTGTCGTTCAGGAACGCCCGCTCGGAGAATTCACCGGGCCTCGCCAGTCTTGCGCCCAGGCTACAGACTTCACGGAGCAGGAGATCCAGGATCACCGTGCCGCCATGGCCCTGCAACTCGAACACGTCCTCCCCGGTAAAGGAGTGGGGATTGGGGAAAAACAGTCCTATTCCCTCATCGATCAGTGCCCCGTCGCTGTCCAGGAAGGGGCCGTAATGGGCATAGCGTGGTTTGGGGCGGAAACCCAATATCTGTCCGGCAATCTCCGAAGCCTTCGGGCCGGATACCCGGACAATGCCAACACCGGCCTGGCCGGGTGCCGTGGCAATGGCGGCGATGGTGTCAGAACTCTGGCTCATGTGGGTTGTTCCTCGGGGCCGAAACAACAGAGGCCCCTTCGCGGAGCCTCTGTTTGGATCAGATTGAGTGCACGGGTCAGTGCTTTTTGGCTGCCGTCTCTGCTTCAATCTTGCGGGTAATATACCACTGCTGACTGATCGACAGAATGTTGTTTGTCAGCCAGTACAGTACCAGACCTGCCGGGAACCACAGGAAGAACACGGTAAAGACCAGCGGCATCAGCTTCATGATCTTGGCCTGCATCGGATCCGGTGGCGTCGGGTTCAGGTGCATCTGCAGGAACATGCTTGCGCCCATCAGGATTGGCAGAATGAAGTACGGATCCATTTGGGAAAGGTCATTGATCCATAGCACGAACGGGGCATGTCGCAGTTGTACACTCTCAAACAGAACCCAGTACAGGGATATGAACACCGGCATCTGCACCAGGATTGGCAGGCAGCCACCCAGCGGGTTGATCTTTTCCCGCTTGTACAGTGCCATCATTTCCTGGGACATGCGCTGGCGATCATCGCCATAGAGTTCCTTGAGCCGGGTCAGTTGCGGCGCCACTGCACGCATTTTGGCCATGGATTTGTAGCTGGTGGCGGACAGGTGGAAGAACACAGCTTTCACCAGAACGGTCAGCAGGATAATGGAGACACCCCAGTTTCCGACAATGCTGTAAAACCACTCCAGGATGACGAACAGTGGCAGGGAAATAAAGAACAGCCAGCCGAAGTCGACAGTGCGATCCAGATTGGGCGCTATGTTTTCCAGACGATCAATAACTTTAGGCCCAACGTAGGCACGGGCACCGATTTCAGCGGTTTGGCCAGGCTCAACGGTTGTCGCCGGGTAGACAAAGCCCATTACGTAATAGGGCCCGCGACGGGTCGTCTGGAACTGGGCAACCTGATCACGCTCGGGAACCCACGCGGAAATGAAGTAGTGCTGGAGGAAGGCGAGCCAGCCGTTGGTGACGGACTGGTTGAGCTGGTTTTCCTGAAGATCGTCGAATTTGAATTTCTGGTACGGATCCTCCGGAGAACTGACAACCAGACCGAGGAAGGCCTTGATGCCCATGCTGGCCTGGGAGGTGGGGTCGGGAGACTGGTCACGTACAATTTTTCCGGTAAAATTGGCCTGCCAGTTCTCACTGGACTGGTTTTCAACCAGGTATTTCACAGCAATTTCGTAACTGTTGCGCTCGAACTGATACCGCTTGATGATCCGGACGCCCTTGTCGGTTGTGAAGGTGAGGTCAACGGTAAGCTGATTGTCACCTTCGACCAGTTCATAGCTCGAGGCTTCGGTCTGATACACCGGGGGCGTGCCGTTTTTACGGCTGTCCGGGCCGTCACGGCCGATAAGCCCACTTTCGAGAACATACAGCCGGTTTTCAGTGTTATTGAGCAGTGTCAGAGGTTCTTTGCTGTGGAGTGACCTGTCGTAATCCAGAAGCTGGGCGCGAACCAGATTACCACTGACCCGGTCGATGGTCAGCTCGTAAACATCAGTTCGTACCTTAACGAACTGATTGGTGACGGTGGTGCCGACCTCAACCTGGCCGACAACGGACTCTCCGGTTTCCGGTGTGGTGAATTCTTCAGAGCCGGGGTTGGGTGCGGATAAGCCAGTATTGTCCTCCGGCAGCACCATATCATCTGCATTGCCTGAGCGATTCGTTGTTTGTGACGGAGCGGATTGAGAAACCTGAGTGGTCTCCGGGCGCTGGTAATAATCCTCATTCCAGGCAAGCACCATCAGATAACTGACAATAGCCAGGCCGGCAAATAATACGATGCGTTGAATATCCATAGAGTTACTGTCTGGTCTGGGTTGTTGTGTGGGAATGATCAGGGTGTAGGCAAGCCGGTCCGGATTCCAGGCCCACGGACTTTTCCGTGCCCGGCACCGGATCATACCCGCCTTCCGCCCAGGGGTGACACCTTAACAGACGCCGGATTGCGAGAAATAACCCTTTCAGGGCGCCATGATGAACAATGGCTTCAACGGCATATTGTGAGCAGGTGGGGTAATGGCGGCAATGGCTGGCCATCATGGGACTGATGGCATACTGGTAGAAGCGGATGGGCAGGAGCAAAAGTTTGCGCATTAACCCGTTCCTCGACCGGGAGTCTCCGATGGTGCTGCCCGGGATGGCTGAGATTGAGTGTATTTTTTCCTGAGCCGTCGCCAGAGATCGTCCATGGATGCGCGAACAGTTGGGTTGTCCAGGGAAACAAGGCCCTGTCTTCCCAGTACCACAACATCAAGCCCCGGGAGCTCCGTCTGATGTCGGAAGCTTTCCCTGACCTGGCGTTTTATCCGGTTTCTCTGAACCGAGAGCTTCAGATTTTTCTTGGAAAAAATCAAACCAACCCTGGCGTGACCGAGAGTATTCGGTGTCGCCAGGATCAGAAAATTCCTGTGTGGAACTTTCAGCTGCACGTCGTTGAAGACTTTACCGTAATCAGCAGGTCGCAGGAGACGATTTGATTTCGGGAAACCGAAAGCCTTCATTCGGCGGACAGAGCTTACGCGGACAGACGTGCGCGGCCTTTGGCACGACGACGGGAAATAACCTTGCGGCCGTTGGCAGTTGCCATACGGGCACGGAAACCGTGAACGCGCTTACGCTTCAGGACGCTTGGTTGAAACGTTCTTTTCATGGTGATGATCTCACAATTCGTATGGTGGAAATTCAGTAACTGGCCGGAAATTGTACAGCCGAAACAGGAGCGGCATTTTATGCAAATGGCGGCGGGAATTCAATGTTTATTGCTGCGGGGTTATGCCGATGGCGAAAACCGGAAAAGGTTCGACCAGGTAATTAAAGTCAGTAAGTGTTTTTAGAATTTCTTTAAGGATTAATTTATTACTGTTATTAGAGGCGACGTTTTCTGTGGATAAGTAAAAATAAGTAATAAAAAACAATTATTTGTATAGTTTATAAGGGTATTGACAAGGCGCCCTGAGGGCTGTGGACGACGCCGAGGCGGATTGTGGGTAACACGGTGTGGTCGAATCTGATCGAGTTATCCCCGGTTGTGCCCCATGGTTCCTAACAGGGTTCATCCACGGTTGTACACACAGGGCTGTGCACAACCTGGGAAGCGGAAATGTTCTGTACACAAGGTTGTAGGTAAGTCTGTATAAAATTGAAATATAAGGGAATAAATTTCCACAGGCTGTTAACGAACTGGCTTTAGCACTTTTACTTCGGGCCCCGGCGGGTTAGAATCCGGGGTCATCTCTCTGGACAGGATGTCCCTTATCCGTTCAGCGATATTTCAGGGTTATCGGGAGCAGGCTGTCGTGCCAAATAGTATGTGGCATCAATGTCTTGAAGTACTTCGGGACGAGTTTCCCGCACAACAGTTCAATACCTGGCTCAGGCCCCTGCAATCCGATCACCGGGAGGGCCAACTGATGTTGTTCGCGCCCAATCGCTTTGTTATGGATTGGGTAAACGAAAAGTACCTTCGGCGCATTGAAGAGGTTCTCAAGGATCTGAACGGTGGTCAGGCGCCCCGGGTTAACATGAAGGTGGGATCGGCGCCCCGGGAAAGTGACCCGGTCAAGCGCTCGGAAAGGCCTGCCCGGCTGAACGGCCAGGTGCTGGAGGAAGCCGGGAGTCGGGTCACGGAAGAGGAAAGAGGCGTCGCCGCGACGGTGCCCGGATCAACGTCTGTGCGACCCAAAGGTTATAGTGAGCGCCGGCCGGTTCAGATTGAAGGGGATATCAAGCACCAGAGTTTTCTCAATGAAGGCTTCACCTTTGAAACCTTTGTGGAGGGTAAGTCCAACCAGTTGGCGCGGGCGGCGTCCATGCAGGTGGCTGAAAATCCGGGTGGCGCCTACAATCCCCTGTTTCTCTACGGTGGCGTTGGTCTGGGTAAAACCCACCTGATGCATGCCATCGGGAACGAGATTGTCCGTCGCAATCCCAAGGCAAAAGTGGCATACCTCAGGTCAGAGCGTTTTGTGGCCGATATGGTCAAGGCGTTACAGCTCAATGCCATAAATGAATTCAAGCGTTATTACCGGTCGGTGGATGCCCTGCTCATTGATGATATCCAGTTTTTTGCCCGCAAGGAGCGTTCCCAGGAGGAATTCTTCCATACTTTCAACGCGTTGCTTGAGGGTGGCCAACAGGTCATTGTGACCTGTGATCGTTTTCCGAAAGAAATCGTCGACATGGAAGAACGGCTTAAGTCCCGGTTTGGCTGGGGGTTAACGGTCATGGTGGAGCCTCCGGAGCTTGAAACCCGGGTGGCCATATTGATGAAGAAGGCGGAGCAGGCCAACGTCAAGCTGAGCAGCGAAGCGGCCTTTTTTATTGCCCAGAAAATCCGATCAAATGTTCGTGAGCTCGAAGGAGCACTGCGTCTGGTGATAGCGAATGCTCACTTCACGGGTTCGGAAATCACTCCCCCATTTATCCGTGAAAGTCTGAAAGACCTGCTGGCACTTCATGAAAAGCAGGTGAGTATTGATAATATTCAGCGCACCGTCGCGGAGTATTACAAGATCAAGGTGGCAGATCTGCTGTCGAAACGGCGGACCCGTGTAGTGACCCGGCCACGACAGGTTGCCATGTCTCTGTCCAAGGAGCTGACCAATCACAGCCTCCCGGAGATTGGCGACGCTTTCGGCGGTCGCGATCACACTACTGTGCTGCATGCATGCAAGAAAATCGTGGAGTTGCAGGAGACCGATCCGGGCATCCGCGAGGATTATCAGAATTTTATGAGACTGCTGACTACCTGATGCCGGGCGTTGGCGAACAACATTCACCCTTCCAACCTAAAGAAAGCTGAGTGCCATGAAACTGATGATCAGCCGTGAATCCCTGCTTATCCCGCTGCAAAGCATTGCGGGTGTCGTGGAAAAGAAGCAGACCATGCCGGTGCTGTCCAACGTACTCCTGACGGCAGAAGACAATGCCCTGACCCTGACCGGGACCAACATGGAAGTGGAACTGGTTGCCCGGGTCACACCGGTGCATGTGGATCAACCTGGCCGGATTACTGTTCCAGCCCGTAAACTGTCCGACATCTGCAGGGCCCTGGGTGATGAGGCACCGATAGAACTGTCGCTGGAAGGTGATCGTTTGCATCTGCGCTGTGGCGCGAGTCACTTCACCCTGTCGACGTTACCGGCCGAGCACTTTCCCAATGTGGAAGACGAAGCGGAGAGTTTCCGGCTTGAATTGCCCCAAAAAGAGCTGGGCCGAATGCTGGACGCAACGGCCTTTGCCATGGCTCAGCAAGATGTTCGTTACTACCTGAACGGGTTGCTGCTGGAAGTGGACAAGGATCATGTGCGCACGATTGCCACCGATGGTCACCGTCTGGCTATGGCTCACCTGGAACTGCCGACGAACTGTCCGGAACTTCGCCAGGTTATCGTGCCCCGTAAAGGCGTGCTGGAACTGGCACGATTGCTTGAGGATGTGGAAACACCGGTCATCCTGGTGATTGGCGATAATCACCTGCGTGCGACGGTGGGCGCTTACACCTTTACCTCAAAACTGATAGAGGGGAGGTTTCCGGACTATAACCGGGTGATTCCCCGTGGCGGCGACAAAGTGATACTGGCAGACCGCGCCACGCTCAGGAATACGCTGCAACGGGCGGGGATTCTGTCTCACGAGAACATTCGGGGTGTGCGCCTGAATCTTGCCCCGAACGAACTCCAGGTATTTGCCAATAATCCGGACCAGGAACAGGCCGAAGACGCGTTGCCCGTGGATTATCAAGGCGAATCCCTGCAGATCGGTTTTAATGTAGGCTATCTGGTGGACGTAATGAACGCGCTGGACGAGGACCAGATAAAGATGACTCTGTCCAACCCCAGCAGCAGCGTCTTGATCGAAGCGCAGAACGATAGCCGTTGCCTTTACGTGGTTATGCCCATGAGGCTGTAGGAGGATGAGATTGATGAGTGCCGTAACGAATGGAATCAAGGGAGCTTTTCGGATTGGGCAGACTGTGTCGGTACTTGGGCGCACAGGGATCAACTGGATTCGTGGGGATCGTCCCCCGACACCCAGGCTGCTGAGGCAGACATTTGAATCACTGGGTGCCACCTACATAAAGCTCGGGCAATTTATCGCCAGCTCACCGACGTTCTTCCCCGAGGAGTATGTTGAGGAATTCCAGAACTGCCTGGATAAGACCCCAAACCTCCCCTTTGGCGTGATTCGGAAGATCATTGCCGAGGAACTGGGGCGTCCGCTGGACGAAGTCTATTCGGACATCGATCCTGTAGCCCTGGCGTCCGCCTCGATTGCGCAGGTACATGCGGCAAGACTGGTAACCGGTGAGGACGTGGTCATCAAGGTGCAGAAGCCGGGCGTTGAGAACATCCTGCTGACGGATCTGAACTTCCTGTACCTATCTGCGCGGATTCTGGAAACACTGGCGCCGAAATTGTCCTGGACCTCCATGTCCGGCATTGTCGAAGAAATCCAGCGGACCATGATGGAGGAATGTGACTTCATCAAGGAAGCCAACAACCTGAGGGTGTTCCGGGAATTTCTGCACGATACTCATAACGAGGATGCGGCCGTCCCCCGGGTTTTCGAACACTGCAGCACCCGTCGAATTCTGACCATGGAACGTTTTCACGGGGTGCCATTGACCGATCTGGAAAGCATAAGGGGTTACGCCCGGGATCCGGAGCGTACGTTGATCACGGCAATGAACACCTGGTTTGCGAGCCTGACCCAGTGTGAATTTTTCCACGCGGACGTTCATGCCGGAAACCTGATGGTGCTGAAAGACGGTCGGGTCGGGTTTATCGATTTCGGAATCGTCGGCCGGATAAAGCCGGATACCTGGCAGGCAGTCAATGATTTCATTTCTGCGGTGATGGTTGGAAATTTCGAGGGTATGGCGGATGCCATGATCCGTATCGGAATCACTCATCGGACTGTCCGGGTGGACGAGCTTGCCGGCGATCTTCGCCGGCTCTACCAGCAGATGGACAAGATGGTACCCGACGAGGTTCCGTATGAGGCCGATAAGGCCGAAGACGACGTAAATCACATTCTGATGGATATGGTTAAAATCGGGGAAAGCCATGGACTTCACTTTCCCAGGGAATTTGCCCTGTTACTGAAACAGTTTTTGTACTTTGATCGTTATGTGCATATCCTCGCGCCGGAAATGGATGTGTTCATGGATGAGCGGCTGAATATGCTTCATTGAGGCGGTGGTCGCCTTCAGGCATTGACTTTTGTACACTAAGGCAGCGTTTTCGGAATGGGTAACGCTGCCTTTTTCATTGTACGGGTCCAGTTTTCCGGCCCCTTCCATTCCGCTTTGAGTTCTCTTCCCATGGCGTTGGTTAAATTCCAGACTGAATACTTCCGCAACCTGTCGTCGGCACCCGTGACTTTTTCTCCTTCCTTTAATCTCCTGTACGGCGAGAACGGCAGTGGTAAAACCAGTGTTCTGGAAGCTATTGGTTATCTGGGGTTGGGGAGATCGTTCCGGGTAAATCGGCATCAGGCGGTAGTGCGTCATGGTGAACAGCGATTCACGGTGTTTGGCGGGCTCGATCACGGGCTGACGGACGATGGTAGGAAATGCGGCAAGGGTCTGGGACACCGGTTAGGCATCTCACGCGATGTGGTGCAAAAAGAAACGGCCTTGCGGGTCGACGGCGAAGGTGTTCGTAGTTTGTCCTCGCTTGCAATGCATTTACCGGTATCGGTGATTGATCCGGGTGTGTTCGATGTCGTTGCCGGGGGGCCGGGGAAACGGAGGCAGTTTCTGGATTGGGCAGTGTTCCACGTGGAACCTTCATTTGGGTCTGTGTGGCAGCAATGTCAGAGAGTGACATCACAGCGGAATCAAACGCTCAGAAATGGTAGACTGGACGAGTCCTTATTGCGGGTCTGGGACCGCCAGTACGCTGCCCTGAGTGACCAGATCAATGACGCCAGAATCAATACGTTTACGCGCTTCAAGGTTGCATTCGAAGCGTTGGTCAGGGAAGTTGAGGTCCAGTGGACCGAAGGACTAAAGCTTGAATTTTACGCCGGGTGGGATACCACTCAATCCCTGATGGACGTGCTGGTAAGCCACCGTGAGCAGGAGCGTAAAATGGGGCACACCCTTTATGGGCCCAACCGCGCAGATATCCGGTTGAAGTTTCAGGGGCGGCCCGTTGCAGAAACCTTCTCCCGGGGCCAGCAGAAAACCCTGGTTATTTTGATGAAGATTGCCCAAGGCATGGTGTTGAGTGGCATGGGCAAACAGGTCACCTTTTTGCTTGACGATATTAATGCCGAGTTGGATGAAGGGCACAGGGCGATGTTGGCCAGCAGGTTACAGGCATTGCGCTGCCAGGTGTTCATTACGTCGATCGAGCGGCCTCGGGTCGGTCAGCTATGGCTGGACGGGAAGACACCAGAATACAGAATGTTCCACGTGGAACATGGCAAATTGACGGAAGAATAAGGCCGGTGCGGAACGCTAAGATGCCCCGGCCTATCACGCTTCAGGAGTTTCCGAATGAGTGAATCGAACTATAATTCCTCCAGTATCAAAGTCTTGAAGGGACTGGATGCGGTGCGAAAACGGCCCGGCATGTACATCGGTGATACCGATGATGGCACTGGTCTGCACCACATGGTTTTTGAATTGGTGGATAACTCCATCGATGAAGCGCTTGCGGGCCACTGCTCCGAGATCGGCGTTGTCATTCACCCCGATGAATCGGTAACGGTAAAAGATAATGGTCGTGGTATTCCGGTGGACCTGCACGAAGAAGAAGGCGTCTCCGCAGCCGAAGTTATCATGACGGTTTTGCACGCCGGTGGTAAATTCGATGACAATTCCTACAAGGTTTCCGGTGGGCTGCACGGTGTAGGTGTATCGGTCGTTAATGCCTTGTCCTCTACCCTGACCCTGACAATCCGTCGCGATGGCAAGGTCTACGAGCAAACCTACACCCATGGTGTGCCCGACGCCCCTCTGAGCCCCGTTGGTGAAACCGACGCATCCGGTACCAAGGTTCACTTCATTCCGTCACCGGAGACCTTCACTCACATTGAATTCCACTATGACATTCTGGCCAAGCGCCTGCGGGAGCTTGCATTCCTGAACAGTGGCGTGCGCATTCGTCTCACAGACGAGCGTAGTGGCAGAGAAGAAGTGTTTGAATACGAAGGCGGTTTGCGGGCTTTTGTTGAGCATCTGAACACCAACAAAACGCCGATTAACCGGGTGTTTCACTTCAACCGTGAGCGTGAAGACGGCATCGCCGTGGAAGTGGCGATGCAGTGGAACGATGCCTTCCAGGAAAACCTTTACTGTTTCACCAACAACATTCCCCAGCGGGATGGTGGTACTCACCTGGCCGGTTTCCGCGCCGCCCTGACCCGGTCCCTGAACAACTATATCGAGCACGAAGGCCTTGGTAAGAAAGCCAAGGTCGCTACGTCTGGTGATGATGCCCGGGAAGGCCTGACCGCGATTGTCAGCGTCAAGGTCCCAGATCCGAAGTTTTCTTCCCAGACCAAGGACAAGCTGGTGTCGTCGGAAGTGAAAACGGCGGTTGAGCAGGAGCTGTATCAGAGCTTCGCCGATTACCTGCAGGAACAGCCCAACGAAGCCAAGCTGATCGTCAACAAGATGATTGAAGCCGCCAGGGCCCGTGAAGCGGCGCGCAAGGCTCGTGACATGACCCGTCGCAAGGGTGCTCTGGATATTGCCGGCCTGCCCGGAAAACTGGCGGATTGTCAGGAGAAGGATCCGGCACTTTCAGAATTGTACATTGTGGAGGGTGACTCGGCCGGCGGCAGCGCCAAACAGGGCCGGGACCGCAAAACCCAGGCGATCCTGCCGTTGAAGGGCAAGATCCTGAACGTGGAGAAAGCCCGGTTCGACAAGATGCTGTCCTCTGCAGAGGTCGGCACCCTGATCACCGCCCTTGGCTGCGGAATCGGCCGGGAGGAGTTCAATCCGGACAAACTTCGGTACCATTCCATCATCATCATGACCGACGCAGACGTGGACGGTTCCCACATCCGTACCCTGCTGCTGACCTTCCTGTTTCGCCAGATGCGCGAAATCATCGAACGTGGCCATGTCTTTATTGCCATGCCGCCCCTGTACAAGGTCAAGCGAGGTAAACAGGAACAGTACCTGAAGGATGAGAAAGCCAAGGAGGCCTACCTCACCCAGACGGCCCTGGAAGGCGCACAGCTGTATGTAAACCCTGAAGCACCGGCGATCAAGGGCTCCGCGCTGGAAACCATGGTGAAGGACTATCAGGCCGTGATGGCCATGATCGGAAGGCTGTCCCGGGCGTATCCCGCCAAGGTACTGGAACAGATGCTTCAGAACATCACGCTCAAGTCAGAGCACCTGAAGGATGAAGAAACGGTGACCCGTTGGGTCGCACGCCTGGGCGATGGGCTGGATCTGGATACCCGTACCGGTACCAAGTACACATTCTCGGTCACTAAAGATCCCGAGCGTGACCTGCACCTGCCGAAGGTCACCATCTATGTTCACGGGATTCCCCATGAGCACGTCTTCAGCCACGAATTCTTTGAGTCGTCTTCCTACGGCGCTATTGCCCGAATGGGCGAAACCCTGGATGGCCTGATTGAAGAAGGCGCCTATATCCAGCGTGGTGAGCGCAAGCAGCCGGTTCTGTCTTTTGAAGGCGCCCTGGACTGGTTGATGAAGGAAGCCCAGCGTGGCTTGAGCATTCAGCGTTACAAGGGCCTAGGCGAAATGAACCCGGATCAGCTGTGGGAAACCACCATGGATCCGGACACCCGCCGCATGATGAAAGTGACCATTGAAGATGCCTTCGCGGCCGACCAGATATTCACCACCCTGATGGGTGACGATGTGGAGCCACGGCGTAACTTTATCCAGACCAACGCTCTGGAAGTTACCAACCTGGATATCTGATTCGTCCAGGTTCTGGTGATTACAAAAAAAGCGGCGAGGGTTTGATGACCTTCGCCGCTTTCTTTCGTCCAGGATTTCCCGTTATCAGCATTGTTCTATTTCCTTGACGTCGATTCGGCGGACTTTTCCTTTTCAGCAAGATGCGGCGCCATAACCTCTTCCAGGGTAAATCCGGTCAGTCGGCGAATGGTGCGCCACAGATAGTAAAAAATGAGTATCATCATCACCATCGAGGGAATGGCAATTATCGGATAGCTGACCAGCGTCATTTGACCAAGCTCTTGGTTGAAGGCCTCGGTTCCGGAGGGGCTGACCACGATCCACTTGGCGAGCACATAATTCATGATCGACGAAAACAGAAACGTGCCTGCAAAAAAGTAGCTGGCCTTCTGTAGCCGTTGCTCGAATTCGTCGACCTGATTGTGTTCTTCAAGGGAGTGTTGGATCTTCTCAACATCCAGTACATTCGGGTTATACAGCAGGGTCCGGACCAGCGGGTACTTGGTTCTTGTGGATACCAGTACGGCCAGGCCAATGATGGCAGGAATCGCTGCTTCCTTGATGGCGAGCCAGCCGGCATCCAGCTCCAGTAATCCGATACCCCCTGTGAGCCCCACACTGATCAGACCCAGAACCGCAATAAAATTCTTCTTGTGGTACTTGACCAGCTCGAACAGTCCCCAGCCCAGGGGAAAGGCGAGCCCGATCAGCAAGGCATTCACACTACCCAACTGCTCATCGCCACTGAGTTTCATCAAGATCACGGAAGGAATAATGATACTGACCAGCAGATCGACCCAGGGCCTTGGTTTGTGGTCCGGAATGTTGGAGGAACTCGGAGCGGTCATGGTTTAGCCTGGTTGGTGAAACAACAGCAGGCCGAGCGGCACTGCCGGAGAAACTCCGGGCAGTATACGATGAATTCGGAGGCATGGGTAAGCGCAAAAAAGCCGGACCCACGGGGCCCGGCTTTGATCTTCACAGAAAGTTTACAGGGGTTTAAGCCCCAACATCCTTAAGGCTTTCCTCAACAATTGCCAGCCCTTCTTCCAGAACATCGTCCTCGATGGTCACCGGCATCAGGAACCGCAAGGTATTGCCATACATACCGCAGCTCAGCAGAATCAGCCCCTTCTCCTTGGCCTTCTTGGTCACCGCAGCCGCCAATTCCGGCTTCGGCGTATGGCTGGATTTGCTTTCTACCAGCTCGAATGCCGCCATGGGGCCGAGGTTGCGGACGTTATCCACATGCTCGAACTGCTCCTGCCACTGGCTGAAGCGCTTGTTCAGCTTCTCGCCCAGTGCCTGGGCCTTGCCAAGGATGTCCTCTTCCTTGAACACATCGAACACCGCCAAAGCCGCGGCACAGGCGGTCGGGCTGCCGGTGTAGGTGCCGCCCAGAGAGTTCGGGCCAGAGGCATCCATGTGCTTGCCCGTGCCCACGATGGCAGAAATCGGCATGCCGTCGGCCATACTCTTGGCCATGGTCATCAGGTCGGGCTCAATCCCGCTGTGCTCAATGGCAAACATCTTGCCGGTACGGCCAAAGCCGCTCTGAACTTCGTCCACAACCATCAGGATGTTGTTGTCATCGCAGATCTTGCGGATTTCTTTCAGGAAACTGGTCGGTGCTGCGTAAAAACCGCCCTCACCCAGCACAGGCTCAATCACGATGGCCGCCGTATTGTTGGCCGGGGAGTCTGCTTTCATGGTCATCTTCAAACCACGAAGTGCTTCGTCTTCGCTGACACCGTGGTACGGCACCGGGTATGGCGCGCGGTAAACCGTTCCTGGCATGGGCCCGAAATCGGTCTGGTAGGGCGCCGCCTTACCGTTCATGGCCATGGTGTAGAAGGTACGGCCGTGGTAACCGCCATCGAAGCAGATCACGTTGGTTTTGCCAGTGGCTGCCCGGGCGATCTTCATTGCGTTTTCCAGGGCTTCCGCACCGGAGTTGGCCAGCATGACCTTGGCGTGGCCCTTGACCGGAGCCACTTCGCTGAGCTTCTGCGCCAGCTTTACGTAGCCCTCGTAGGGCATCACCGTCTGGCAGGTGTGCATCAGCTTGTCCAGCTGCGCCTTTACCGCCTCCACCACTTTCGGGTGGCGGTGGCCGATGTTAAGTACACCGATGCCGCCGGCAAAATCGATCATGCGTTTGCCGTCTGCATCCCACAGTTCCGCATTCGTTGCATGGTCGGCAAACTGTTCATTGGGACTTGCCGCGCCCGCAGCAACGTAGCGTTCTTTGAGTGCCTGCAATTCTTTATTGCTCACTTTGCCATTCTCCCTGGGTTCAGGTTCAGAAGTTTCACCTACCAGTGTAAGTAGTACGGTGACAGGAAACAAACCGACTATTGTCGCCCTCAGGCGGCGTTTTCCCGGAATTGCAGTTTTGCCAGGCGCTGATAGAGACCATTATGGCGCATTAATTCGCCGTGGGTACCCACGGCCAGCAGGCGGCCCTGATCCAGTACCGCAATGCGATCAGCATCCCTGACCGTCGCCAGTCGATGGGCAATCACCAGCGTGGTGCGCCCGGTTGTGAGTGCTGGCATGGCTTGCTGAATGAGATTTTCACTCTCGGCATCCAGGGCACTGGTGGCTTCGTCCAGCAGGAGAATCGGGGCATTGGCCAACAAGGCCCGGGCAATGGCAAGGCGCTGCTTCTGCCCGCCGGACAATCCCAGGCCGGCATCCCCCAGGGCTGTCCCGTAGCCCTGGGGCAGGCTCTGGATAAAATCATGGGCGTGGGCAATCTGCGCTGCCCGTTGCACTTCGGCCTGGCTTGCATCCGGCCGGGCGTAGCGGATGTTGTCCGCCACAGTGCCATGAAACAGCGCCGGGTTCTGGGGCACCAGAGCAAAACACCGGCGCAAGGATTCCAGGGACAGGTCAGCCGTATTCATTCCGTCAATCAGGATCCGGCCCTGATCAGGCTGGTAAAAATGCAGCAGCAGATCGAACAGGGTCGATTTGCCAGCGCCAGACGGGCCCACCAGCGCCAGGGTTTCCCCGGCTTTCACTTCCAGGGTAAAGTCAGAGAGTGCAGGCTGTTCCGAACGCCCGGGGTAACGGAAGCCCAGGTGCTCAATGCGGATCTCGCCTTTGATGGGATCCGGAAGGGCTTCGCCCGCATTTTCCCGAACAAATTCCGGCTCCGTTTGCAGTAGCTCAAACAGCCGCGCCGCCGAGCCTGCGGCCCTCTGAAGTTCACCAATCACCTCACTGATGGCACCGGCGGCCACGCCCACCAGCAGACTGTAGAAGACAAAGGCTGCCAGCTCACCCGGGCTGATCCGGCCGTGCATAACGTCCAGGCCCCCTATCCAGATAACGATGCCCACAGCGCCCATCACCAGGGAAATGGCCAGTGTGGTCAGCCAGGCGCGCTGACGGATACGCTGACGGGCGATCTCGAAGGCCCGTTCAGACACTTCGGAGAAGTACTTGCGGTCGTGGGGCTGATGGTTGAAGGCCTGAACGGTCTTGATCTGGGTAAGGTTCTCGCCCACGTAGCTGCCGACATCGGCAACCCGGTCCTGGCTTAAACGGGAAAGAGCCCGCACCCGCCGGCCATAGAACAGGATGGGTGCGATCACCAGCGGGAAGCCCAGTAGAATAATACTCGCCAGTTTGGCGTTGGTGATGAACAGCAGCAGCAACCCCCCGACCAGCATCAGGGTATTGCGCAGCGCAATGGAAACCGTGGAGCCAATCACTGACTGCAGCACGGTGGTATCGGCGGTAAACCGGGACTGGATTTCCAGGGCCCGGTTCTGCTCGAAAAAGCCCGGATGAAGATCAATCAGGTGGTTGAAGACTTTTTTGCGGATATCCGCCACCACCCGTTCGCCGATCCAGGACACCAGATAGAACCGGGAAAACGAGCCGACTGCCAGGCCCAGCACCAGCACAAAAAACAGGCCGATGGCTTTGGCCAGATTCTCGGGGGATTCGGTGGCCAGTCCCTGATCCACCAGGATTCGTAAACCCTGTCCTAATCCGAGCGTAATTCCGGCCGTAAAAATCAGCGCCACCAGGGCACCGGCGACAGCCCGGCGATAGGGGCTGATAAAGTCGATGACCAGTTTCAGGGCTTTGCGGTGACGAGTGTTAATGATGTGCCTCCTGGATACGGGGTGCTGTAGACTCCGCTAACAATACGGTTTGTACTCCATACAAGACCTATCATACAGCTACGCAAGAGCGTGCGGGTGGAGCGGCTTGCCAGGACCGTCGAAAGCCAGGGATGGCTTTCGCCGAGCGTACAGGGACGTATTTACAGCGTGTCCTGGCAAGCCGCTCCACCCGCGCGCTCGACTGCTCCGAAGCGGAAGGAACATGAATTGAGAGCCTACGCCGACAACGATTACCCGGCAGATCATAAACCGGACTGGAAAATCATTTCAGGCCTCTGGCCCTATCTGGCCGAATTCCGGGGCCGGGTGGCGTTGGCTCTGGCGTTGCTGGTGCTGGCAAAACTGGCAACGGTGGCTACGCCCATCGCCCTGAAATACATTGTTGACTACCTGGACCAGAACCGCGGGGCAGACATGCTGCTGTGGATTCCTGTGGTGCTGGTGGTGGCCTATGGCTCCCTGCGTTTCGGGGCCACCCTGTTCAGCGAATTGCGGGATGCGGTGTTCGCCCGGGTGGCGGAGCGGGCCATGCGGCGGGTGTCCCTGCGGGTGTTCGAGCATCTCCATAACCGGGAACTGGCTTTTCACCTGGACCGGAAAACCGGGGGCCTGGCCCGGGATATCGAGCGGGGCACCAATGGCATCAGCTTCCTGCTGCGCTTTACCCTGTTCAATATTGTGCCTACCCTTCTGGAAATCCTGCTGGTCGCCGGCATCCTGTTTGTGGCGTTCAATGTGGGCTATGTCGTGGCCATAATGGTCGCCGTAGTGGTCTACGTGGTGTTTTCCATCAAGGTGACCGAGTGGCGCACCCGGTTCGTGCGGGAAGCCAATGCCCGGGATAACCAGTCCAACTCCCGGGCGGTAGACAGTCTGCTTAACTATGAAACCGTCAAATACTTCAACAATGAGCGTTATGAATCGCAGTTGTACGATCTGAACCTGGAGGACTGGGAACAGGCACGGCTGAAGAACCGCCTGTCACTGGCGGCCCTGAACTCGGGCCAGGCGCTGATCATCGGCCTGGCGATGATCGTAATCATGGCCATGGCAGTGCGGGAAGTGGCGAGCGGCGCGATTACCCTTGGTGACTTCACCATGATCAACGCCTACCTGTTGCAGCTGTTCATTCCCCTGAATGCCTTGGGTTTTGTCTACCGGGAAATCCGTCAGGCGCTGGTGAATGTCGAGCGGCTGTTCAAGCTGCTCGGAGACGAGCCGGTCATTCAGGATGCACCGGAGGCCGGGAAACTGGCGGTGGATAACGCTGAGGTGCGCTTCGACCACATTTACTTTGCCTATCGCCCGGATCGCCCGATTCTTCAGGATGTGAACTTTTCCATTCCTGCCGGCCATACGGTGGCCGTGGTCGGCGTCAGTGGTGCCGGCAAGTCCACCCTCGCCCGCCTGCTGTTCCGTTTCTACGATGTCGATAAGGGGGCAATCCGCATTGATGGTCAGGATGTCCGCCAGGTCACCCAGGACAGTCTGAGGTCGGCCATTGGTGTGGTGCCCCAGGATACGGTGCTGTTCAACGATACCCTTTACCGGAACCTGGCCTATGGCCGACCGGAAGCTTCCGAAGAAGAGGTGTACCGGGCGGCGCGCCTGGCCCACCTGGAAGATTTTATCCACAGCCTGCCGGATGGCTATGAAACCAAAGTGGGTGAGCGCGGTTTGAAACTATCGGGTGGCGAGAAACAACGGGTGGCCATTGCCCGGGTGATTCTCAAGAACCCGCCGTTGCTGATTCTGGATGAGGCTACATCGTCCCTGGATTCGCTGTCGGAACAGGCGATTCTGGGCGCACTGAAGGAAGTCAGCGAGCAAAGGACGACGCTGGTGATTGCCCACCGCCTTTCCACTGTCCGTGATGCCAACACCATCCTGGTGATGGATGGCGGCCGGATCGTCGAGAGTGGCAGCCACTGCGCGCTGCTGGCTGCCGGTGGCCATTACGCCCATCTGTGGGCGCAGCAGCATCGGAGTAGCGACGACACAGACTCCTAGCCCTCGCTGAGTCTGCTGGCCAGCCCGGAGGCGCGGATTACCTGCTGCCCAACGCTGTCTTTCAGAACCTGAGAGTCGCCGGTAATCAGGCTGAACCAGTTTTTCGCCCGGGTGATGCCGGTGTAGATCAGTTCCCTGGTCAGCACCGGGCTGAGGCGGTCGGGCAGTACCAGGCAGGTATGGTTGAACTCGGAACCCTGGGATTTGTGCACGGTCATGGCGTACACAGTTTCCAGTTGCTGCAGCCGGCTGGGAGAAATCCAGCGGATGCCGCCGGTGCCGTCGCCGCTGGGAAAGGCGACCCGCAGCGTGTCTTTGGGTTCACCGGATTTGGTCCTGTCCCAGGGCACGTTGAAGGCAATGCCGATATCCCCATTCATCAGACCCAGATTGTAGTCGTTGCCGGTAACCAACACCGGCCGGCCGGCGTACCAGCCTTCCGCTCTGGGGATCAGCTTTTCCGCCAACAGATGCCGGGCAACCCGGTCGTTCAGACCCTCCACCCCCCAGGGGCCCTTACGCAGGGCACAGAGAATCTGGAAGTCGTTGAAGGCGTCCAGAACCTGAATCGCCAGAGCGTCCCAGTCTTCGCGAGGACTGGTTTCAGTCAGGCCATGATCCTGCATCCGTTCCAGGTAATGGCGATAACCGACTGGCGGCGGCAACTCCTTATTATTCAGTACCCGCCCCTGCCCGGCATTGTGGAAGGCATCCGGTGTGCCGGTAATGGCATGGCGGTGAATCAGCGCTTGTGTTTCCTCCGGATCTGGCCTTGTTTTGTGGCCATTCAGCCAGATCACATCCTTGAACTCTGCTTGCCGGATCTGGCGTAACACCGTGCTATCGAGAGCGTTGGTGTTCACAGCGTCCGAGAGAACCCGGATACCGCTGTCTTCGTGGAACCGGTAGCTCTTGCGCAGCATGGCCACGGCCTGATCCAGGGGCTGGCCGCCCGGATCGGTCAGGGTCTCTGGAATCTGATCACCGGTGATGGTGGCAAGCCATCGGGTTGTTTTCGGGGTGTAATGCGCTTTCAGGGCACGCTGGCACAGTTCACCCAAGACCGCACCGGCATCCACGGAGGCCAACTGGTCCTTGTCCCCCAGCAGAATCAGTTGGGCATTGGCGGGCAGGGCGTCGAACACCGAGGCCATCAGGTCCACATCCACCATGGAGGCTTCGTCGATCACCAGAATATCCACCAGCAACGGGTTGTCGCGGTTGTGGCGGAACCTGCGGGTATCCGGCAGGCTGCCAAGCAGGCGGTGCAGGGTGGTCACCTTGGTGGGAATATCCTCCATCTGCACGTTGCCCGGCAGTTGCTCCAATGGCAGGCGACTGACGGCGCTGCCGATGGATTCGTTCAGGCGGGCGGCCGCCTTGCCGGTGGGGGCGGCCAGGCGGATGCGGTATTTCCGGCCGGCCCGTTCCGGAGACTCTCCGGCTATTGCCTGCAGCGCCGCCAACAGATTGACCACGGTGGTCGTCTTGCCTGTGCCGGGGCCGCCGGTGATCACCGAAAAGCGGTTACGGGCGGCCAGGGCGCAGGCGAGTTTCTGGTAATCCACCGGTTCCGGCGACCGGAACAGTTGGCCAATGGCGACCGACAGGGTACGGGCCTGCGCAGAATCAGGGTCCGCCAGGGGTAAGGGCAGAGCCAGACGCTGCTGAATCCCCTTGGCAATGCGCTGCTCATAGCGCCAGAAACGGCGCAGGTAGAGCCGGGTCTCGTTCAATACCAGGGGCGTAGTCAGTGAGCCATCACTAACTGCCAGAGAACCGTTCAGAGCGGCTTGGCAGTCGGCCAGGGTAACCCGCGTAAGCAGGTCGCCGGGTTTCAGCTGGCTCAGCCCAGCGGTTTCGGATTGGGTGAGGGTGTCGCCAACTGGCTCCTCCGGCGGCAGCGACAGGGTACTGCCTGCGTCCGCCAGCAGATTAGCCAGATCAATACAGACATGGCCCCGGCCCACTTGATGGGAGGTCAATGCCGCCAGCAGCAGAACCAGTGGATTGGGGCGTTCGCCCTGCTCTTGCGACAGGTCACACATCAGCCGGGCAAAACCCACATCCAGAGGGCGCAGCCATTCCGCCTGTTGCCATTGCTTAAGCAGAGCCAGGGTTTTATCCAGGCTGGTGAGCAAATCAGGGGTGTCCACGGCCCTGGTTTCCGGGCCGGGCATAGGGGCGGCGGGCGGGGTGTGATCCCCCAAATCCAGCGCGATCTGGTTTTCAGTATTGTCGGTGTGAGTGCGGGTGCGGCTCATGCGGCCACCCCCCCTGGCACGGATTCACCATCAAACAGGGCATCCAGGTGTTCGATCAGCTCCCTTGGTGGTTTGTCGGTGAAGGCACCCCCGCTGGCGGAATGGACCCCCCGCAGGAACAGGTAGACGGCGCCGCCGATGTGCTGGTCATAGCTGTAACCGGGCAGCCGGGCCTTCAGCAACCGGTGCAGGGCCAGCAGGTACAGCACATATTGCAGGTCGTAGCGTTTATTCAGAATGGCGTTACCCATGGCCTGATCCGTGTAGGCACTGTCTTCCTCGCCCAGGGTATTGGATTTGTAGTCCAGCACGTAATACTGCCCGTTGTGTTCAAACACCAGATCGATAAAACCCTTGAGCATACCGTTAAAGCGGTTCTCCTCTACCCTCGGTCGGTCGGCGCCGTTCAGGGTGTAATGGGTCACCAGCTGGTCGAGTTTGCCGATGCTGACGTTACGGCTCTCAAACCAGAATTCCAGTTCCGGGCGCAGGGTCGCCAGGTCAGCCAGGCACACGCTTTCAGTGCCAGAGCGTTGGAGCTGCATTGGTCTGCTGATTAAAGACTGCAACCATTGTTCCAGCGGTTCCACCCAGTCGTTCCAGCCCCGGGTACTGCACCGGCGGGTGAGTTGTTCCCGGAGCCTGGGTGGGTTGTCCACAATCCGCTGGAAGCCCTGTTGGCTGCACCATTCCAGCAGTTCATGCAGGAAGGTGCCGGGGCCGGCGCCTTTCGGGAAGTTGTGGTGGTTGCGGGTGTCCGGCATCGGCGCGGTCTCCTCGCCTTCCTCTTGGGTGCTTTCTTCCAGCAGGTTTTGGGTCTGGGCGTCCTCCACCTCACCGGTGAAGGCAATTCCGGTGCCGGCCATGCCGGTGTATTCGATGGTGGAGTAACTGGCAATCCACCAGTCCTCTTTCGTCTCACGGACAGGTTCCAACGCGGGGCCCAGGGCTTCCGGCGCCGGTTCGGTGTATTGAGTCTGTTCCGCTTCCGGCAGCGGGGTTACGGTAATTTCCGGTCGGCCTTCGCCCAGCCGGGTCAGGCAGTCGGTGATCCGATTGGACGCTTCACCGGCGATCAGATAACCCAGGCCACTTTGCGGCCAGCTGTCGAGGGCAGCCGCGCCCACCCAGGTAGCAAACCGGGCTCGGGTCAGGGCGACGTAGAGCTTGCGGATATCCTCGCCCAGACGCTCCTGATCGGCGCTGGCAACGTCTTCGGCGTTCGGGTCGAAGACAGTGACCAGTTTGCCCTGTTTATCGTGGTAGCGCACAAACGCCTGTTTCTCACTCTGGGCCCGATAGGCGGTGCCGAAGGGCAGGAACACCAGCGGGTATTCCAGCCCCTTGGATTTGTGCACGGTAACCACCTTCACCACCCCGGCATCGCTTTCCAGCCGCAGGGTTCGGTGTTCATTTTCCTCGTCTGCCGCCCGCAGAATCCGGGTGTAGTGATGAACCAGGGCATGTTCGCCGTCCAGTTGCAGGCTGTCCTGCTGGAGCAACTCGGCAATGTGCAGGATGTCGGTCAGCCGGCGCTCGCCGTCTGGCCGTTGCAACAACCGGCCCGGAACTTCGAAATCCATCAGGAAACTGCGCAGCATGGGCAGAACACCCTGCTTCTGCCACTGCTGCTGATACCCCATAAACCGTTCGATTTCCTGATCAAGGGCAATCTCGTCGGTGAGCAACCGGTCCAGGGCCTGCCAGGACTGGCTCAGGGTGGGAGTGGCCAGCGCCGCACGAATGCAGGCCAGTTGCCGGGGCTCGGCGAAGGCCCGCAGCCAGCACAGCATTTCCCTGGCTTCCTGTGAGGTGAGTACCGAATCCCGGTCCGACAGATACACGCTCTTGATGCGCCGGCGGCCCAGGGCGTCCCGCACCGCGCGGGCTTCGTTGCGGTTGTTGACCAGAATGGCGATGTCTTTGGGGGTTACCGGTTCCAGGTCATCGGGATGACCCGGCAATGCAAAACCGGCCTTCCCTGCCTGGCCCAGCGTGAGCAGCCGGGCGATTTCGCTGGCGCAGGTCTCGGCGACATCGGCGGTGGCGGCGCCTTTGGCCAGGCCTTTCGGGTTGCCGTCCTTGCCCTCTTCCCCGGATTCGTGGGCCCAGAACACCAGGCTGGGCTGAACCTTGCCGTTTACCGACCACAGGCGTTTGGTGCCGTTGGCGGCCACACCCTGGAACGGCAGCGGCGAGGTGTCGCCCTTGCCGAACAGGAAAGCGCCATCGCGGCTGTGCTGGTCGCTGTGTTCAAACACCCGGTTCACTGCAGCCACCATGGGTTTGGCGGAACGGAAGTTCGTGCCAAGGGTCCAGGTGCGCTCTTTCACACCCTGGCGGGCCTTTAGATAGGTGTAGATGTCCGCACCGCGGAAGCCGTAGATGGCCTGTTTCGGATCGCCGATCATCAGCAGGCAGGTGTCCGGATCACTGCTTTCCACGTCATAGATCCGGTCGAAGATACGGTACTGCACGGGGTCGGTGTCCTGAAATTCGTCAATCAGAGCCACCGGGAACTGGCGGCGGATGGTAGCGGCCAACTGGTCGCCCCGAGGGCCGTGTAAGGCATCATCCAGGCGGGTGAGCAGATCATCAAAGCCCATCTCCGAGCGTTTCTGCTTTTCCGATTCCAGCCGTTCGGCAATCCAGTGGCTGGCGTGGCGCAAAATGTCGGATTTGGCGCTGGGCTGGTTCTGGCTGAATGCCATCAGTTCTTCGATGACATCAAAGGCCGGGTGATGGGGGGCAGGGTCACTCCCTTTCAGGATGTCATCAAGGCCTTCGGGGGTCTGGTTTTTGAAGCCGGCTTTATCCAGGCCTTCCGGCAACAGGCCCTCGGATTCAGCCCAGGCAGTCAGAGTGTGCCAGCTTTTCACCATGGCGTTCTTGCTGCCGCCGTGGAGCCGCTTGCGCTTGTTCAGGTCGTTCAGCAGTTCAGTAACCTCTTCCTGCCATTGGGTCCAGGGATGGGCCTTCAGTGCCTGAGACCGTTCCAGGCGCAGGCTCGCCACCTGGTTGATGGCCTGACGCACGTTGTCTGGCGGGGTGCCCAGGCTGTCCGGGTCATCGATCAGGTTGCGCACGGCCTTGCGCAGGTCGGCCGGGGTTTTCCAGTGGCTCAGGGCCTCGTCCATCAGCGCCGGCGGCAATGGGTATACGAAGGTGCGCCAGTAATCCCGGGCGGCGTCATCCAGCAGTTCACTCTGGTCGGTTTCCAGGGTGAGTTTGAACAGACTGCCGCTGTCAAAGGCGTGCTCGCTGAGCATGCGGTTGCAGAAGCCGTGAATGGTGGACACCGCCGCTTCGTCCATCCATTCGGCGGCCAACAGCAGCTTCTTGCGGCAGTCTGGCCACGTGGCCGGGTCCGGGTAGCCTTCATTCCGAAGCTGGTAAATCAGTGCCGTTTCGGCTGGCGGATCGGACTCGTCGGGGGCACCGGAAAACACCTCGGCGGCCTGGGTCAGCCGGGTGCGGATGCGGTCTCGCAGCTCTTTGGTCGCAGCCTCGGTGAAGGTCACCACCAGCAGGTTGGGCGGAAGCAGATTCTGCAGTGGGCTGTCTTCGGTCTGGCCATGGCCCAGAACCAGGCGCACATACAGAATGGCGATGGTGAAGGTTTTGCCGGTACCGGCACTGGCTTCGATCAGGGCGCTGCCGTTCAGCGGCAGGGCAAGGGGGTTCAGACTACGGCCAAGGGTGTGGTTGCTCATTTTGGGAAAGATACGCCATACCAGGGTTCTGCAGCGAGGTAGACAGAGACGCTCAGAGGTAGTTTGTAGATAGTTAGCATGGTGTGGGTTTTACCGCCGTTTTTAAATTCATGGTCGTATTCCTGCCAACCGTTTGATGCCACCAATCAACTGATTAAAACTTTGGGACTGGTTCTCATCCAGTGACAACGCCGGGCCAATGGCCCGTGAGCCAGAGAGCTTCTGATAGGTTCTGGCGATACGTTTCAGTTCCTGGGCGGCGTTGTTGAGGCGATCCGGATCACGGTATTTCGCGTTGTTTTGTTGTTTGGCCAGTTTTTGCGGCCCAATCGCAGCGGCTACGGCATTCACGTCGCCGAGGTAAAAACTTTCCAGCTCATGACAGGCAATGCGAATCAGTGCATCCGGTCGGCCTGCTCTCTCACAAATGCCTGCCAGATTGCATTTAATCTCGTAGCAATCACCAGAATCCTGGTCTCGCATCACCAAAAAGCGAGCATGGGGGTTCTGCCAGCCACGTAATCGACGTGGAAGGCGTTTTTCCAGGTCCTGCTTGCCTTCAAATACCACATAACGCACCGTAATGCTGTCATCCAGAAGCCTGGGGACCACGCCTTCCAGCATGGCTTTGGCGGATGGTTCTTCGAGAAAAAATACCAGTTCGGTCATCGCGGATCAGCCCCCGGGAAAAAGCCTTCTTTCCACAGGTAGCCCATCTGGTCTCCTTCGTTTATAAAGGCCTTTAGCTGTGGGTCATCCTCCGCCCGACGAATGTGGGTGTAGCCCTGCTCTTTCACCAGCCAGTACACTTCCTCAAGCTTTACCGCATTCAGGAAATCTGGCGAGTGGCTGGACACAAATACCTGGCCACCCCGCTCAGCATAGGCACGGAATTCTTCAGCCAGCTCCCAGAGTAAGGTGGGGTAAAGCTGGTTTTCCGGCTCTTCGATACACAGCAGCGGATGCGGCTCCGGGTCGTACAACAGCACCAGGTAGGCAAACATTTTGATGGTGCCGTCAGAGACGTACTTATCAATAAAGGGGTCTTTGAACGTGTCGTCCTGGAAGTTCAGGATCAGCCGTCCGTCCTGGGTTAATATGGGTTCGACCTGACTTACACCGGGAACCCGGTGTTTCATTGCGGTGACGATGTTCTGAAATATTTCCGGGTGACTTTCATAGATATTGCGAGCCACCAGTTGCAGGTTATCACCGGAAACCGACAGATGTTCGTACTCACCAATGGCCTCTTTGCTACCTCTGGCGAGGTTGATGTGAAAATCCGACACATGCCAGTTCTCAATAAGCTGCCGAAAAGCATTGGCGGCTTTAAAGCGCTCGAACTGCCCTAAGCCTTTGATGGCAAGCGCATCTTTGCCGACATTCTGCTGTTCCCTCTCGAGCTCCTCATCCTGCTTGTCAAAGTCTTCCTCGTTGGTAATGGCATAGCCGGTTCCTTTGGTAAAATCGAGGAAGTGGTACGGGGAACCATAACGCCCACGTTTGTAGCGCAGCACTTCACGAAGTACCACTACCTGGCGGTTATCCATAGCAACTTCGATAAGGTAGGTTACCAGTCGCTCGACTCCCGCAATATTCATCCGGAATTTGATTTCCAGCTCAATGGATTGGGTATCGTCTACGCCTCGGCTGAGCACCTCGCGAAATCCTCCCCTGACCTGGAGAGCCTGTTTTACGTTGAATGTCAGGCAGTCTTTCAGAAAGCCAAAGACATCGAACAAGTTGGACTTCCCGCTTCCGTTGGCGCCAACCACAACACAGAACCTGGGTAGGTTTTTCATCTGGGCTTGGCGAAAGCTTTTGAAGTTTTTGATGCGAAGGCTTTCTATCAACATGGTTTTTCCCTTAAGAATCTGGCCTGGTTTGCTCGGCTTTATGGCTGACGTGGTGAGACGTGTCACGAGAGTTGTGCCAGCCTCTCACTATGCCACGACAAAAACCGCAGAAGTGGCATCGTCTCCAAAAACGGTCGTTCATTCCATACTCCCGATCTGGTCCGCGGCCGACTTGCCCTGCTCTGCCTCCCACAGCGGCACATAGAGTTGGTGCAGCAGGGCTTCGAACTCGCCGCTGGCCATCAGCCGCTCCGGGGTTTCGAATGCGCCCCTCAGGTAGCCGGTGTCCCGTTCCAGGGCCGAGCTGTAGGCCTGCTCTGCCTCTCTGATGGCGCGTTCATGGTCACCCAGGTATTTCCTGCTCTGGTAGAAGCTGTAAATCCAGGCAAAGCCGGCGTCGCAGTGAAGGGGCAGCGCCCGGGTGGTGGCTTCCATCCAGCGGCTGAGAATGGCGTCGAAATGTTTTTTGGCCTGATCCAGTGCCATCGGGGCGAAGTGGAATCTGCGGCCCTCTTCCTTGCCGAGAATCAGGGTTTCAAATGGCTGGCCGCTGAGCTGTCCGGCCAGGTGAATCACCCAGTCCCGCATGAGGTTGGCATAGCGCACTTTCCTGCTGCCTCCGGAACTGGTCAGCAGGCCGGAACTGGCCACCACCAGCCGGCACAGCTGGCCCTCCGGGTTGCACCGCAGGCTGTCGATCAGGCCCACCACGGCCACGATACCCATCGAGTTTTCGAACCGGACGTCGAAGGGTAAGGGTTCAGCCACGGCTTCCGGCCATTCCGCGAGGGCGTTCTGGTAGCGTGCGAACAGATCGGGCAAGCGCCCGGACAGCTCCGAGCGCAGCCGGTGTTCGGTCACCCCCATGCCCAGATCCCCCCGGCGGGCCATGCGATCCAGAGTGGTTTCCAGCCGCGCGTGCAGTTCTTCTTCGGAGCCGGCTTTCAGCAGGCCTTCCTGAACCAGTTGGTTGTCCAGGCGCCAGCGGTCCAGGCCGTCCAGATCAAAATTTTCATTGTCGGTATCGTCGTCTTTGACATCCTCGAAACGCACCTGCAGGCGACGCTGATAGAAGGTGTCGATGGGCTTTTTCAGGAACCCGGCCAGATCGTTCAGGCTGATGGGTTCTTCCGGGGCCTGGTATGGCAGCGCCTCCTGCAGCTGCTCTGCGGTTTCAACACCATGGGCGCTGCGCCATTCCCGTTCGTAGGTGAACAGGTTGCGGGCCTTCAGTACCTCGGCCAGGGGTTTGGGCGGGCTGTGTTCATTATCACCCCCGCCTTCGCCCACGCCATTGGCTTTCGGGAAATAGGCCCGGCTGAAGGGTTGCAGTGGATGCTGGATCGTCAGGGCCTTGGTGACTTTCGCATCGGGTTCGCCGGCCACGGTCCACAGACTGTCGAGATGATCCTGGAGCTGTCCGACCAATACCGACGGCGGCCGTTCGGAGTCATCCTTGATACTGCGACCCACCCAACTGATGTACAGCTGCTCCCGGGCCGACAGCAGGGCCTCCAGGAACAGATAGCGGTCGTCTTCCCGGCGGGAGCGATCCCCTGGGCGGTAATCCTGGGCCATCAGGTCGAAATCCACCGGTGGCCGGGAGCGGGGGTAGTCGCCGTCGTTCATGCCCAGCAGGCAGACCTTGCGGAAGGGAATGGCCCGCATGGGCATCAGGGTGGCGAAGTTGACCTTGCCGGCCAGGAAGCGCTGGTTCAGGCCACCCTCGTCCAGGCCTTCGAGCAGCACATCCTTGACGATGTTCAGGGGCAGCTTCTGATTTTTGAGGCCGGCGGCCAGGGTATCTTCCAGCCACTGCTCCAACTGGCGGCGGAAACGGTTGAGCAGTAACAAATCATTGCCCTCGACCTTGTGGAAAAACTGCCCGAGCATGTCCGAAAACAGGGTTTCCCAGTCGCCCGGGCATCGGGTGGTTTGCAGTGCCTGCCACAGGGTTTCCAACTGGTGTACGAATTCGCTCAGTTGCCCGGCCAGGCTGGCCTGCAGGCCGCCGATTTCGCCGTAGGGCTCCACGCCGCCCCAGGGTTCGTCCTCGCCCATGCCGTAGCCCAGCAGCATGGCGCGAAGGCCGGATTGCCAGGTGTTGCGTTCCAGCTCTGCCGGCAGGTCCAGGCTTTCCCGGTGGCGACCGTGCAGGCCCCAGCGGATGTTGGCGCCTTCCACCCAGCGCCGGGCCAGGGGAATCTCGTCTTCGCGGATGCCAAAGCGGCCCCGGATGCCGGGTACTTCCAGCAGGCTGATGATTTCACTCATGCCGAAACGGCTGCGGGGCAGCGACATCAGGGTTTCCAGGGCAATCAGCACCGGTTCGTGGTGGCGCTGGCCCTGGTCGGAAATGGTAAAGGGAATGTGGCGTTTGCGGCCCGGCTGGTAGCGGCCGAAGACCGCCTGAATGTGGGGCGCATAGACGTTGATATCCGGCACCATCACGATGATATCCCGGGGCCGAAGGTTCGGGTCGGCATTGAAGGCGGCCAGCAGCTGATCGTGCAGGATTTCCACTTCCCGCTGGGGGCCGTGGGCCGCGTGGAAGGCCAGGGAATGGTCGTGGAGCAGATCCAGCTGGCGCTGCTGTTCCCGGATTTCCTGCAGCGGGGTGAGGTTGTGGATATCGTTCTGCAGCTGGAGCAGCAGGCAGGGGGCTTCACCGGCGCCATGTTCCGAGAAGATGTCGATCTTCTGGTCCGGGGTCTGGAAGCTGCTGCGGTAGTCGTCCGGGTTGTCGAACTCGTCCAGCAGCCGGATGTAGTCCCGGCCCTGCTTGCCCCAGGCGGCCAGCAACGGGTTGGCGTGTTGGTGCAACTGGTCCGGGTCGGCAATTTGTGCCAGTACCGGGTGGGCCATACCCCGTTTGCGCTCGGCTTTCAGCAGTTCCCGATCACTGATGATATCGGCCCAGTAGAACTGGCAGGGGTTGTGAACACACAGCACCACCTGGCTGAAGCGGCTGAGCACGTATAAGGCTTCCAGCGCCTGCCGGGGCAGTGACGACACCCCGAATACCACAATGCGCTTGGGCAACCGGGCCGGATTGGCGGGGCTGTTGACCCGTTGGCCCTGTTCCATAAAGCGGGTGTGGATTTGGGAGCGGCTGGTGTCGACGGCTTCACCCATGTCTTCCACCAGTTTGCGCCAGAGCAACGGTTGCCAGCGGGTTTCCGGGCCCAGGGCCTTCTCTTCGCCCCGGGCGGTGATGATCGCATCCTTGCCCTGCTCCCAGGCCGCCAGCCAGTCAGCGCGGAAGACCTGGTACTGGTCGAACAGGTCGGCCACTTTCTCGGCTAACTGGAAATTGCGTAGGTCCGGGTCGGTGCCCTCCAGAAACCGCGCCAAGGGCGTGAAGGCATCGTCCTGCCCCACCAGATCCGGCAGCAACCGGTACAGTCGCCAAACCAGCCGGCGCTTGTCGAAGGGGGACTGCTCCGGTACTTCCCCGTCCGGCAGCACGGCCCGGTAGGCCTGCCAGATAAAACGGGCCGGAAACAGGAAATCCATGCCGGCGGCAATGCCCAGACCACCCTCCGCACCATCGTCCGTCCGCTTCTCCGCCAGCGCCAGCTTCAGCCACTGGGCAATGCCGTTGCTCTGCACCAGAAAGGTTTCGCTCTGCAGCGGCGGTATCGGGCTCTGCCGGCAGATGTACACCACCGCCCGGCGCAGGTCCTCCAGATGGTTGGCGTGGATAGCGTGAAAGCCGGGTTCGATGGTGGCGGGTTTATCGGTGGACGGAGCAGCCATGGGTTTCCTTGTCTGGTGAGCAGTTCAATCCTGATGCCACAGGTTACCTTATGTGACCACAGATTCGGACAGTCTGAAACGTCTGATCGCTGCAGTCACGATCCACAACCGCATCGATATCATAAAGGGAGCGCTCCCGGGGCAGCCAGTCCGGGGCATTGTGTATGATGGCCCTGAGGCGGTCGGTTTTTTCCCGACAATACTGCCTCGGATAGGCGCTACGAGATGATCGAAGTGAAACGGCCGGGAGATCGGCTGCAGGATCACCAGGTCCGCTGGCAGGGTAATAGGGTGATGGAATGACCGTGAAGATTGCCGAGGGTCACGACATCTGTCCTTATTTTCTGGCCCGGGAAATGGCCCTCCTCGAACAGCGTTTCGGCGCCGGTTATGAGTACACCTACCTGATTCCCGGCCTGCAGAAAGTGGTGCAGGCCGGGGGGCGGGTGATCCCTACTCCGGAGGACCGGGGCGTGATCTGGCTGATTGATGACCGGTTCCCTGGCTTCGTAAGCTCGCGGGAGGCCATTGATACCGCTGTCAGAGTAGCCCGAGGCGTGAAGGGTGTGAAATCGGTCACTAGGCTTGAACCTCATCACGCAGTAAGTGACTTACAGCGAGCATCGTCCCGAAGTGATGTTTGCCAGCGACAACAGCATTTGAATCTCCGATCACTCATCCTTAGCAAGTGGACATAAAGGACGCAAATAGGTGTTTAATGTGTCGCCTTGCGCTATTATGTGGACAGTACCGACATCGTTATGTGTCAAATGTGATGACTTAGAGAAAACCATGAAACAGTCAGATGCACTCAAACAACTCCGGGCGTTCGATCAGAAAGGCCGATACGTTTACACCGCTCGCGACCTGGCGAAAGTGTTTTCGGAGGATTCCTGGCGAGCCTTACGCGCAACTGTCCAGCGCCTGACCGCCGGGGGAATTCTTGAGCGGCCCGTCAAAGGCGTTTACGTGTTCAGCCTGTCCCGGCATAAGGGCGCCGATACACTGGAAGAAGTCGCCAAAACGCTACGTCGTGGTGAATACAACTACGTGAGCCTTGAATCGGCCTTGTCCGAGTATGGCATCATCTCTCAGATTCCTGTCGGACGGATCACGGTGGTTACCACCGGCCGCAAAGGGGAATACCGGACGCCGTATGGCATTATCGAGTTCACCCACACCAAGCGCCCTCTGAGTGAAGTGCTTGAATCGATGATTGACCGCCAGCGACCACTAAGAGTGGCCACCAAAGAGGCTGCCCTGCGCGATTTACGACGAGTCGGTCGCAACACCCACCTGATTGATAGCGAGGAAGCCAATGCGTAAGTACAACCAGGAGAACTTTCAGGAGCTGGTCGATAAAGCACTTGAGAACCCGAATCTGGCAACCGTCCGTCCGGTGGTGGAAAAGGAGTTTCTGCACTACGACCTGCTCTACGTGCTTGATCGGGAAGGCCTGCTCGATGGACTGGCTTTTCAGGGTGGTACAGCGGTTCGCCTTTGTTATGGCGGCAGACGCTTCTCCGAGGATCTGGACTTCGCTTGCGGTACCGACTTCACGTCGATGCAACTGGTAACCATGAAAGAGTGCATCCTGGATTACCTCACCGACCGGTACGGCCTCGAAGTCACCGTCAAGGAGCCCAAGTCCCTGCGCAACAACCCGGCCTATGCCGATCGGATGGTCGATATGTGGCAGATCGCTGTCACCACGGCACCGGAGCAACGGGACGTTCCGAAGCAACGCATCAAACTTGATATGGCCAGCATCGAGGCGTACACCGGTGACTATCAACCGCTGGTTCGCAATTACGACTTTCTCCCCGATGGCTACGAGGACATCCTGATCTTCACCGAGGACAAGAGCGAAATCATGGCCGACAAGCTGGTATCACTTCCGGCGACCCAGACCCACGTTCGACACCGGGACATTTGGGACCTGGCGTATCTGAGTCAGGAACGGGCCACCCTGCGCTCTGATCTGGTCGAAAAGAAGCTGGCGGATTACAAGATCGAGGATTTTGACGCCAAATTGCAAAGCACCCTGGACAACCTGCCGGGGATTATCGACGGCAAGCCGTTCCGGGATGAAATGAGCCGGTTCCTTCCTGCTGACGTGTACGACCGAACCTTTTCCCAAGCCAAGTTTTCCAGCTTCCTCAAACAGCGCGTCAGCGGTCTGCTGATGGACCTGCAGGATGCGATGAACCCGGATCTCAACCAGTCCGATGAACCGGGCTTTCGCATGTGACCCGCCAGCCCATCAAACTTCAAGGAAACACTATGAGTAACGACGACCCAATGGAGAACTTGATTAGCAATGATGATCAGCCAGAAACGAAAAAGGGCCCATCCGAAGATGCGCCCTAAGTCGTTGAATTTCTGGTCGGCGTGGCAGGATTCGAACCTGCGACCCCTTCGTCCCGAACGAAGTGCGCTACCAAGCTGCGCCACACGCCGATCAACGGCCGGTATTATACGGATTCGTTTTGGTTTTACCAGCCCTGGGAGATGTCGTTGCCATCGTACTCGTTGATGACCCCGTCTCGGTCCAGGATAATCAGCATCAGCGCCACGCAGTGGGTCAGCGACTGAGCCGGACGGGACACTAGCCGGCGGCGGGCAACAATGAAATATCCGCAACGCGCAGGAACAGGTTGCGCAGCCGGTTCAGCAATGCCAGGCGGTTGTTCCGGATGGCTTCGTCATCGGCCATCACCATCACTTCATCGAAAAAGTTATCCACCGGTTCCCGCAGATTGGCGAGGGAGCTCAGGGCGCTGGCGTAGTCGCCGTTCTCGAACAGCGGCAGCACTTTATCGGCTTGCTGATCTACCCGTGCTGCCAGGGCCTTTTCGGCGCTGTCCCGAAGCAGGCTGGCATCGACGGTCTCACCGATGCTGTCGCCGCCCTGCTTGGTGAGGATGTTGGACACCCGCTTGTTGGCACCGGCCAGGGCTTGCGCCTCCGGCAGCTGGCGGAAGGCTTCCACCGCTTTCACCCGACGGTCGAAGTCCAGCGGTCGGGTTGGCCGGCGGGCGTGTACCGCGAGATAGACCTCGGCGCCGATACCCTGTTCATCGTAATGGGCTCGGAAGCGCTCCAGTATGTAATCCACCACGGTGCTGGCGGTATCCTGCTCGGTCAGCACCGTGAAGCTCTCTTGTGCCCATTCGCAGCAGGTCTGCAGATCCAGCGGCAGCCGCCGTTCGATAATGATGCGCAGCACCCCGAGGGAGGCCCGGCGCAGTGCGAACGGGTCACGGGTACCGGACGGCGGCTGGTTGATGCCGAACAGGCCGACCAGGGAATCCAGGCGGTCAGCGATGGCAATGACGCAGCCGGTCTGGGTGGTGGGCAGATCGTCGCCGGCGAAACGGGGCATGTATTGCTCGTTCAGCGCCTTGGCAACGTCCTCCGGTTCACCGTCGTTGGCCGCGTAGTACTGACCCATGATGCCTTGCAGGTCGGTGAACTCCAGCACCATTTCGGTCACCAGGTCGGTCTTCGCCAGCATCGCAGCACGCTCGGCCAGGGCCGGGTCACTGCCGATGGCATCGGCAATTTTCCGGGCCAGGGCCGCGACGCGCACGGATTTGTCGTAGATGCTGCCGAGCTTTTCCTGGAACACAATGGGCTTGAGGGCGTCAACACGGGCCTCGAGCCTGGTTTTCCGGTCGGTTTCGTAGAAGAAGGCGGCATCGGACAGGCGGGGCCGGATCACCTTTTCGTTACCGGAAATCACCTGCGCCGGGTCCTTGCTCTCGATATTGGCGACGGTGATGAACAGGGGTAGCATTTCGCCATCGGCGGCCACCACGTGGAAGTATTTCTGGTGCTCTTTCATGGAGGAAATCAGCGCCTCCGCCGGCACTTCGAGGAAGCGCTCCTCGAAGCGGCCCATCAGGGGCACCGGCCACTCGTTCAGGGCCGTTACTTCGTCCAGCAGGTCTTCATCAATCACGGCCTTGCCGCCGGCTTCCTTCTCGGCCAGTTCGGTCACACCGGCGCGGATCTGTTCCCGGCGCTCGGTGAAATCAGCAATCACATAGCCTTCCTGCTTGAGTACCACTTCGTAATCGCCGGGCGTCGGTACAATCAGGGATTTCGGGCAATGGAAGCGGTGGCCACGGGTCTTGTTGCCCGGAGTCAGGCCCATGACTGGCTTATCAATCACCTTGTTGCCGAACAGCATGATGACCCAATGTACCGGGCGTACAAACTCGGTCCGGTGAGCACCCCAGCGCATACGCTTGGGAATGGGCAGGCCCGCCAGGGACTGCTCCACCAGCTCCGGCATCAGTTCCACCGTGGGCTTGCCCTGCTCCACGGTACGGTAAACCACCCAGGCACCCTTGTCGGTTTCCAGGGTGTCGAGCTGGTCGGGAGTCACGCCCAGAGAGGTGGCAAAGCCGGTCAGCGCCCGGGTCGGGTTGCCGGCGTCGTCGAAGGCGGCCTTGACCGCCGGCCCACGTTTCTCAACAGACTTGTCCGGCTGGGCATCGGCCAGGCTCCGGATCCGGACCGCCAGACGGCGCGGTGCCGCGAAAGCCTCAATCCTGCCGAATTCGATACCAGCCTCCTCCAGACCCCGGGCAATGCCCTGGGTGAAGGCGTCAGACATTGGTTTGAGGGCCTTTGGGGGCAGCTCTTCGGTGCCCAGTTCGACCAGAAAATCCTGTGTTGCCATGATTAAGCGTTCCCCTGTTCCTGCTGTGCCTTCTTCGCGTTATTGCCGTTTTTGCTCTTCGCCTTGTCATCGGCGGCCTCGGCGGAGGCCAGCACTTCCTTGCGCAGAGCCTCGGGCGCCAGCGGGAAGCCCAGTGCCTGCCGGCTGTCGAAGTACGCCTGGGCGACTGAACGCGCCAGGGTACGTACCCGCAGGATAAAGCGCTGGCGCTCAGTCACGGAGATGGCGTGGCGGGCGTCCAGCAGGTTGAAGGTGTGGGAGGCTTTCAGAACCTGTTCATAGGCTGGCAGCGCCAGGCCAGCGTCGATCAGCCGGGCACTTTCCCGTTCGTGGACATCGAAGCTGTGAAACAGGAACTCGGTATCGGCGTGCTCGAAGTTGTAGGTGGACATCTCCACTTCCTGCTGGTGGAACACGTCGCCGTAGGTAACAACGCCACCATGGCCCTCGGTCCAGACCAGGTCGTAGACACTGTCGACGCCCTGCAGGTACATGGCGATTCGCTCAAGCCCGTAGGTGAGCTCGCCGGTTACCGGGAAGCATTCCAGGCCCCCCACTTGCTGGAAGTAGGTGAACTGGGTGACTTCCATGCCGTTGAGCCAGATTTCCCAGCCCAGACCCCAGGCGCCCAGGGTGGGCGATTCCCAGTTGTCTTCCACAAACCGGATATCGTGCACCAGCGGGTCCAGCCCCAGGGCCTTCAGGGAATCCAGATACAGCTCCTGGATGTTGTCCGGCGACGGCTTGAGGACCACCTGGAACTGGTAGTAATGCTGCAGACGGTTGGGGTTCTCACCGTAGCGGCCATCAGTTGGTCGGCGGCTGGGCTGAACGTAGGCGGCATTCCAGGTTTCCGGCCCGATGGCCCGCAGGAAGGTGGCCGGGTGGAAGGTGCCGGCGCCCACTTCCATATCCAGTGGCTGGAGAACCACGCAGCCGTGCTGCGCCCAGAAATTCTGCAGAGCCAGGATCAGGCCCTGGAAGGTCCCGATGTCCGGAGTTGTCTGTTTTGTTGCCTTGTCTGTCACGACGGTTGCCTGCTGATCAGTCTGTATGTGGCGCCCCGGTTATCCTTCGGGGCACTCCGAAAAAAGGCGCATTATACGCGTGCTGGATGTGTATTTCTAAATCAGAAGAAGGTGAGACCCACCTGGAACAGTTTTTCCACTTCCCGTACCCGGGCTTTGTCCACCAGGAACAGGATAACGTGGTCATCCGGCTGGATCCGGAGGTGGTCGTGGGCAATCAGTACTTCGCTGCGCCGCACGATGGCACCGATGGTGGTGCCTTCCGGAAGATTGATCTCGTCCAGCCGCCTGCCGACGACTTTCGACGATCTGTGATCCCCATGGGCGATGGCCTCAATAGCTTCGGCGGCGCCCCGTCGCAGTGAGTGAACATTGACCACATCGCCTCTGCGAACGTGGGTCAGGAGGCTGCCGATGGTGGTTTGCTGGGGCGAAATGGCGACATCGATGTCACCGCCCTGAATCAGGTCGACGTAGTCCGGGTTGTTGATCAGGGTGAGTACCTTCCGGGCGCCCAGGCGCTTTGCCAGCAGTGAGGCCATGATGTTGGCCTCGTCGTCGTTGGTCACCGCGCAGAACACATCGATATTCTCGATATTCTCTTCCAGCAGAATATCCTTGTTGGCGGCGTTGCCTTCGAGGACCACGGTCTTGCGGAGGTTTTCCGACAGCATCACGCAGCGTTCATGGTTCCGCTCCAGCAGTTTGACCTGGAAACGGTTTTCCAGGGTGTGGGCCAGTCGTTGGCCGATGTTGCCGCCACCACAGATAAAAATGCGTTTGTACGGTTTCACAAGCGGCTGAAGCTCGCTCATAACCGATTTTATATGATCGCCGGCGGCAATAAAGAAGACCTCGTCGCCATCCTCGATGACGGTGTTGCCCTCGGGCATGATGGCCCGGTCTTTCCGGAAAATGGCGGCTACCCGGGTCTCAATCTTGGGCATGTGGCTGCGAAGGTAAGACAGCTCATGGCCGACCAGTGGCCCGCCCCGGGTGGCGCGGAGGGCAACCAGCCGGGTCAGGCCTTCGGAGAATTCCAGTACCTGCAGTGCCCCCGGGTTTTCGATCAGCCGGGTGATGTGCTTGGTTACCAGATGTTCCGGGCTGATCAGAACGTCGATGGGAAAGCCACGCAGGCTGTCCAGATCTTTTTTCTGATCCCGCTGGTAAAACAGCTCGGGTTTCGCCAGGTAGGCACCGGCCCGCACCCGGCAGATGGTGGTTGGGGTCTTGTACAGCAGCTTGCTGACCTGACAGGCCACCATGTTGGTTTCGTCGCTGTTGGTGACGGCGATCACCATGTCGGCGTCTTCGGCGCCGGCTTGTCGCAGTGCCGACGGATAAGACGCCTCGCCCTGAACGGTGCGGATGTCGAGCCGGTCCTGAAGTTCACGCAAGCGGGCACTATCGCTGTCGATAATGGTGATGTCGTTGGCTTCGTTGGCGAGGTTTTCCGCGAGTGTGCCGCCCACCTGGCCGGCACCGAGAATCAGGATTTTCATGGTTCGGGTTTCTCCAGCACGGCGTAGAAGAAGCCGTCATGGCTGAACGGATCCGGGAGCAATTGCCGCCCGGCACCCATGTCACGCCCCCATTGAGCGTTGGGCTCAACAAGGATGGCATCGGTTTGCTGTTTGCAGAACCGCTGAATTATACGGTGGTTTTCCTGGGGGAACACCGAGCAGGTGGCATACACCAGCCGGCCACCGGGTTTCAGGATAGCCCACATGGCACCCAGCAGGCCAAGCTGGATAGCGGCCAGCGGGACAATATCGGATTCCCGGCGCAGCAACTTGATGTCCGGGTGGCGGCGGATGACGCCGCTGGCGCTGCAGGGCACATCCAGAAGAATCCGGTCGAAAGCCTGGCCATCCCACCATTGATCGGTAGTGGCGGCGTCCGCCTGCTTCAGGGTAGCGTCCAGATCCAGGCGGTCAAGGTTTTCCCGTACCCGGGGTAGTCGGTCAGCGGACTCATCAATGGCGACAACTTCCGACAGTTCCGCGCAACTTTCCAGGATGGCACAGGTTTTACCCCCGGGAGCGGCACAGGCATCCAGAACCCGCTGGCCCGGAGCCAAATCCAGTAAAGTGGTGCAAAGCTGTGCCGCTTCGTCCTGGACACTGGCAGCGCCGTCGGCGAACCAGGGCAGGCGCTCCACGGGAACCGGGCTGGCCAGTTGAATGCCATGGGGCGCGAAACGGGTCGGGCTGGCCTCGATACCGGCCTCTTTAAGCAGCACCAGATACTGGTCCCGGTGAAAACGCAGGGCGTTGACTCTCAGAGTCATGGGTGCCTGGGCGTTGTTGGCCTCCAGAATCTGTTGCCAGTCTTCCGGCCAGTTGTGGCGCAGCTTTTCCACCATCCACACCGGGTGGCTGAAGCGGGCAGAGTCGCTGGCAGGTTCGGGCGAGCCCTCTCGCTCGGCCGCTCGCAGTACACCATTAACCAGGCCGGTCAGGTGCGGCTTGTCCAATGCCCGGCAGGCTTCCACGGTTTCGTTCAGCACGGCGTAGGTAGCCTGCTGACTGAAACGCAACTGAAAGAGCGCGACCAGCATCAGGTGATGGATAATACGGTCCGGTTTGCGAAGGGGCTTTTTAAGCCGGCCGTTGAGCTCACTATCAAGCCGGTGAAACCAGCGGCAGGTGCCGTAACACAGGGCCTGAAGCTCGGGGCGCTCATTCGGTGGCAGGCGGCCCAGGGCAGGCGGCAGGCACTGGGACAGGGACTGGCCGTTCTCCACCGCCAGAATAACGCCGGCGGCGATGGCACGCAGGGGCTGTTGTTGGTGGCCCATGTCAGCGCAACCCCTGGCCGGGCATGAGCAGCTCCTTGCCGCCGTTGATCAGGTCATTTACGCTCTGGGCCCGGGAGCCCGGCAACTGCAGCCGGGTGATGCGCAGGGTTCCGGTTCCGCAGGCGATGTCGATGCCGCCCCGCTGCCGCCGAAGTATTGTGCCTGCCGGTGTGTCGCTGTTGGTTGACAGGGCCTGGGCCTGGTGAATCCGGATGCGCTGGCTGCCCAAATCGGTGTAGGTGCCGGGCCGGGGGTTGAAGGCGCGAATCAGACGTTCGATGCAAGTGGCATCAGCAGACCAGTCAATATGGCCCTCGTCCTTACTTAACTTACGGGCGTAGCAGGCGAGGTCGTCGTTCTGGGGTTCGCCACGGAGTTCACCTTTTTCCAGCAATTCGAGGGCGTTGACAATGGCCTTGCCACCGAGTTCTGCCAGCCGGTCGTGGAGGCTGCCCCCGGTGTCGCTTTTTTCGATGGTGGTCACGGATTTGAGGAGCATGGCACCGGTATCCAGGCCCTCGTCCATCTGCATGATGGTGATGCCGGTTTCTTTGTCGCCGGCGGCAATGGCCCGCTGGACAGGCGCGGCACCGCGCCAGCGGGGCAGCAGGGAGGCGTGGATGTTCAGGCAGCCGTGGGTCGGAATCTCCAGCACATCTTTCGGCAGGATCAGGCCATAGGCGGCGACGATCATGACGTCTGGTCGCAGATCCGCGAGCTGCCGCTGTGCCTCCGGAGTCTTCAGCGTCTCGGGCTGGAAGGCCGCGATATCGTTGTCCAGGGCCACCTGCTTGACCGGGCTTGGCTGCAGCTTCCGGCCCCGGCCGGCGGGCCGGTCCGGCTGGGAGTAGACGCCCACGATGCTGTGGTGGGTGCTGATCAAGGCCTGGAGAGCGGTGGCAGCGAAATCCGGAGTGCCGGCAAAAACAAGTCGCACGGTGTTTTGATCTCTGTTCCGTTGTATACGAAAAGACCGGGTCGTGGCCCGGTCCGGAATAGCGCCTGCTTCGGCTACCCACCCGCAGGCGGATCAGGCGCTCTGCTTGTGGAGTTTTTCCAGCTTCTTGCGGATGCGGTTGCGCTTCAGCGAGCTTAGATAGTCAACGAACAGCTTGCCGTTCAGGTGATCCATCTCATGCTGGATACAAACCGCCAGCAGCCCCCGGGCTTCCAGTTCCAACGGTTTGCCGTCACGGCCCAGCGCCCGGATCTTGCAGTGCTCGATCCGCTCAACCTCTTCATAAAAGCCGGGTACCGACAGACAGCCCTCCTGCATCGCTTCTTTTTCGCCGTCCAGTACTTCCACCTGCGGGTTGATAAACACCCGGGGCTCGTTCTTGTCCTCGGACAGATCCATAACGATGATCTGTTTGTGAACGTTCACCTGGGTGGCGGCAAGGCCAATGCCCGCCGCATCGTACATAGTCTCCAGCATGTCGTCGATCAGCTTGCGGTCGGCGTCCGTCACCTCCTCAACCGGCTTGGCGATGGTGCGCAGGCGGGGATCCGGGTATTCGAGAATCTCTAATATCATATAGTCATGCTTTTAGTCTGAATGACAGGACACCAGTCCATCCGGCTGACGTCTCTTTTAACCTTTGTGACCTTTTACCTTCTGTAAACTTTGAAGGCGATCTCCGAAATGCGACAGCGTACTGCGCAAATTTTCGCCCTGACTCTACTATTATCGGGGCGGGGTCTCAGCTTTCAACGGCTGGCGGAGCACCCAAGGTCAGGCCTGATATTATCCAACAATTCGGCGATTGAGTACAAACTGATCAGTCAATAGTCAAAATCTTTCACCGGCGGGATAGAATTTACTGGAAGAACAAAAGATAACATCACAATTTGCGAGACTTCTTCTATAGTAACTGGAATAACAACGTAATAAGCTGCAGGTACCTGACTGCATCCCAATAGAATGCAAAAGAATCAAGGCACGCGATCAAGGACTTACACAATGAGGAAACTGCTGTACGCTCTGGCAGCAACTACGCTGTTTTTAACCTCCTGGGCCCATGCGGCGCCGGAGTTGCGGTCCGATCACCCCGAGCGTTACACCGTTGTGAAGGGTGACACCCTCTGGGATATTTCGGCCCGTTTTCTGAATAACCCGTGGTATTGGCCGGAAATCTGGCACGTGAATCCGCAGGTATCCAACCCGCACCTGATCTACCCCGGTGATCGCCTTGCCCTGGTTTACATTGATGGCAAGCCCCGTCTTACCAAGGTGGCGACCAGCGATGTGGTCAGGCTGTCGCCTCAGGTCCGTTCCGAGCCCATCGATACGCCGATCCCTGCCATTCCTCTGGACGCCATCGGCAGTTTCCTGACTGACACCCGCATCGTGAGCCCGGAAGAGCTCAATGGTGCTCCTTACGTGCTGGAAGGTGAGGGTGGCCGGATTATTACCGGCGCTGGCGACCGGATCTACGCCCGCGGAGACAAGCCGGCCAACAAGGTCGGCGTCTTCCGTCGCAGCAAGGAATTCAGGGATCCGGAAACCGGTGAATTCCTTGGCCTGGAAGCGCGGAGTATTGGTGCCGGTGAGGTAACCGCCGAAAACGGCGATGTACTCACGGTAAACCTGACCACCTCCAATCAGGAAGTGCGTATCGGCGACCGGCTGCTGACCAATGTGAATCGTTCCATTGCCACCAGTTTCGTGCCCAGCGCTCCGGATCAGAAGGTAGAAGGCCAGATGATTGCCGTCGATGGTGGTGTCAGCCAGATCGGTCAGTTTGACGTGGTAGCCATCAACCGCGGCACCCGTGAAGGGCTGGAAGCGGGTAATGTGATGGCGGTGCTGAAAAGTGGCAACCGGGTTCGCGATCCGGTGACTGGTGAAACCATTGAGCTGCCCTCAGAGCGCGCCGGGCTGCTGATGGTGTTCCAGGCCTATGAAAAAATGAGCTATGGCCTGGTGCTTCAGGCCAGCCGTGCCCTGGCCGTTGGTGACAAGGTCACCAACCCCTGATCGACTGATATTGAGTGGCCGGGCCAGGAAGGTCCGGCCGACGCTTTTTACAAGGATGATGCTGTGTTTTCCTTCCCTTCGGCCCAATGGCTGCTGCTTACCCGTTTGCCAAGATTCGGCCATGCCCGACGCCGCGAATTGCTGGCGGAAACCCCTGAACTGACCAACCTGCTCACCATGAACCCGGCGACTCTGCTGGCACTTGGCCTGGCCGCGGAAAGCCGTGCGGCCATCCAGGCGTGGCAGCAGGAGGATGAATCGCATCCGGTGGTGCGTGAGGTCCGGACCACTCTGGAAAACTGCCGGCAGCATAACATTGGCATTCTCACCTGGCAGGATGTCGACTACCCGGAGCAGCTAAGGCATATTCACGACGCCCCACTGGTACTCTATACCCTTGGCGACACCGGGCTTCTGGGTCGGGAGCAGATTGGCATCATCGGGAGCCGCAAGGCCACCCGGGCCGGCCTGGACCATGCACGCCGGTTTGCGGCTGAACTCAGCGCCCGGGAGTTGCTGGTCACCAGTGGTCTGGCGCTGGGTGTGGACGGCGCCGCTCATGCCGGCGCCCTGGATGCGGGCTTCCCGACCACGGCGGTGATCGGGTGCGGGCTGGATCGTATCTATCCCAACCAGCACCGCCGGCTGGGCGAGCGGGTGATTGCCGAGGGGCTGATGATTTCCGAATACCCGCCCGGTACCCCGGCCAAAGCGGCGCACTTTCCCCAGCGTAACCGGATTATCAGTGGCCTGAGCCGCGGCGTCCTGGTGGTGGAGGCGGGCCTGCGCAGTGGTTCCCTGATCACCGCCCGAATGGCCCTGGAGCAGGGGCGCGAGGTGTTTGCCATCCCGGGGTCGATCCACAGCCCGGTCGCCCGGGGATGCCATCATCTGATCAGGCAGGGCGCGCGCCTCGTAGAAACCGTGGACGACATTCTTGAGGAACTGGGGTCCTGGTGGTCCGGGTCATTGACGGAAGATGTCGCCACCACGCCGGAGCCGAAGCGGCAGACCCGGTCCAGCCAGTTGCTGACCGGTCTGGACAGCCGGGAAATCGCGGTATTTGAGGCTTTAGGGTATGATCCACAATCAACCGATGCACTGAGTTCAGCCACCGGTCTCCCCGCCGACCAGCTCATGCAATCCCTGTTGCTACTGGAGTTGCAAGGGTTGGTGAGCTCGGCACCGGGAGGCTTCCAGAAAATAGCCTGAGCCCCGTGTGATCATCCACCCTGATTGATTCTGGCAAGGGCAGTATGGCTGTTTCCCACCCGCTTTCTGACTGGCAATTACATTGTGTTCGCCGCACAGTGGTGCGCGGGGGCATGATCGCTTATCCGACCGAAGCGGTCTGGGGCCTGGGCTGCGACCCCTGGGACCAACAGGCGGTGGAACGGATTCTGGAACTGAAGCGTCGTCCCGTCGAAAAAGGGGTGATCCTGGTAGCCTGCTCTGTGGACCAGATCCGCTTCCTGCTGGATCCCCTGCCCCGGTCGCTTCAGGCTGAGGCCGAACGTCACTGGCCCGGGCCGGTGACCTGCCTGTTGCCGGATGTAGAACAGCAGGTGCCGGAATGGGTGCGTGGCCGGCATCGTTCCATTGCGGTTCGGGTGAGTGAGCATCCAGTGGTGCGTGCCCTCTGCGATGCAACCGGAATGCCGCTGGTATCCACTTCCTGCAACCCGGCCGGGCGCCAGCCGGCGCGGAATATCTGGCAGGTCCGGCGGTATTTCGGTAACCAGCTCGACTGGATTGTGCCCGGCGCGCTTGGCGGCAATCGCAAACCCAGCCGGATTATTGATATTGTCAGCGGCAAGCAGCTTCGTTAGGAGAGTTCATGTCACAGCAATCCGATAGCCACGCGGTAAAACAGTACCTGTTGGGCCTGCAGGAAGTCATTTGCAGGCGCCTGGAAGCCTTGGATGACGGCGCGGCTTTTATCCGGGATGCCTGGGACCGCCCGGAAGGTGGCGGCGGTGTCAGCCGGGTAATCACCGAAGGAAAAGTGTTTGAAAAAGGCGGGGTCAACTTCTCCCATGTGATGGGGGCGACCATGCCGGCTTCGGCCACCGCCCACCGACCCCATCTTGCCGGCGCACCCTGGGAGGCCTTGGGCGTGTCCCTGGTGATTCATCCGACCAACCCCTATGTGCCCACCTCGCACGCCAATGTTCGCTTTTTCATTGCCAGGCCTCAGAACAACGAACCGGTTTACTGGTTTGGCGGCGGTTACGATCTCACCCCCTACTACGGTTTTGAGCAAGACTGTGTGCACTGGCACAAAACCGCCCGGGCTGCGTGCGAACCCTTTGGCGAGGGTACCTATCATCGTTTCAAGCACTGGTGCGACGATTATTTCTACCTCAAACACCGGGATGAACCCCGGGGTGTGGGTGGCCTTTTCTTTGATGACCACAACACCGGGGACTTCGAGCAGGACTTCGGCCTGATGAAAGCCGTCGGTGACAGCTACATTGAAGCCTATGAGCCCATTGTCCGGCGCCGGATGGACCACCCTTACGGTGACCGTGAGCGGGATTTTCAGCTCTACCGGCGTGGCCGCTACGTGGAGTTCAACCTGGTGTATGATCGCGGCACCCTGTTTGGGCTGCAATCCGGCGGCCGGACGGAGTCCATCCTGATGTCCCTGCCGCCCCTGGTGCGCTGGGATTACAACCGGACCGCGGAACCGGGCTCTGATGAGGCCCGGCTCACGGAGTTTTTCCTGACCGGCCGGGATTGGCTGGAGGTCAACCATGACTAACGATCTGTACGCCGTTGTTGGCAATCCGATCAGCCACAGCAAATCGCCGAGGATTCACAGCCTGTTTGCCAGCCAGACCGGCGAAGCCTTGGAATACACCGCTATCCAGGCGCCCCTGGACGATTTCCCGGGCACCGTGAGGCAGTTTTTCGAGCGCGGTGGCCAGGGCCTGAATGTGACGGTGCCGTTCAAGGAAGACGCCTGGAAGCTGGCTGAACGTCGGACAGAACGGGCGGAGAAGGCCGGGGCGGCCAACACCCTTTATCAGGATGGTGCCGGCGTGCTGACCGCCGACAATACCGACGGCTGCGGCCTTATCCGGGATCTGATCCGGAATCATGGGGTGCGCCTTGAGGGCGCCGATATTCTGGTTCTGGGTGCCGGGGGGGCGGTCCGCGGCGTTCTGGGCCCCCTGCTGGCGGAGCGGCCGGCCTCTCTTACCATCGCCAACCGCACGCCTGCCCGGGCGCAAGCCCTGGTTGAGCTGTTCTCCCCGGCGGCCGGAACCAGCCAACTGACAGCCTGCGGTTTCGGGCAACCCGGGGCACCTTTTGACCTGATCATCAACGGTACCAGCGCCAGCCTGCAGGGCGATCTGCCACCCCTGTCACCGGCGGTGATTGGTGAGGAAACGGTGGTCTACGACATGATGTATTCCCTGCAGACCACGACCTTCAATCAGTGGGCCCTCGACCAGGGCGCACAAACCGTTTACGACGGTCTTGGTATGCTGGTGGAGCAGGCGGCGGAATCATTCCGGATCTGGCGTGGTGTCGCCCCGGAAACCGCACCGGTGATTGATGTATTGCGCAACGACTGAGCCCCTGGCTCCGGATTGGGCTATGCTCAGGGGCAACATTCCGTAAGGATTTTCAATGGATATTCTTACCCTTGTAGGGCTTGTGGCCGGTGTCCTGATTGTCATCCTGGCAATGCTGGCCAATGCCTCCCTCCTGACATTCCTGAATCTCCCGGGTCTGGCCATTGTGCTGGGTGGAACCTTTGCCGTTACTCTGATCAAGTTCCGCATGGCGTCGGTGGTGAGCGCCTTCCGCCTGGCCATGTCGGCGGCGTTCACCGACCGCATGGCCCGGCCCGCAGAGTTGATCCGGGAGGTGGGATCGCTGGCCGTGGTGGTGCGCAAGGAGGGTATCCTCGGGCTGGAGAATCATCAGACCGGCAACGAGTTCCTGCAGAAAGCCATCAATCTTTGTGTTGATGGCCATTCGCCTGAACTGGTCGAAGAAGCCCTGGCCCAGGAAACCCAGCAAACCGCCGATCGCTATGAAGTGGCCGAGCGGGTGTTCCGCGGCATCGGGGAATCCGCGCCGGCTATCGGTATGTTGGGTACTCTGGTGGGGCTGGTGCAGATGCTCAATACCCTGGACGACCCCTCGTCCATAGGCCCGGCCATGGCCATTGCCCTGTTGACCACTCTGTATGGCGCCTTTATCGCCCAGCTGATTGCCCTGCCCCTGGCCGATAAACTCCAGTTGAAGGCGGAGGACGAGGCGCGCAACCAGCTACTGATCCTTACCTCGATCAAGAACATCATGCGTGGCGAGAATCCCAGGGTGATGACCGAACTGCTGTCGTCTTTCGTCACTCCGGAGCAGCGTGCCGGCCTGGCGCCGGAGCGGGAGGCCTGAGGCTTTGGAGCTGGTGCGGAAGAAAAACAAGCTGCGTCTGAAGAACGACACTCCGGCTTGGATCGTCACCTTTGCCGATCTGGCCACCCTGCTGCTCACCTTTTTTATTTTACTGTTGTCCTTTGCAGAATTGGACGTCGAGAAATACCGGGCCATGGCCAACTCCATGGCGGTGGCTTTCGGATCCGGAAATCTGCTGGCAGACGATGTCGGCGGCTCACCCCTGACCCTGATCGAATCGGAGTCTGTTTCGCTTCCCCAGCCATCCGAATCCCAGGCGAGGGTGCCGGAGTTTATCGACGAGCGCACAGATGGCGCCGCCCCCACCAGGATTCCCGGCGGCGTGATTGATCTGGCCAGCCGGATGATCCGGGAGCTGGAACCGGAAGTGGCCTCTGAGGCCCTGAGTGTCAATTACGACGAAAACCAGGTGGTTATCCGGTTCTCCGAGGAAGCCACCTTCCGCTCCGGGGATGCCGCGATCAAGCCGGAGATGATGCCGATTATCGAACGTGTCGTGAACGTGCTGTCGGCCTGTACCGGTGACGTTCTGGTATCCGGATATACCGACGACCGGCCCATTTCCAGTGACCGTTATCGCTCGAACTGGGACCTTTCAGCGGCCCGGGCGGTTTCCGTGGTCCACGAGCTGGTCATGAACCGCCAGGTTCCGGCGGAACGGGTGGTTGCGGCCGGGCGTGCCGAGACCAACCCGCTGGCGCCCAACGACACGCCGGAAAACCGGGCCCTGAACCGCCGGGTGGAAATTGCCATTCGCAATCCGGAATGCAATGACGAGGTGTCTACCGGTGAGCTTCCGGTCGAAATCCTGCCCTGAGCCTTATAGCTACTGCGCAGCCTCTCATGCGTAATTCATATAACTGACCTGCTTTCAGGGCCTTATACTGTGCGGTCCCTATTTCACTGGCACAGCGGAATGAGAGAGCAACCATGAGTGGACCGGATAAGCCCAAAGTCATTGGCGAAGAGTGGAGTGATGAGCGGGTCAGGAGCTTCCTGGACATCCAGCCCTGGGATGCTGCTGAAAACGCCGATTACAATGCCCTGCTGAAGGCCTACCAGGCCATGCGGGCCGGAGATTTCGAGCGGTTTATCGGGTTTTTCGTTGCCGCGGGCCGGGATCTGAACGCCACCAACGGTGAGGGTGAAACCATTCTTGATCTGATTTCCCGGCATCGTCGGAGTGTGGACTACGCCCGGTCACTGGAAAAGGCCGGTGCCAAAAAAACGGCCGCAGCCGGGAGCTGATCCCGGTGCGGCCGCGTCTCGCGGCCTGAGGGAGTTACTGCACGTCCACCTCAATGGCCTTGGGCTCTTTCGGTTCAGCCTTCTGGAGTGTCAGGGTCAGCATGCCGTCCTTGAAATTCGCTTTCACACTGTTTTCATCGACATTCTCCGGCAAGGTGAAGCGGCGCAGAAAACTGCCGTAGAAGCGCTCAATCCGGTGGTGCTTCTTGTCATTGGACTCTTCTTCGCTCTTGCGCTCGCCCTGAATGCTCAGAACGCCTTCGTGCACGGTGACTTTCACGTCTTCCCTGGACATGCCCGGCAACTCGGCTTCAATGGTAAAGGCTTCCGGCGTCTCCTTGATGTCGACCGCCGGGGCCCAGTCGCTGCGGCTGAACAGATCCCGACCTTCGCGCTCGCCACCGGAGCGGGTCAGGCCAAACATGCGGTTATAGCGGTTCATCAGGTCTTCAAACTCATTGACCGGATTCCAGCGGGTAATATTGCTCATAAGGATTTCCTCCCTTCGTCGTGAACGAATCTGAATAAACAGACATCAGCTTCGATCACGGAACAGCCCCATGCCGGTGGCGCCAGCCGGATGGTTATCCGTGAACCTCTGCTAATTTCGAATGTAGGTGCGCACGAAGGGTTTTCAAGGGCTGGGTGTCCGGATTTTGATCGGAATCAATCCCCACCGGGCTGGGGCGCCTCAAGGTAGTCATCTTTCAGCCGGACATAGTTGGCGGCCGTGTATTTAAAGAACCCCCGCTCCTGGTCGGTCAGCGCCCGGGCCTTTTTACACGGTGAGCCAACGTACAGGTGCCCCGATTCCAGGGTCTTTCCCGGCGGCACCAGACACCCGGCAGCGACAATCACCTCGTCTTCCACCACGGCCCCATCCATGATGATACAGCCCATACCCACCAGCACCCGGCTACCAATGGTGCAACCATGCAGCAGCGCCTTGTGGCCAACGGTTACATCATCCCCCAGCGTGAGTGGGTAACCCCCGGGGTTATAATCACTGGCGTGCGTGATGTGCAGCACCGATCCGTCCTGAATGCTGCAGCGATCCCCGATCCGGATTTGGTGCATGTCCCCACGTATGACCGTCATGGGCCAGATGGAGACGTCATCACCGGTCTGGACATCGCCAATCACCACGGCACTGGGATCAACCCAGGCGCGCTGTCCAAAATGTGGCGTGATACCCTTGTGTGAGCGTACATTCGTCATTACATAGTACCTGTTAATTAAGCGTTTACCCGGTGGCCCGGGGTACCTGTGGGAGAGGCCCTTCCAAAACTGTGCGGAGCCATGGATGGCGGAGCCCAAGCGTCACATGGACGTGCCGCAAGGAGCGTGTTTTGGAAGGGCCTCTCCCACAGGTGCCTGCCCCGGTAGTTGATACACCGAAACTACCTTAGATACAAAGAGCTGAGAAGGGGACTTATGAATAACCCGTTACTGACCGATGACCTGTTGCCGAAGTTTGACCATGTCCGCACGGAACACATGGAAACGGCAATTGACCAGATTCTCAGTGAAAACCGGATGAAGATCAGCCAACTGGCCGGGCAGGAGGACCCCACCTGGGATACCCTGGCGCAGCCGATGCAGGCAATGGAAGACAAGCTGAGCAACGCCTGGTCGGTGATTTCACACCTGAACGGGGTGATGAACAGCGACGACCTGCGCAAGGTGTACAAGAACTGCCTCGAGAAGCTGACCGAGTACAGCACCGAAGTCAGCCAGAACGATGCACTGTGCAACGCCTACAAGAAACTGGCGGCACGGGAGGATTTCAGGGATCTGAGCGACGCCCAGCGCAAGTCGGTGGACAATACCCTGCGGGATTTCCACCTGGGCGGTGTCGATCTGCCCGAGGACAAGAAAAAGCAGTACGCGGATCTGTCCCGGGAGCTGTCGGAGCTTTCCAACAAGTTCAGCGATAACGTGCTGGACGCTACCCAGCACTGGTTTAAACACATCACCGGCGTGGATGAGCTTGCCGGTGTTCCCGAGACAGCGATAGAGAGCGCCAAACAGGCGGCTCGCCAGAAAGAGCTCGACGGCTATGTGATTACCCTGGATTTCCCCAGTTTCTATCCGGTGATGACCTACTGCGACAACCGGGATCTGCGCCGGGAAGTCTACGAGGCGTTTGTTACCCGCGCGTCTGACCAGGGCCCGGATGCCGGCCAGTGGGACAACACGCCGGTGATGGCGGAAATCCTGAAGCGCCGCCATGCTCTCGCCCAACTGCTCGGTTTTGACAACTATGCCGAGCGTTCCCTGGCCACCAAGATGGCTCGCAGCAGCGACGAGGTGCTGGAGTTCCTGAATCAACTGGCGACCAAGGCCAGGCCCCAGGCCGAGAAAGAATTTGCCGAGCTGAAGGCCTTTGCCAAAGGCGAGTATGGCGTGGAGGACATGCAGGCCTGGGACATTGGCTACTACAGCGAAAAACTGCGCCAGAAACGTTATGACATTTCCCCGGAAACCCTGCGCCCCTGGTTCCCGGTGAACAAGGTAGTGCCCGGCCTGTTCCGGGTGGCGGAGAAGTTGTTTGATGTGCAGATTGAGGCCAGACCTGAGGTGGAGACCTGGCATGAAGACGCCACCGCCTACCGCATCAGCCGTAACGGCGAACCCCTGGCCTGGTTCTACCTGGACCTGTTTGCCCGCCAGGGTAAGCGCGGCGGCGCCTGGATGGCGGATTGCCGGGTGCGCTGGCGCAACCAGCGTGGCCAGCTGCAGCTGCCGGTCGCTTTCCTGACCTGCAACTTCACGCCCCCGGTGAACGGCAAGCCATCACTGCTGACCCACGACGAGGTCACCACCCTGTTCCATGAGTTCGGTCACGGCCTGCACCACATGCTGACCCAGGTGGACGTGCTGGACGTATCTGGCATCAAGGGCGTGGCCTGGGATGCGGTAGAGCTGCCCAGCCAGTTCCTGGAAAACTGGTGCTGGAACCCGGAATCCCTCGGATTGATTGCTTCGCACCACGAAACCGGCGAACCGCTTCCGGAAAACCTGTTGCAGAAGTTGCTGGCGGCGAAGAACTTCCAGTCAGGAATGGCCATGGTGCGCCAACTGGAATTCTCCCTGTTCGACTTCCGCCTGCACGCGGAGTTCACCGGCGAGGCGCCCACCAACCCGTTGGATATGCACCGCAAGGTACGCAGCGAAATTGCGGTGGTGCAAGCCCCGGATTTCAACCGTTTCCCCAACTCGTTCTCCCACATCTTCGCGGGTGGATACGCAGCCGGTTATTACAGCTACAAATGGGCGGAAGTACTGGCAGCCGATGCCTTCTCGATGTTCGAGGAAAAAGGCATCTTCGACCCGGAAACCGGTAAGGCTTTTTTGAACAATATCCTGGAGAAAGGCGGTTCGCAGGAGCCCATGGAACTGTTCAAAGCCTTCCGCGGCCGGGAACCGCAAGTGGATGCCCTGCTAAGACAATCCGGCATCACGGACGAAGCCGCCTGAGAATAAGCGAGGTCGGGTCAGGCCAAAGGCCGTAACCCGGCAACCAATGCCCATATCTACGGGAGTACTCTTATGGCGAGTCCAAAACGTTTTATCGCCGGGGCCGTCTGCCCGCGCTGTGCGGAGATGGACAAAATCATGATGTTCACCACTGATGACGATGACCAGGTACGCGAATGCGTGGCCTGTGGCTTCACCGATGCGGTGTCTGACGTCGAACAGCCTGCCAGCCCGGAACTGGAAACCCGGGTGAACAAGCGCAGGAATGAGGACGATCACACCGTCAGGCAGGTGGTGTTTTTCAAGGCCGGGGCTGACGACTGACGCAGGCTGCCGAAGCGAAGTGCGCGTGTAACCTTCAGGCTTCGTCGAGGCGGGCAAAACGGGGAACCTGTTCGCCGGCCACTTCCACGGTTTCCCGGAACATGGCCAGAGGGCGCACCCAGAGGCTGTAATCGCCGTACAGGCAGCGGTAAACCACCACCTGCTCTTCGGTTTCACTGTCCCGGGCGACGCCAATCACTTCGTAATCCTTGCCCTTGTAGTGGCGATAGCGGCCGGGCCTTATGTCGTTTTTACGTTCGGTCATCCTGTACCTCGGCGGATTCAGGCCTGTTGAACCCGGCTTTTGCCGGGGACGCAGGGGGCGTAACCGTCTAAACTTGATCCAGAACTGCAGGGATGCAAAAAGACTCAGTCAGGGCCTGCAAGTGTAGAACAACCGGCCGGGCCCGGAAACCGGAAACAGCTATGAAGTGGCGGGCCCCCTGCATTTTTTTGATTTTATTGTGGCTGGCAGGTCTGGCCAGTGCCCCCGTTCAGGCCGCCCCGGTGGCTTTTGAGTGGCTGGAGGCGCCGGCCAATGAGCTGGCGCTGGGTGATGTCCGCAACCTGCCGCCGGACAGTTGGCAGTCCTTTGGCGCCGGTGAGGTTTTCAACCGCGGTTTCAGCAATGGCAGTTTCTGGCTCAAGATCGAGGTGCCGCCGGAGCCGGTCAACCGGGTGCTTGAGATTGGCTATCCGCTGCTGGACGAGGTGTCCGTGTACTGGGTTCTCAATGGGGAACTGATCCAGACTCACCAGACTGGCGACACCCTGCCGTTCAGCAGCCGCCCCATCTACCATCGCAATTTCGTGTTCCTGGTGCCCTCGAATACTGAGCCGGTGACCGCCTTCGTGCGGGTGAAAACCCTGGGATCGGTTCAGATTCCCGTGGCGGTCACGCCTTCGGCCGAGTTTCTGGCCAATGAACAGTTGTCCTATGGCTGGCAAACGGTGTTTCTGGGCATCATCATCGCGATGGCGCTGTACAACCTGTTCCTGTTCGTGATTGTCCACCATTCAACCTACCTCTGGTACGTGCTGACGGTTGTTGCCATCGGGCTGGTGCAACTGAATTTCCATGGCCTGCTGTTCCAGTGGCTGTGGCCGGACTTCCCCGTGATCAACCGCTACTTCACAGTGCCGGCCATCAGCCTTGCCCTGTTTTGCGCCGCGATGTTCACCCTTCGGTTCCTGAACGTCCGCCTATACAGCCATGCCAGTTACCGGTTTCTGCAACTGGCTCTGGCGGGCACCGGATTTGCGTTTTTGTTCGGCCTGTTCGGCAGCTACCAGGCGGGAATCGTGCTGGTCAGTGTGCTTGCTGCTGTGGTAACACCGGCGGCCTGGCTGATTGGCCTGCTGGTCTGGCAAAAAGGCCAGATCCTGGGTGGCTTCTATGTGCTTGCCTGGACACCGCTGCTGGTCGGCCATCTGATTCTGGCGGTCAGCAAGCTGGGTGTCATGCCCCGCAGCTTCATGACCGAGTTCGTGCCCCAGGTGGGAGTAGCCCTGGAGGTGATCCTGCTGTCATTCGCCATGGCCTATCGCATCAACCTTGAGCGCCGCCGGAGACACCAGGCCCAGGAACAGGCGCTGGCTATCCAGCAGCAGGCCAACCAGACCCTGGAAATGCGGGTGCATAAGCGTACCGAAGAGCTGGAGCGGGCCAACGAGCAGCTCAAGGCTATCAGCCTGACCGATGGCCTGACCCACGTTGCGAACCGCCGGCGGTTCGATGAAAAGCTTGCGGACGAATGGAAGCGGGCCCAGCGTCATCGCCACCCGCTCAGCCTGCTGATGCTGGATATTGATCACTTCAAACGGGTGAATGACGAGTTTGGGCACCTGGTCGGTGACGATTGCCTGACGGAAGTCGCAGTCCTGTGTGCCGGTGAAATCCAGAGGTCCGGAGATCTGCTGGCCCGTTATGGCGGTGAGGAATTCAGTATTCTGTTACCGGCAACGCCGGAAGAAGGCGCGGTTGAGGTGGCCGAGCGGGTTCGCCAGGTGGTGGCCCGCTCCCCGGTGCACTCCCGGGAGCGGGTGGCACCGGTCAGCCTGACCATCAGTGTGGGTGTCGCCACCCTGGTGCCCACTCCGGGTATGGAAGCCCACGAGTTGGTCCGGCAGGCCGACGAGGCGCTGTATGCCGCCAAGGAATCCGGCCGCAACCGGGTGATGGTTGCCCGTGGATTCGGCGAGGCCCCGGTTCTCGGCGCCTGACCAGGGCAATCAGTTTTTCAGCTTGTAACGCCCCGGCCCGAGGAAAATCACTGCCACCGCTGTGAACAGGAAGAAGCCCTGGAGTTCCAGCGCCCAGCCTCCGTTGCGGCCCAGGGTCAGCAATTCGTTGGTATGCACAAGCACAATCGCTACCAGCATATTAAACACGATCAGCAGGGCGCCAATGCGGGTCTGGTAGCCCAGAATCACCATTAGCGGGGCAATGATTTCACCCACGAAAACCCCGTAGGCCAGGAAGCTGGGCAGCCCGTGGCTGGCCAGCTCGCCTTCAATGAAACCAACACCGTTGAGCAGTTTGGCAATACCGTGGAACAGCATCAGGCCGCCCAGGGTCAGGCGGATAATCAGTTTTCCCAGATCAGCGTTTTCAAACAAGGTGTGGGTCTCCATTTCTGGCTGGATTGGCAGTGGTCAGATGAACTGCACAGCTTACCCTTTCAAGCGGGGCTCTCAAAGGTTGCGAATGTCCGGGTAAAGTGGCAGTAGCTGTTTGATCAGCCGGTTCTGGGCGCTGATGGGGATGTCGTTATCCTCCATGGCGAGAATCAGGTTCTCGGCCAGGGCATTGAACTGGGTGTCAGTGATGGCCATGGCGGCGTGCAGCTCCCGCATGTCCCGGCCGGTGTAGGTACAGGGCCCGCCACTTAGCTCGCACAGTTGATCGGTCAGGTTGCGGTGGAACTGAACCACGTCCATACCCTTGAACTGCTGGTTGATGCGCTTATCCTCCACGATCAGATAGAGCAGATCCTCGACGACATCCGCAATGCCCTTCCGTTCACCGAGTTGCTGATAAAGGCTGGTGTCGGGTTTCGGGTTCAGTGCCTGACAGCCAGCCAGGAAAAGTGCGACAGTCATTATCAGGCCTGTGGTCATGATTTTGAATTCGAAAGGATGCATCATCAGAAACTCCCCTGAAAAGACAGGTACAGGCCCTGCTGGTCCTCCAGTGTGGCCACGTCACCCAGATTGACCAGAGCGGCTGTGATGGCCAGGCGGCGGTCAGGGACCCAGGCCACGAACAGGTCCCACCAGTCGTTTTCGGCGGCAAACCCCAGGTTGTCCGGTTTTTGCCGGTATTCGGCGCCCACCAGCCACTGTCGCTCAAGGAATAGCCCGGCACTGCCCTCCATCATCCATTCGTAGCGGTTGTTGCGGTCGCCACCAAAACCCAGCAGCCCGCCCTGGTTGGCACGAGTTCCCCGGGCGGTCAGGTTGACTAGAAGGTTGCGATCCATCAGGGCGGCAAAAAACAGCTTGCTGCCACTGAAATACACGTCGGTACCGCTGTCATCCCGGGCGCCAATTGCCTCGGGTACGGTGAAATTCCGCAGGCGTTTGTGCTGCAAACCGGCGGACCACTGGCCCCAGGGGCTGTAAAGTACATCGCCCGTGAGCCGGACCTTGGCCCCGAAAATGTCCTGGCGCAGCTCGTCCTGCTCCAGTCCAAAGCCATCCTTGAGGGTGAATACCAGGCTGTCCAGGTCCAGGGTCTGTTGCGCCACGGTGACTTCAATCCGGTTGTTCCAGTTTAGTCCGGCGCCGATCACAGACAGGCTGTAGTCATCGGTTACGGCACGGCTGATCGCCAGGGTGCCGCCCCACTCCTCATCGCTGGCGTAACTGCCCAGCAGGGCCCAGGGCACCAGGCCGCCGCCGGCACTGCCTTCAATGGAGGTAACGCCACCGGTCGCCCAGATCCGGCTGCCGATGTCAGCGATCACCGCTGGTGCGGCAAGGACAGCTGCCACCAGCGAAACCAGAGGCCATTTGCTCATTCCGAATACTCCGGATTTGGTTCGGTCAGTTCCTGTTGGCGGGCTGCCAGTGATCTGGCGGTCTCCGGCAGGTCATCGGCAGAAACCGGTCGGCTCAGGTAGAAACCCTGGCCCAGGTTGCAGCCCCAGTGTTGCAGCAGTTGCCAGGCTTTCAGGTTCTCGATGCCCTCGGCTACCACGTTCAGCCCGAGACCGTGGGCCATATCGATGGTGGACCGGACAATCAACTGATCCTGAGGCTCGGAATCCAGCTTCAGTATGAACGACTTGTCGATTTTCAGCTCCTGCACCGGCAGCTTGCGCAACTGGGACAGCGAGGAATAGCCGGTGCCGAAGTCATCCACCGACAGGGTCACGCCCAGATCCCTGAGCCTCTCCAGGGTGGCCATGGCTTCCTTCGGATCCTCCATCAGGGCGCCTTCGGTCACTTCCAGAGTGATGCGTTCCATATCAAGGGGCCAGTTCTGGAAGGTGTTGGCAATGTGCCGGGTCAGCGCCGGCCAGGTCAGGTCCATGGCGGACAGATTAATGGCCACCCCGGCGTCAACGCCCCGCTCATGCCACTGGCGCGCTTCCCGGGCGACGCGCTGAAGGATGTGGGCGGTCAAATCATGGATCTGCCCGGATTGTTCGGCGAGAAAGATGAACTCCTCGGGTGAGATGAAGCCCAGCTCCGGGTGAATCCAGCGTACCAGGGCTTCCACCTGAACCAGCTTGCCGGTGCGGCTGTCCAGTTTGGGCTGGTAGTTCATGTGCAGCCCGTTGTTGAGGATGGCGGTGTTCAGATCGGTGATCAGTCTCAGTTCTCTGAGATGGCTCTCGTCCTGCCCTGGCTGGTAGCGGGCAAAGGGTTCTGCGCGGGTTTCGGCTTGCTCGAAGGTAAGGTTGAGGCGACGGCGCAGTTCGTTGCTGTTGGCGGCATCCTCCGGCAGTTCCAGGGTAACCATGGTGATGCGAAGGGAAAAGGGGGTCTGGTCGATTTGTAACGGGGATTCGATCAGGTCGTGCAGTTCACGGGCCCTGCGATCCAGCTCTCCATGCCCCAGGGCGGGCATCAGGGCGAGAAACTCGCCGCCGCCGGTACGGGCAAGAATTCGGGCATCCGGAAGTTCCCGCTGCAGGCGTTTCGAGATGCCGGTCAGTACCTTGTCTCCGAATTCCAGCCCCAGGGTATCGTTGATATCGGAAAGATCGTTCAGCCGAATGCCAATCAAGGTGCCCTGACCACCCTGGCTGAACAGCTCGGCAGCGGCATGCATGAGCGCGTTGCGGTTGCCGAGACCTGTGACGTCGTCATGGCTGGCGGCATAACGGATCTGTGTCTCTCTTTCCCGCAGGCGGCGCAGCATATCGTTGAGCGCGTCCCGCAGCCGGACAAGTTCGCCACCGGCCCGGATGTCCGGAGATGACGGCGTGTGCCCCTCCCCGATGGCCCGGGCATAATCTGCCAGTTGCAGCACCGGGCGCCCCAGGTTCCGGGCAATCACCAGCGCCAGTACGATGGCAAAAACCAGAATGCTGGTAATCAGCAGGCCGATCTCCACGGCCCGCCTGTAATAATTCCGCAGGCTTGCTTCGCGGCTGATCAGGAGAACCGCCTGGATGGGTGCGGGATCTTCCCCGCCAAGGCGGATGATGCGGGTGAAGTAGCCGGCGCTCTCTATAAAATTCCGGCGTCCGGATGCCTGGATGAGTTCCTGCCGCAGCCTGTCATCGATGCCGGTGGTGGCCGCGAAATTACGGAATTCGCCGGTATCTCCGGAACGGGCACGGAAAATCACTGAGGAACCACTCAGCCTGCCAACCAGCTCGGCCAGCGCCTGGTCCATGGCAAAACCCGCCACCAGCCAGGCGCGGAGGCCGGGAGCTTCCACCGGAATGACCAGCAGTTCGTAACCCTGGCCATCAATAGCCAGCAACGAGCGGGCAAAGCCTTTGCGCCGGGCATTGCCGAGGTGGGCTTGGGATATGTCCGGCAGAACGTGAGTCACGGTTGAGGCGAGCAGTTGGCCCTGGTTGTCCAGGATTGCCGCAAAGCCTGCCCCGACCCGGCCACCGACGTTCTCCAGTGCGCTGCTGAGTGTGGCCGGGTCGCCACTGGCCACCGCCGAGAGGAAGCCGAAGTCACGGACTACCACGCTCAGACGGGACAGTTCGAGATCCGTGCGTCGTTCGATCACCTCGTTGGTCAGGCGCTCGCCGACAGCCAGTTGTTCCAGGGCGCGACTTTTTTCGTCCTCGAACAGGTACACCATCAAGAGGGCGACAATCGCCAGACTGACCAGCACCACCAGCGAGATCATTGCGGTCATGAGCCGGCCGCGGAATCCGAGGCGAGAGGCAACGGCCATCAAAGCTCCCGGAAGCGCTGCTGGAGGCGGTTCAATGAGCCCCCGGCGACAGGCTCGGGCTTAAGACTGAGGCTTACAATCGCCGGCTGCCCCGGATCAATTTCCCGGATCACTGGTCGGGTATTGTCTGGCAGGCGTGGGTGCCAGACTTCCAGCACCACCTTGCTCTGGTCGCCCGCCTCCCGCGAATCAAAGGCCAGACGGACCTGGCCGGCCTCGTTGGTTCGGGCCACGGCTTCGGTATCGGTCACCACAACAAACCCCTGCATGTAATCGTGAATGTTGCAGCCCAGTTCGACGATTCCCGGCTTGTCGAAAATAATCGGGGCTTCCGGGCGTCCGGCATAGAGCTCGATGCTGAAGGTCTTGGCCGGAGAAAAAGAGTAGACGTGGTGCTGGGTATTGTCACGATTCGGGAAATCCACGCTGGAGCCGACGGGAACTACGAGTACCCGCGGGTGGAAGGCCCGGTCTTTCTGGTAGATTTCGGCGGAAACCGGTGCGGGCTTTTGCGGGCTGTCCGTGGAAACCACGGCACCGGCCACCGGCTCGGAACTGCCATTGAGGGTCACGGTTACTGACAACTCCGCCGCCGCAGCTGGAAGAGGCGTTGCCAACAGGGCCAGTGTCGCCGCAAATGCACTCGCTGATGCGCTCATCAATCCTCAAAATCCGTCAGGAACGACCGGAACCGAGGGAGAATCGAATGTGGTTCCTTTCCAGCAGATTTTCCCAGTAATGCCGCATCCAGTCCCAGGCGGCGTTATTAACCTGTTCGACGAATGGGTCGAGGTTGAGCTCGTAATAGTCCGGCGTGCCGGCTATCTGCAATAAGGTCACGGTTATGGAATCGTCCAGCTCATTGGCAAAAGGCTCGCCAATGAGCCGGTGAGCGAGCAGGTTAGCATGAGTTGCCTCGATATCCACCAGTTCGCTGGTCCGGGTGCACCGGTTGTTTTCATACATTTCTTCCATCAGTCGGTGGCACAGATAGGCCCGGATCAGCAGGCCATCAAGACCATCATAACGCACCAACAGAACTGAGGGCTGGGTGAAGTAGCGGATGGCGGCACTGACAAACGGTTCAAACAGATCGGCTTTGCCGGCCTCACGGGCACAGGCTTCGACACATTCAATCAGTCTCGGTGCCAATTCTATGTATTCAACCACAAACTGGAACAGGCAGGTGGCCGGCTGGTAGCCCTCGATAGTGACGGCAGAGGGCAATGTGGCGACCTTCGCATGCAGTTGCCGGAGGAAGGTGCCGGAGCGGGCTTCCTTGCGTCTTGCCTGATCAATAATTTCGAGGACTACCTGTGGTGTCATTTCAGGAGATGCCAATGTTTGAACAAGTTGAGGTCGCAAGGGGCCTCCGGTTGTCAGCGTCTGTTAGCAACGGGTTCCCGTGCAGGAGAGTGGGACTGGCTACCCCATCGTGCCTGCCTTTTCCGACAAGTGTAGCCGAGATTTGGCCAACTGCTTTTCCGGCATCGTGAAAATACACAGTCGTAATGTTACAGAGTGAATCCCGGTCGCTGGCTTTTGAGCCACCGTCCGTTCCGGGTATGAGGCCAGCGCCCAGAGACGCCGGTCGGTTGCCGGGAGGTTCAATGGTATATTCGTTTTTATTCTTAAAAATTATCAGTTAGACATTTTGGGTTTAGCCGATTTTTTAGTCTTTTCTTGATCTGTGTCTATACTCGGAACTGACGTATCTGTAAGTAGGCTTCCACTCTGGTTTTTCCGGTGTATGCGAGCGCCAGTCAGGCCGGAGGGATAACGCAAAATCCGACAAGAATAACACTCTGTGGAGACACAGTATGCGCGTGCACGCTAAGCGGGCAGGTGCCCTTTTAGGCGGTCTGATGTTCCCCGCCTGGTCCATGGCGGACTGGACACTGAACATGACCCCGGGGGTGACCGGCACCAGCAACAGAGTTTTTGACCTTCACATGACCATACTCTGGATCTGCGTCGTCATCGGCGTGGTGGTATTTGGTGTTATGTTCTGGTCCATCTTCGCCCACCGGAAATCCCGGGGTGCCAAACCAGCCAACTTTCACGAAAACACCCTGGTCGAGATTCTCTGGACCATCATACCTTTTGTCATCCTGGTTATTATGGCGATTCCTGCCACGGCGACCCTGGTCGATATGTATGACACCACGGAATCGGAAGTGGACATCAAGGTCACCGGCTACCAGTGGAAGTGGCAATATGAATACCTCAATGAGGATTTTGGCTACTTCTCCAACCTGTCCACGCCACGGGAACAGATCGAGAACCGCCAGGCCAAGGGCGAGAATTACCTGCTGGAAGTGGATAACCCGCTGGTGATTCCGGTGGGCAAGAAGGTTCGCTTGCTGCTGACGGCCAACGATGTCATCCACTCCTGGTGGGTACCGGATTTCGGCGTCAAGAAAGATGCCATTCCGGGCTTCATCAACGAGACCTGGACCCGGGTCGACAAGCCCGGCACCTACCGTGGCCAGTGCACAGAGCTCTGTGGCAAGGACCACGGCTTCATGCCGGTGGTGGTCAAGGCCGTTCCTCAGGAAGAGTATTCGGCCTGGGTGGCCGAGCAGAAGGCGGCGGCCGAGCAAGAGCGTGAGCTGACCCAGAAAGACTGGACCATGGCCGAGCTGATGGAGCGGGGCGAAAAGGCTTATCAAACTGCTTGTGCTGCCTGTCACCAGGCGGACGGCAGTGGTGCGCCTCCGGCGTTCCCGGCGTTGAAAGGCAGCCAGATCGCCACGGGAGATATGACCGCGCACATCGACATCGTTGTGAATGGCAAATCCGGCACCGCGATGCAGGCCTTTGGAAATCAGTTGAGCGAGGTAGACCTGGCCGCAGTCATTACCTATGAGCGGAATGCCTGGGGTAACAGTACCGGCGAGATGGTTACACCAAAAGAGATCTTTGATTACAGGAACCAGCAGTAATCAACGCCAGATAACAGATATCACCAGCCACAATAAATGGCGGTAACGGGGGTTTTCATGAGTGCGGTTGCAGATACCCACGCCCAGGGTCATTATCACGGCCCGGCCAAAGGCATCAGCCGCTGGCTGCTGACCACAAACCACAAGGATATCGGGACCATGTACCTGATATTCAGCTTCACCATGTTCCTGCTGGGCGGAACCATGGCCATGGTTATCCGGGCCGAACTGTTCCAGCCCGGGCTGCAGATTGTGCAGCCGGAATTCTTCAACCAGATGACCACCATGCACGGCCTGATCATGGTCTTCGGCGCGGTCATGCCGGCCTTTGTAGGCCTGGCCAACTGGATGATTCCGTTGATGATCGGCGCCCCGGACATGGCGCTGCCACGGATGAACAACTGGAGTTTCTGGCTGCTGCCCTGCGCCTTCCTGATCCTGGTTTCGACCCTGTTCATGGAAGGCGGTGCGCCCAACTTCGGCTGGACCTTTTACGCACCGCTGTCGACGACTTACGGGCCGCCAAGCACCACCTTCTTCATCTTTGCCGTTCACATCATGGGTATTTCCTCGATCATGGGCGCCATCAATGTGATTGCTACTATCCTGAACCTGCGGGCCCCGGGCATGACCCTGATGAAAATGCCCCTGTTCGTCTGGACCTGGCTGATCACCGCGTTCCTGCTGATTGCAGTGATGCCGGTTCTGGCCGGTGTGGTGACCATGATGCTGATGGACATCAACTTCGGCACCAGTTTCTTTGATGCCTCCGGCGGTGGTGATCCGGTGCTGTTCCAGCATGTGTTCTGGTTCTTCGGGCATCCCGAGGTTTACATCATGATCCTGCCCGCGTTCGGGGCGGTGTCCCACATCATTCCGGCTTTCTCCCGCAAGCCCCTGTTCGGCTATGCCTCCATGGTGTACGCGGTTGGCGCCATCGCCATGCTGTCTTTCGTGGTCTGGGCACACCACATGTTTACAGTGGGCATTCCTATCACCGGGCAACTGTTTTTCATGTACGCCACCATGCTGATTGCCGTCCCCACCGGGGTAAAGGTGTTCAACTGGGTCGCCACCATGTTCCGGGGTTCGCTCAGTTTTGAGGCGCCCATGCTGTTTGCGGTGGCCTTCGTGATCCTGTTCACCATCGGCGGTTTTTCAGGCCTGATGCTGGCGATTGCGCCGGCTGATTTCCAGTACCACGATACCTACTTCGTGGTTGCCCATTTCCACTATGTGCTGGTGCCGGGCGCGATCTTCGGGATCTTCGCCTCCGCGTATTTCTGGTTGCCCAAGTGGACTGGCCACATGTACGACGAAACCCTCGCCAAGACCCATTTCTGGCTGTCATTCATCGGCATGAACCTGGCCTTCTTCCCCATGCACTTCCTGGGGCTGGCGGGCATGCCGCGCCGGATTCCGGATTACGCGCTTCAGTTTGCGGACTTCAACATGGTGTCCAGCATTGGTGCCTTTATGTTTGGCGCCACCCAGATCCTGTTCCTGTTCATTGTGGTCAAGTGTGTCCGGGGCGGTGAGAGAGCGGCTGCCAAGCCCTGGGACGGCGCGCAGGGCCTGGAGTGGACGGTGCCGTCGCCGGCGCCTTACCACACCTTCGCGACACCGCCGGAAGTGAAATAGGGATGTGAAGACACGCTCGCTCCAGGACAAAAACAACTAATAACGAATAAGCCATCGGAGACTGTCATGGCGGAAAACCAGAGCTATTACGTTCCGGAACAGAGCAAATGGCCGATCATTGCCACGGTTGGCCTTGGCGTAACTCTCTATGGCGCCGCGTCCATCATGGTCAACGCACAACAGGGTGAAAGTACCACCGGCGCCTGGATCATGTTCCTGATTGGCGCGATGATTATGGCCTACATGCTGTTCGGCTGGTTTGGCAACGTGATCCGGGAGAGCCGGGCGGGGCTTTACAGCCCGCAGATGGACCGGTCATTCCGTTGGGGCATGAGCTGGTTTATTTTTTCCGAGGTCATGTTCTTTGCGGCCTTTTTTGGCGCCCTGTTCTATGTACGGGTGTTCGCCGTGCCGTGGCTGGGCGGTGAGGGAGACCGGGGCAGCTCAAATATGCTGTGGGAGGGGTTCCAGGCCACCTGGCCGCTGATTCAGACCCCTGATCCCGAAGCCTATCCGCCGCCAGAGGCCATCATCGGCCCCTGGGGCCTGCCATTGATGAACACCATTTTGCTGGTGACTTCCTCTTTTACCATCACGATTGCTCACCACGCGCTTAAGGCGGGCAATCGCTCGAAAACCAAACTCTGGTTAGCCGCTACGATTACGCTGGCGATCATATTCGTTTTTGTCCAGGGTTACGAGTATATCCACGCCTACCAGGACCTGAATCTGACACTGAAATCAGGTATTTATGGCAGCACTTTTTTCATGCTGACCGGCTTTCATGGCGCCCACGTTATTCTGGGGTCCCTGATGCTGATTATCATGCTGATTCGTATCACCAAGGGGCATTTTACAGCTGACAACCACTTCGGCTTTGAAGCGGCGGCCTGGTACTGGCACTTTGTAGACGTAGTCTGGCTGGGCCTGTTCGTGTTTGTTTACATACTCTGACATGGGGGTCAGGGTGTCGGGTTCAACGTCAGGGCACCCTGCCACAACGCAATCAGAATCACCACCAGGAGCAGTATGCTAAGTGTGACCCGAACCACCAGGGAATTCAGTACCCGATTGGTTTTACCGCCATCCTTGATGAGAAAGAACAGGCCACTGAACAGGCTCACGACTACGGCAAGCATCAATACAAGGATAACGGCCTTGAGCATGGAACTTCCTGTTTTTATTAATGGGGTGAATCTACGGCCCGGGATGGCTTCCGGATTCCGTGAGGTCACTATAGCAGAGGATGTCTGATTCGCAGCGCCAACGCCGTCACTGGCAATTGGATTGGCGGTTGCTGGTATTCAGTGGGGTCTTCCTGCCGGTTCTGATCAGTCTGGGTATCTGGCAGCTCAACCGGGCAGCGGAGAAACAGCTGCTGCTGGATCAGTGGCAACAGGAGGCTGTAAGCCTGGACTGGTCAGACCTGGTGGCTCTGGACCTGAGCAATGGCCGGCCTGTGACCCTGACCGGCCTTTACCGAAGCCGGAGCTGGTTGCTGGATAACCGGACCCGGGATGGTGTGCCAGGGTATGAGGTTCTCACCGTGTTTCGCCCGGTTTCGGGTCCGCCGGTGGTGGTCAACCGCGGTTGGGTGCCAGCGCCCCGGACCCGGGGCCAGCTTCCGGAAGTTGACCCGCCGGAGGGCGTGTTCACGTTACAGGGGCGGATCAGCGATTACCCGGTGCCGCCGGTTCTTGGTGATCAGCCCACGGCAACCGGCTCCTGGCCCCGGCGCGTGCAAAGCCTCTCCAAAGAGGTGGCCCGAGCCGAAATCCCGGAGCTTCCCGGCAGGATCGTTCGCCTTTCCGGCGACCACCAGCCCGGAGCTTACCGGGCCGACTGGCAGCCGGACCTGATGGGGCCGCAAACCCATTACGGATATGCCACGCAATGGTTTGCGCTGGCTGTGGCGCTGACTATATTGACGGTAGTGGCGAGTTATCGAAAGAGCGAGTTACCAAAAGACAGGAGCCAATAATGACAATGACGATGGCTAACCGGATATCCGACCAGGCGCAGAACGAAGGCCCCACCCCGGAACAGACCCGTCGTGGCCGCCGGACGGCCGTCCTTCTGTTTCTGCTGGGTTTTGGTCCGATCATTGCTGCCACCATCATGTTTTACACCGGCTGGCTGAACCCTGCCGGCCACACCAACAACGGCGTTCTTCTCCAGCCGGTCGTGCCGGTCTCTACCCTCAACCTTGAAACGTCCTCAGGTACACCCCTGGCTGAACGCTTCGGCCCGGACAAAACAGATCCGGACTGGCTGATGATCGTTGTCGCCGGCCAGTGTGGCAGCCAGTGTGAGGAGTTGCTCTATCTGGCCCGACAGGTAAATATTGCGCTCGGCAAGAACGCCAATCGCGTTTCGCGGGCGGCGGTGCTGGGTAGCGTGCCTTCGGATCTGCAGGCACGCTGGTCTTCCGAATACAGCTCCATGGAGCGTCTTGTTCCGGTGGCGGGCACCCACCCTTCCTGGCCTTCTGGAATCCGTCCCGAATCGGAGCCCCGTATCCTTTTGGTGGATCCATTCGGCAACATCATGATGCATTACGGTTCTGAACACACCGGCAAGGACATGCTGGAGGATCTCAAGCACCTGCTCAAACTGTCGCAGATCGGGTAATGGCCAGAGCGGAGAGTCAGTCTTGAATCAGTCGTCTCTTTCACCATCCACGGCGGCCCAGGCGATGGCCAGATGGGCAACCTTCGCTGTTTTGCTTGCGGTTGTCGTGATCATGCTCGGTGCCTGGACCCGCTTGGTGCATGCCGGGCTCGGGTGCCCTGACTGGCCCGGGTGCTATGGATTTCTGACGGTGCCGCAGAGCGAATCCAGTATCGCCGTCGCGAATGCGCGCTTCCCGGACACGCCGGTGGATGTGGAAAAGGGCTGGCCGGAAATGATCCATCGATACGCGGCCGGTACTCTCGGACTGGTCGTCTTCGGTCTGGCCGCTTATGCCGTCCGCCACCGGCGCACGGGTGTCCCGGTGAAGCTGCCGCTGTTTATTGCCGGCTTCATCCTCCTCCAGGGAGCATTCGGCATGTGGACGGTGACTCTGAAGTTGTGGCCCCAGGTGGTGGCATTGCACCTTCTTGGCGGCTTTACCACCCTCAGCCTGCTGACCCTGCTCACCTTAAGGTTGCGAGGGCGAGCCAGACAGAAGGCGGACCGGGAGCCGCCGTCAACCGGGCTGGCAGGCTTTCGGCCCTGGCTTTATGGCGGGCTTCTGCTGGTGGTCTTGCAGGTTGCTCTGGGAGCCTGGACGGCGGCAAATTATGCGGCTGTCGCCTGTACCGACCTGCCCACCTGCCAAGGGCAGTGGTGGCCAGAAGAAATGGATTTCCGGCACGGTTTTGATGTTGCCCAGCATGTAGGCCCCAATTATCTCGGTGGCCAACTGACGGCAGACGGGCGGGTAGCGATTCACGTGACACATCGTTTGGGAGCCGTGGTCGTGCTGGTTTACTTTGTCGCTTTGCTGGCACTGATGTGGCGGCGGATCGGCGATTCCGGCCTGGACAATGCCATTCGATTGGTGGCTGTTGTGTTGAGTGTCCAGGTCCTGCTGGGGCTGGCCAATGTCGTCTTCCATATTCCACTGTCCATCGCCGTTGCCCATAACGCCATGGGGGCCGGACTGCTCCTGTCAGTCATTCATCTGATCTGGCAGCATCAACTGTTACCGAAAGCACAGAACGCCACAGCAACGCAGACAACAACAATGAACCAGGAGGTTACGGCATGAGCGAGCAAGTGGAAGCACTGCCGGCCCAGGCAATTGCGAGCGACTCCAGAACAACCATTTCCTGGCGTGACTATTTGGAGCTGACCAAGCCCAGAGTGGTTGCGCTGATGATCCTGACATCGGTGATCGGCATGCTGCTGGCTGCGCCGGGGGTGCCCGGCTGGGGCGTTCTGGTGTGGGGTAACCTGGGTATTGCGTTGTTGGCCGGTGCCGCGGCGGTGGTCAACCATGTGGTGGACCAGAAGATTGACACGATCATGGCCCGCACCCGCAAGCGTCCGGTGGCCACAGGCAAGATCTCACCCCTGGACGCCATCCTGTTCGCGACCATTCTTGCCGGTATTGGCATGGCCGTACTGATGTGGCAGGTCAATCACCTGACCGCCTGGCTGACCCTGGCCTCCCTGGTGGGCTATGCCGGTGTCTATACCCTGTTCCTGAAGCGGGCCACGCCCCAGAATATCACCATTGGCGGTCTTGCCGGCGCCATGCCGCCACTGCTCGGCTGGACTGCCGTGACTGGCCAGGTGGAGGGGCACGCGCTGTTGCTGGTACTGATCATCTTTGCCTGGACACCACCGCATTTCTGGGCCCTGGCGATCCATCGGAAAGAGGAATACGCCAAGGCCGGTATTCCCATGCTGCCGGTGACCCACGGCAACAAGTTCACTGAGCTCCACATCCTGCTTTACACCCTGATGCTGCTGGCGGTCAGCCTGCTACCTTTTGTCACAGGTATGTCCGGTGGCATCTACCTGGTGGGTGCCCTGGTCCTTGGCCTGCGTTTCCTGCAGTACGCCGTCCGGCTCCTGAAGGGTGATGACCGGCGAGTCGCTTTGAATACCTTCAGGTATTCCATCACTTACCTGATGGCCCTGTTTGTGGTATTGCTTGTGGATCATTTTGTGTTTTTCTGAAGTAGACACCGTGCGGGCGCAGGCGGGAAGGGCTTTCTGAAACACGCTGTGAATACGTCCGTGTACGCTCGGCTCCGCCATCCCTGGCTCCGCACGGTTTCGGGAAGCCCTTCCCGCCTGCTCGATTGGTCACCGAATTGGATTCAGCATGAACAGCTCTATTCGTCTCACTCTCTTTTGCCTTCTGTTGATCGTGGTTCTGATTTTCGCTCTGGTTGTGGGCCGCCAGGTATTCCTGGTTGGCAGCCAGGAACCGATCCCTGCACCGGAACTGACCGAGCTCAATACCTATGTGTATGACCAGCCGCGGCAATTGGCCGAGTTCACACTGACCAATGAAAACGGCGAGACGGTGACCCGGGAAAGCCTGAAGGGGCGCTGGACCTTCGCTTTTGTGGGCTATACCAACTGCCCCGATATCTGCCCGGCGGCGATGGCGAACCTGCGCCGTACGGAACAGCTGTTGCCAGACGAACTGCCGCAACCTGAATACTTGCTGGTGAGCGCTGATCCCGAGCATGACACCCCGGAGAAGCTCAGGGAGTACACCGACTTCTTTGGCGAGCGTTTTCATGGCCTGACCGGGGATCTGGAAACCCTGCGGGCGCTGGCCAAAAGCCTGGGTGCGGTGTTCCTGCACCGGGAGGTGGATGGCGAATTGCTGGTGGACCACAGCGGCCATTTCGCCTTGCTGAACCCGGATGGTGAACTTGCTGCCGTGATTCAGCCGCCTCATAATCCCGAACAGCTGGCCGAAGCCTTCGAGCGTATTTACCAGTGGGCAAAGACCAATCGCGACCGGGTCAGTTCCTGACGCTGCTCAAATCCTGGCCGCCGTCGTAAAACCCAAGTCCGGAACCCCATGCTTCCTATCGACGCCATCCTTCCAGAGCTGAAAAACGCCCTGGAACAGACCAATACTGCTCTTTTGCAGGCGCCACCCGGGGCGGGTAAGACCACTCGGGTTCCCCTCGCCCTGCTGGATGCACCCTGGAGGCGTGATGGCAGGATCCTGATGCTGGAACCGCGTCGTCTTGCGGCCAGATCCGCAGCCCGGTTTATGGCAAAACAGCTGAATCAGAAGCCTGGCCAGACCGTCGGTTACCGAACCCGGCTGGATACAAGGGTGTCGGCGGTCACCCGCATTGAAGTGGTCACCGAGGGTATCCTGACCCGGTTGATCCAGGCCGATCCGGTGCTGGAAGATTATGCGGCCGTCATTTTTGACGAGTTTCATGAGCGCTCCCTGCAGGCGGATCTCGGCTTGGCCCTGGTCCGGGAATCCCAGCAGGCGCTGCGCGAGGACTTGCGGCTATTGGTAATGTCGGCCACGCTGGATACCGCCCCGATTGCCAGGGTGCTCGGGGATGTGCCGGTAATCTCCAGTGAAGGCCGGGCCTTCCCAGTGGAGGTGTTGTATCGGCCGCTGGCCCGCAATGCCCGGGTGGTGGATCAGGTGGTGGCAGTCATTCAGGAAGCAGCACTGGCGGATCAGACCGGATCCGTGCTGGTGTTTCTTCCGGGTGCCGGGGAAATCCGGCGTGTGGAGCAACAGCTTCGGGGCACGCTGGCGGAGAAGGTGCGTGTCGCGCCCCTCTACGGCAACCTGAAATCGGAGCAACAGGATCAGGCCATCTCGCCGGCGCCGGAAGGCCAGCGTAAAGTCGTGCTGGCCACGGCCATTGCCGAAACCAGTCTGACCATCGAAGGTGTCAGAGTGGTGATTGACACCGGCCAGCAGCGTCGGGCGGTATTCGATCCCAACAGTGGTATGACCCGCTTGGTGACCGGCCGGGTGTCCCGGGCCTCCGCGGAACAGAGAAAAGGACGGGCGGGACGGGTAGAGCCCGGAATGTGTTACCGGTTGTGGAGTGAATCGGAGCAGTTCGGGTTGGCGGAGTACACGCCGCCAGAGATTCTGGAGGCCGATCTCGCGCCGCTCGTCCTGGAACTCGCCCAGTGGGGTGCCCGTGAGGCCGCCGGCGTTGCGTGGATTGATGAGCCACCGCAGGCCCACTGGCAGCAGGCTGTGGCCCTACTGCAATGGCTGGACATGCTGGATGCGGATGGCGCCATTACCGATCATGGCAAGGCGGCCCGGGAGCTGGGTATCCACCCCCGCCTGGCCCATATGGTGTTACGCGGAAGAGAGCTCGGTTTAGAGGTGCCTGCTGCGGAACTGGCCGCTTTGCTGGGGGAGCGAGACCTGCTTGGCCCCGGCGCCGGGGCGGATATACACGAGCGTATTCGCGTGCTTCATGGCGAGCGTCGTGATCGTTCGTTGGACCCTGCCCGCCTCAAGGCCTTACACCAGGCGGCAAAGCGGCTATGTGGTAGTGCTAACCCTGGTGGTCCGGAAGCGCCGACTGACACCGACATTGGACGTTTACTGGCCCAGGCCTATCCGGACCGCGTTGCTCGCCGGCGATCAGGCACGGCGCCGAGGTATCAGCTCAGCAATGGTAAAGGAGCCGTCCTGAGAGACGACGATCCTCTCGCCAGGCACGACTGGCTGGTTGCCGCGGAGCTGGATGGCAAGGCCCGGGAAGCGACCATTTATCTGGCCGCGCCAGTGAATATCCCGGATTTGGAGCAGGATCTGGCCAACCACATTCACGATACCGAAGAGGCACTGTGGGATGACACCCGGGGCAGGATGGTGGCCCGGCGCGTCAGGAAGCTGGGTGAACTGGTGCTGCAGGAAAAACCGCTGGCGCAGATGGACCCGGTTCTGGTCCAGCGGGGTCTGCTCAATGCCATCCGGAAGAAGGGGCTTGAAAGCCTGCCCTGGGCGGACGACAGCCGCCAGTGGTGCGCCCGTGTCCGGTTGCTGGCCGAAACTTTCCCCGATGATGACTGGCCTGATACCGGTGAAGGGGCCTTGCTGGCGAGTCTGGAACAGTGGCTGGCGCCGTTTTTGGCCGGTATGGGTCGTTGGTCCGATCTGGGCCGTCTGGACCTGTTGAGCGCGCTCAACAGTCTTCTGGGTTATCCGGCACAACAACAGCTCCAGGCGCTCGCGCCGGTTGCCCTGGCTATCCCCACAGGCCAGCGGATCAGGCTCGATTATGGCCCGGAGAACGGACCAGTGCTGGCTGCCAAGCTCCAGGCCCTGTTTGGCTGGACTGAAACCCCACGAGTGGCTGCCGGCCGCGTCCCGGTGGTCATTCATTTACTGTCACCGGCACAGCGCCCGCTGGCAGTGACCGCCGATCTCGCCAGCTTCTGGCGCAATGTATACCCCGACGTGCGCAAGGACATGCGTGGTCGTTACCCAAAGCATCCCTGGCCGGACGATCCGTTTACCGCCCAGGCCCAGCAGGGAACGAAAAAACGTCCTGCTCGCTGACCCGCTTCTATGGTAAATAAACACTTTGGAAAACCCGAAGACCGGGCGGCGGCTGCCTTCGTTTGAAGGGTTGGGTTTAGGGTCGGCTGCAATGCAGTAGACTCGAAGCCCCAGGAAATGCTGCCATGACCCTCTCTGAGCAAGAGCCTCGAATCGGAGGCTGATACTTTTGCAAGTAAGAGTCAGCAGGGAAGCTGCCACGGAATCCGAAGAAGCTGTTTTCTGGTATGAGCGGGAAGAAATTGGGTTCTGGAGACGCCTGATTGATGTTTTTGCCCACCACTCAAGAAAACCTGGTTACTGGTGGCGTAGGATTACTCTATAACGCCCGCCACCGCGTCAGAGGTTTTCGTAGCGGTTGATGTCGAAGATGCCTGCCTGCAACGGCTGGTGTTCCCGATGCCAGGCAGTGATGTCGTGGAGGATGGTCCAGAAGTCCGGGTGCGTGCGGCGTACGCCCCAGACGCCAACCAGCTCGTCAAATGCTTCCTGGGTCTTCAGCTGCCGCAATGTCTTGGTGAACAGGGCCACCTGCGCGACCGGCACATCAAACATGAAATTGGGGTAGCTGCCAATGATGCCTGGATAGATGGTCAGTTTGTCGTTATCCGGTTGATACCGGAAATCCTCACCAAACATGAAGGCAACATTACTGTGGGCGCGGTCCCGGATCACCGTGTAAACGGTGCGTTCACCTTTTTCGTTATGTACCCGCAGGAAGCTGACCTCCGGCAGGAACGCAATCGCCGGCAGGAATTCGGCACGGATCGATGCCAGTTGGGACAACGTCTGGTCGGTGCTGCGAATCCACCCAGGCAGATCAGGGCGACCACAGCTGCTGCCACCGCAGCGGTTGATCGGATCGTTCCGTTCGGCGTTCAGCGCGCGAAACATGAGCAGCAACCGGGCCCCGAGCTCCTCGTTGTGGGCGCTGGTAACATAGGGTACCTGGGACGGGGTACGGTCATCCATGTCGGCATAGCTGTAGCCCAGTTTGAGCTTTCCGGCGCCCTGATACCAGCGTTTCAGCACCCGGTTGCGTTCTCCGGCCGGGATCAGGCGCAGGTAATTCTGCTCACCACCGTTACGAATCAGGTCAAAATAGAGGCGGGTCTGGGTCTGATGGGCGACATTGCCGAAGACATCGAAGTTTACCACCAGTTCGTAGTAGGTGCGCTCAAAGAGAGGGTAGTCCATCCACCAGCTTGTTGTCGGCACCTGGCCAATCAGGCCGCGCTGCACGGAGGCGTTGTTGTGATGGCGGAAAATGGTGAGCAGGGCATTCGTGTTGTAACCGTCACCATCCCAGATCTGGTCCAGCCCGGCGCCACCCGGATAGGCGAGGCGGTAAGCAGTTGAGCGCAGTCTGTTGTACTCGTTACGCTTGGCCTTATAGGTGCTCCAGTTATCACCGAAGTCCAGCAGATCGCTGTCCTGGCCGGGTAGGGCCAGCAACGGTGTTACCCGTTGGCGATAACCGGGATTGGTGACATACAGATCGTCGTCGGGGGCCTGGAACACGGCCCAGAACTGGTCACGGATCACATCGGTGGCAATCTGCCCACGGCACACTGGCCCGCGAATGAAGGTGCGGGCGAAATACTCGGCGTTGTCCAGCATGAACTGGTAACGGGCGCGTGCCGGGATGGCGGCGAAGGTGGCAAAGGGGTTGGCCCGTTCCTCGGCGCCATAGCCCGGAAGGGTGGCCAGCGGCCAGTCGCGGCCAAAGAATAACTGTTGTGTCCGCTGCCGTTGCCGGGGGCCAAACGCGAAGGTGATATGGCGTTTGTGGATAATGCTGCCGGCGACCGGGCGCAGCCGATAGTAAAGGGCCTCCCCGGGCGCATCATTGGGACGGCGAGTGGCAATCAGCTCAACGGGCGCGCCAGGCGGCGTGCGCGAGCGAACCAGCTGAAAGAAGCGGGTGTCGGCACCGTCGTCCACAAAATACAGGTGGGCCAGATAGAGGTGTTCGTACAACCAGCGGCTGACCAGTTGCTGGTGGTTTTCTGGCTGATTCAGCCATTGTTCCCACTGCTCGATATGCTGCTGTTCCGCCGGGGTCACCCCAACCTGGTGTGGGTGGATAGCGCCACCCTGGTTGAGCCAGCCGGCGAGGGTGGCGTATTCGTCGTCGGTGAGGCCGGTCACCGCGAGGGGCATGCCCTCATAGGGATGGTCGTCGGCGTAGTCACTAAACTCCGCGTTGGTCACACACTGGTTGACACGCCCGATACCCAGTTCGATGTCCTCGGGAAGTTTGCTGTTGGGGGCAAACTCGTATTGCTTGCCCAGACGGATCATGTTTTCAAACAGACTGGGGGTTTTGTTGCCCTGCGCCAGCACCGAGTAAAAACCCAGCTCCCGCCACTGCTGTTCGGTCTGGGCATCGATACCCAGGCGGGTTGTGGTCTGGGTCTGCAGTCTTGCGCCGTTATAGACCGGTTTTGGATGAGCCCCGCGGATCAGGCCGTCGGCGTATTCCATCTTTAGCTGGCAGGGGGCGTCGTAGCAGCCATGGCAGGCCAGGCATTTGCGCTCAAGAATAGGTTGGACGTCGGCTTCGAAGGCAATCGGTTGCTGCGAAGGAGGCGGCAGTGTTTGCGCCTCAGTGGGTTCAGAGGTGTTTTCGGCACAACCGGCCAACAGCAACAAGCCTACAGCAACCAGAATGGCGGGCATGACCGGACTCCCTGATAATCGATCCGTGGGTGGGGCTGCAACTATAAGAGTTCAAGAGTAAAACCGCCATAATACCGGAGTCCGGTCGGCCTGTTTATCGCCGAGGCCCAGCCGGGGGCGAAAAAACGCCCTGCTCGCTGATTCGCAGACCGACCAGTTGCTGCGGGACGGTTTCAAAATAAACGTTGCACGAGGTTATCCAGCGCCCCTCCGGGGCCTTGAGCTCCCGCCAACTTTCATGCCATTGGCCTCTTGCTTTTCACGGATTACGTATGGGTAGATATGCTCATATCCGGGCCGAAAAAAAAGCCTGATGATCGCGCCATCTAACGGGTGCTGCAGCGTTGCTGTGGCGCCTTTTTTTATGCCTGTTTGCCCTGTGGAGGGAAACACTATCCATGACCGAAGCCGCCAACGCCAGCATCGCCGATTATTACAGCGCCGAGACGTTCAAACGCATCAAAGACTTTGCCGATGGCAGGGAAACCCCGTTCGTGGTGATTGATACCGCCACGGTTGATCGCCAGTACAACGAGCTGGTGGAGGGCTTTCCCTACGCCAGCGTGTACTACGCGGTGAAAGCCAACCCAGCTCCGCAGATTCTGACCATACTGCGTGACAAGGGTGCCTGTTTCGACATTGCGTCGGTGTATGAGCTGGACAAGGTGATGGCCCTGGGTGTGACCGGAGAGCGCATCAGCTACGGCAATACCATCAAGAAGGCCAAGGACATCCGCACCTTCTACGAGAAGGGCGTGCGCCTGTTTGCCACCGACTCCGAGGCGGATCTGCGCAATATTGCCAAGGCGGCACCGGGATCGAAGGTGTATGTACGTATCCTCACCGAAGGCACACTGACCGCGGACTGGCCCTTGTCCCGCAAGTTTGGCTGCCAGACTGACATGGCCATGGATCTGCTGATCCTGGCCCGTGATCTGGGGCTGGTGCCTTACGGTGTGTCCTTCCATGTTGGTTCCCAGCAACGGGAAATTGGCGCCTGGGACGCGGCCCTGAACAAGGTGAAGGTGATTTTCGAGCGCCTGAAGGAAGAAGATGGCATCGAGCTGAAGATGATCAACATGGGCGGCGGCTTTCCGGCCAATTACATCACTCGCACCAATGAACTGAAGGTGTATGCGGAAGAGATTGCCCGATTCCTGCACGAGGATTTCGGTGCCGAGCTGCCGGAGATCATCATTGAGCCTGGCCGCTCGCTGATTTCCAATGCCGGCGTGCTGGTAAGTGAGGTGGTGCTGATTTCCAGGAAATCGCGAACGGCCCTGCACCGCTGGGTATTTACCGATGTGGGCAAGTTTTCCGGGCTGATCGAGACCCTGGATGAGGCGATCAAGTTTCCGATCTGGACGGAGAAGGTGGGCGAAGGCGAGGACTGCGTGATTGCCGGGCCCACCTGTGACAGTGCCGATATCATGTATGAGCACCACAAGTATCCGCTGCCTTTGAATCTCGCTATCGGGGATCGGATGTACTGGCTCTCTACCGGGGCTTACACGACTACCTATAGCGCTATTGAATTCAACGGGTTTCCCCCGTTGAAGGACTATTACATCTGATGCCTAACGCTGAAAATGGGGTCAGAAGAAAGCTTTCTTCTGACCCCATTTTCAGCGTTAGGCATCAGCTTCCGGGCTGGTCTTTTGGTTTAAGGTCCAGCGTGAAGGCCCGAGGCAGAACCAGCAGGCTGTAGGCGATGATGGTGAGGATGGCGTGCCTGGCGTCGCCGGTCCAGTCGGCGATCAGGCCGCCGAGCATGGGGATGGAGAAGGCCAGGGTGTAGCCGACCAGGAAGGTGCCGGCGGAAAGGCGGCCGGTTTCCGGGGAGGTTGTGACCAGGGGCGGCACGGCGACCAGGAGGATCAGGAGGATGCCTGAGGTCAGGCTCATCAGGGTGGCGCTGGCGATGGACCACCAACTGGTAAAGGTGATGGCGCCGAGGGCGCCCAGGATGCTCAGGGCGGCGGCAACGATGATGGTGGAACGCCGGCCGACCCAGGCCCGGGCCATTTTGAGCATGATCAGGGAGGCGAGGACCTGGGCGAGGTTGAACCAGAACAGGGCGTCGGAGAGTTTGCCGAACTGGCCCTGCTGCTCCAGCAGGTTGCCCATGTAGGCGTTGAGGCCGAAGAACATGGAGCCGGAGAGGCCAAGGAGCAGGCCGATTTTCAGGGTGAGCGGGTTGCTCCAGTCCGGGAGCCAGGCGACTTGACCCACGGGTTTTGCCCATTCTCTTTTGGGCAGGTAGAGGGCAGCGGCCACCAGCAGGGCCGGGAGTGACCAGGCCAGGAGGGTGGCGCGCCAGCTGTTGTCGAACAGCGGCATGAGCACCGGCAGGGTTATACCGGCGCCGATGAACTCGCCCATCAGCATGCCGTTCATGTAGATGGCCGAACCCAGGGCCAGGTGGTGGGGTTCGAGCCATCTCGGTAGAAGTGCCGGCAAGGCCGGTTGCATCATGGCCACACCAAGCCCCATGACGACGCTGGCCAGCATCAGTGTGAGGGTGTCAGGTACCAGGGCGCGGCCAGCGGAGCCGATCACCATGATCACCATGGCCAGGGCCAGGGTGTTCCGGGGGCCAATGCGGGCGATGGCTAGGGAACCAGGCATGGAGCCGATGGCCAGCATCAGAATGGGCAGCGTGGTCAGTGCCCCGGTGAGGGCCTGGGTCAGTGTGAGTTCATTACTGATAAACGGCGCCAGAGGTGGGGCCACCAGCACCGGTATACGCAGATAAAGGCCGGCGAGCCAGAGCAACACCGCCACCGGCAGCAGCCTGGCTGGCGGTGGCGGTGTGGTTGCGGCCAGGTGTTCAGCCACGGATCAGCGAATCAGTCTTCACTGGTATCCGGCAGGTAGGCGCCGTCTTCGTCATGCACTTCACTGCCGGTGACCGGCGGGTTGAAGGCACAGATTAATCGCATGTCCTCGGTGCCACCGCGCAGGGTGTGCTGATCGTGCTTGTCGAGCGCATACAGGGTGCCATCGCTGATCTGGTGGGTTTCGCCGGTGGCCTTGTCCAGAATGCTGCCGTTGCCAGCTACGCAGTAAACGGCTTCGAGGTGGTGTTTGTACCAGAGGTTGAGCTCAGCACCGGCGGGAATAATGGTCTCGTGGAAGGAGAAGCCCATGCCGTCTTTCTTCAACAGCATACGGCGGCTGGTCCAGCCCGGCCCGTGTACTTCGCGCTCGGTACCGATGATGTCTTGCACTCGTACAATTTTCATTCGCATTCCCCATTGTGTGATGGAACAGCCCCTCAGTATAAACATCCCTTTCAGGTCCGGTTCAACCGCCAGTCGTCGTAGACCGTCATGGATTGCTCGATGGCCGCGGTGAATTTCTCCCTTTGGCGCTCGTCCAGGGGGCGCCGTTTCCGGCACTTGTCAAAGGCCCGCTGGATATCCTGTCGGCTGCTTTTATCAAGGCTTTCCAGCCAGTGGTGACCCGCGGGTTCCAGCTCCAGCAGGTCCCGGCCGGCGTGGTTCCGGTGGCTGATGTGCCACCAGTGATCAATCGCACGCCCTAATACAACATAGCCGAACTGGCTGTCCTGTACAGGTCCGAAGGTGGCGGTTTTCAATCCGTCCCGAAGCGCCCCGATGTTCAGCACCGGCAGGACGAGGCGGTCTCCATAAAAATAACTGCCGGCGGCGCCGATCAGGCCACCCACCAGGGCGCCGGTTCCCAGGGAGGAACCCAGGGTCAGGGCGTCAATGCCTGCTCCGCTCACTGCTCCGGCCCCGAAGCCGGCGGTCGCCAGGTAGCGTTTGCTGACCGCCCACGCCTTGCGGCTGTCTTCGGAAAACAGATCGTGCTCGCTATGCCACTGCAGCTCGGCTTCCTGGCGCCGGATGCGCTGGTGCTGGTACAGATGCTCGATATCGACACGCAGAGTCAGTTCCCGCTGGCGCTGATGACGGTACCAGCGCTGACGGAGCTGCTCGGCCAGTGAACCGTCACTGGTTTCGGCGGCCTGGCTGGCGGTCAGGGTGCGTTTTTCCCGGAACGACATCATGTCCTCCAGGGCTCTGGCAACCAGCGCTGCGGCCTGCCGACGGCGCTGCCGCCGCTGCCCGGACAGAAACCGGGTGGCCTGCTCAAGAGGCTTTTCCCAGTCTGGCTCCAGTTGGCCGAATGCCCGTAACAGGCCGAGGTGCTGTTCAAACGGGGCACGAACAGCGTCGAATCTGCGAACAACCTGAAAGAACTGGCCCAGTGCGGCCTGCCAGGTTTCGCTGTAATCGTCTGCACCGATGCTGTTGATCAGGGCCAGGCTCGGCCGGCCCGTCCAGCGCAGGATGGCCATCTCCGCCTCATGTTCGGCGCTGTAGGGTGCCGAGCCATCCACCACATAGATAATGCCGGCGCCTTCCAGCAGTGGAGTCAGCAGTTCGCACTCATCGGTAAAGCGGCCATTGTCCTGATGCTGGGTCACAAAGGCTCTGACGGTGTCGGCGTGGTCAGAGGCGGACACACTGTGGGCCTCCAGCCATTCCAGGACCCGTCTCGGGCGTTGAAAGCCGGGGGTGTCCACCAGGGTGTACAGGGTTTGTCCGTCCACTTTCAGCGGATAGGCCTGGCGTTTTCGGGTGGTGCCGGGTTCCAGGGCAATGGCGATGGCATCGTTCTGGGACAGGGTGGCCACCACGCTGGATTTGCCCTTGTTCGGGTGCCCGACTACGGCGAAGGTGGGTGCCTGTGTCATGATGACTCTCCGCGGGCCCTGTAAGGGTCTTGCCATTGGAGGGGTGGCAGTGACACCCTCACGAATTCGTGGCCGACACGCTCGGCGAACCGAAGCCAGGGTTGGATCTGATGGGAATCCGGCTCGCGGTTTATATCAGCCGCCAGGGGTACAAGCGCGACCCGGGTTCCACCGGGCCAGAGTCGGCGGGCCGATTCCAGGAAATCCTGAAGCTCGCCGGTTGGCGGCTCCCAGCACCGGGTCAGCAGGATCACAGCGTTGCCACGGGCCTTCAGGCAGTGCTCCGCCACCTGCTTGAGAGTCTGCTCGTCGTCTGCGAGACTGGCCCTTCCCCCGCCCCTGAGAATCAGGTGCTTGCCTGACCGCAGGGCTTCGGGCAGTTCCGGTTCGCCGGCTCCGGCCCAGCACAGCAAGATATCGCTTTCAGGCAGCGGAAGAAGATTGTCGCGGGTTCTGGTATCCGGCAGGTCGTCGGCATCGTTATGCTCATTGCCTGTGTCCAGGGCCGGCGTCTCCATGCGGTACAACAGCGCATGCATCGCCGGATGGCTGGCTAGCAGCCGGCGAGCCCGGTTCCGGATCAGGACAGAAGTCACAAGCCACATCAGCAGGCGCGGCAGCAGCACCCAGGTTGTCCACAGCATGGTGACAAACGGCCACCACTGGCCCCAGAGGCCGGGATCCGGGCTGGCATTATCTGTTCCGGCCCGGAAAAAGCGCGTGGCTTCGACCAGGGCGAGATCCGGAACCGCCGCTGGCCACAACCAGGTCCAGGGTACAGCTATGATTTGCACCAGCCGGTGGTAGTTTGTGGCAGCCGTCTCCAGCGTGGTGCTCCAGCCGAAGGCGAGGTCCTGCACCACCACCAGCACCAGTAACGTGGCCAGCCCCGAGACGGCGAAGCAAAGACCGCCGATGTGGGCGGCCCGGGCCATCAGCAAGGGATGGAGCCTGCCGGTCACAACGTTGGCCGGACCGGTCCGGAAGCGCCGAAGAAGCCAGCGCCAGGGCTGCCATCCGGCCAGCGACTGCAGGCTGGTGAACAGGGCCAGCACCAACTGGAGCAACACGAAGCCCAGCATGACGGTGATATTGATACGCTGGCCACCGTCGTAAAATAGCAGCCCGGCCATGGTAAGCATTCCGGTGACAAGGCCGACCGCTGCAAAACCCCCATGGACCCGGCGCCAGAAACCCAGGGTCTTGTCCGCCGCTGACGGTGTCGCGTCGGGTCCGCTCAGACGGTTCAGGTGTGCCAGCCAAAGAGCCACATTCGGGTCTACGCCCTGCTCTTCACAGATCAGTGCGAACTTACGGTCCCGGCGATGTAGGAAGGCCAGCGGCTGTGATTTGTCCCGCTGGGCCTGGGCATCAAAACCCAGCAGCAGTCGGAGGGGGCTATCGGTCATTCAGTGTCCCGGGTGGTGAATTCGGCCAATCGTGCTTTGATGCTAGGATATAGGGATTCCCGCTTCCGATACCAGACAACGAGCCTCCATGCCCCACCACCTGATGAACCTGCGCCATGTGCCCGATGACGAAGCCGACGAGATCCGGGCTCTTTTTGAGGCCCATGACGTGGTTTATTACGAGACACCGCCAAGCCGCTGGGGTATCAGTATGGGGGGGTTCTGGGTACACGATGACAACGAGGCAGCCCGCGCCCGGGCGTTGCTCGAGGCCTATCATCGGCAACGTCAGGAAATCCAGCGGCGGGTTTACGAGGAGAACCTGGCCCGGGGCGGGTCTGGCGGTGTCTGGTTTATGTTCAGACGCCATCCGGTAAGGACCCTGGCCGCCTGCCTGGCGATTGTGGTGATTATGGGGCTGAGCTTGTTGCCGTTTGTCCGGATCGGATAGATTCGGCCGGGGTAACCATCGCTCTACCTGCCTTACGGTGGACAGTTGGTGGCGAATGCCGGCCTGGAGCCGGCTGTGAACTCTTATTCCATTGTCCGACATTCCCTACAGTGTCCGATTTTCAAGACAACCCGTTTCAGGTAGGCGACCACAGCCCTTTTCCCCGATTTTTTGCTATCGACTGTCCGGAAATCTGGATCAATTTCTTGTTTCAATGCTTAAGGGTGGATTAAATTTATATAAATCATAAGGGTACCTGACTGGCACAGGATCCGCATGGCGTTCCCTGGGCCCGGCTCGAGGCCTGGTCTGTTCGTTTACAACAACAAACAAGGAACGATCATGAAACGAATAATGCTCTACGCCTTGATCGGCGCCACGGGATTGACCCTCACTGCCTGCAAGGATGGTAAGCCACCGTTCAATGAAATCCCTGACTTCGTCCAGGGTGACATAAACCAGACGAGCTACGATGGCATTACTGATGACCTGTTAACCGCAGGTCTGGGGGCCAGCGGCCTTGCCAGTCCCAGTGCGCCAGCGTTTGCAGATCCGCTTAATCCCACCGCCGCAGAACTTCGTCGACTGGCGATCTACAACAACTACCGTGCTCTGGTGGACACCGCTCTCGGAGGTGGTTACGGCACCTTTTTTGGTCCGCAGGTTGGCGCCAGTGGTGACGGCCTGATACCTGGCGACGAAGTCATTGCCTTTATGGCGGTCCCCGGGACGGATGTGCCAGTGACTGTCATGGCTCAGGTGCCCGAGAGCTTTGATCCTGAGCGACCCTGCATGGTCACCGCGCCGTCATCCGGCTCCCGGGGTATCTACGGCGCAATCGGTACCGCCGGCGAATGGGGCCTGAAAAAAGGGTGTGCCGTTGTCTACACAGACAAAGGCACGGGTACAGGTTCGCACAACTTGGCCACCAATACCGCGCAGCGTATTGATGGCACGCTTACCTCTGCAGAGGAAGCGGTCCAGTTCCGTACCGACCTGACCGAGCAGCAGAGGGCAATGTTCGACAGTAACTGGCCGGATCGCTTTGCGTGGAAACACGCCCACTCCAAAGCCAACCCGGAAGCAGACTGGGGCCTGCATGTGTTGCAGTCCATTGAGTTCGGTTTTTACGTGCTGAACGAAAAGTTTGGCCGGGAACTGGGCAACGGTGAAACCCTTCTTACCATCAAACCCAAAAATACCCTGGTGATCGCCTCCAGCGTGTCCAATGGCGGTGGCTCTTCAGTTCGTGCTGCCGAACAGGACACCCGTGGGCTGATTGACGGTGTTGCGGTTTCCGAGCCAAACGTGAATCCGGAGGTTGATCATGATTTCACCATACGCCAGGGTGAAGGTCCGGTGATCACCGAACACAGTCGCAGCCTGCTGGATTACACCACGGCCCTAGCCGTCTATCAGGGTTGCGCCAACCAGGCCCCGGTGATTCGGGACACCGCGCCACTTAACGCGGCCTTCAATCCCCCGGCAATCGGCGAGAACATCTGCAACTCCCTCGCCAACAAAGGGTTAGTGACCGGTGCCACACTGGACGACCGGGCGACCGACGCCCTGCGCATACTGAACGAAGAATTCGGTATTCAGCCGGAACAGAACCTGCTGGCAATCAATCCTGCCCCGGACCAGGGTGACCGGATTGTGTTTGCAGATAATCAGCTCCGGATCCCGGAGTAACCGGGCCGTTCGCCGGCCCAGGCCAGTGTCGGGCCGGCTTTGTTTGCCCCCGCTCCGGGGGGGCCATATACTTCCGTGACTGCACCTGGCTTGGCCGGGTGCCAGGGTGAATACCATGAACGACATTCAACCCGTTGGTGCGCGGTACATGACAGAGCTGTTTTCTGACAAGAACAAGAGTGGCCTGACCCGGGACCTGATCGAAGCCCTGTTTCCCATGTTTGAGGAAGCCAGCGCTGGTGCGATCGCGGTGGACTGCAGTGCCCGGATAACCTGGATCAACAGCAGTTACTCCCATCTGCTTGGCCTTGGCGATCCGTCAGGGGTCATTGGCAAACCGGTGCGTCAGCTCATCCCCCATACCCGTATGCCGGAGGTGGTCGAAACCGGCAGGCCCCTGCTGCTCGACATCATGGAACACAACCAGCAACAGCTGGTCGTGACCCGATTGCCCTATTACGATGACGACGGAAAAATCGTGGGTGCGGTCGCCTTTGTTCTTTATGACGACCTCCAGCCCCTGACGCCACTGGTTTCCAAGTACCGGCGGCTGCACCAGGATCTGGCTGCAGCGCGTAAAGCACTGGCAAAAAAGGCGCGGGGAACCCGCTACAGCCTTGGCGACTTTGTTGGCGCCAGCCCCGCCGCGCTTGAAGTTAAACGAAGGGCGCGTCTGGCTGCGGGGCGCGACATGCCGGTGCTGCTGCTGGGCGAGACCGGTACTGGAAAAGAAGTGCTGGCCCAGGCCATTCATTCGGTTTCCGCCCGGGCCGAAAAGCCGTTTGTGGGTGTCAATGTTGCCGCCATCCCCGACAACCTCCTGGAAGCAGAATTTTTCGGGGTTGCTCCGGGCGCCTATACCGGCGCGGATCGCCGGACTCGGGAGGGCAAGTTCCAGTTGGCCGATGGTGGCACCTTGTTCCTCGATGAGGTCGGCGATATGCCGCTGCCGCTGCAGGCCAAGCTCTTGCGCGCCTTGCAGGAGGGTGAGATTGAACCGCTCGGCTCCAACAAGGTGGTTTCGGTGGATGTCCGGGTTATTGCAGCGACCAGCCGAAACCTGGAGGTCATGATTGCCGACGGCAATTTCCGCTCGGACCTCTACTATCGCCTCAACGTCCTGGAGATTCCCATCCCTCCGTTGCGGGATCGCCTGGCGGATCTCGGTGTGCTCTGTGAGGCGCTGCTTGAAGAGATCTGCGACGGGCTGGAGCTGCGTGGTGAAATTACCGACGCGGGTGTCTCGGCTTTGGGCAGTTACGACTGGCCGGGCAATATCCGGGAGCTGCGAAACGTTCTGGAGCGGGCCATGACCATGGGTGAAGAGGGTGGGCTGCTGGATGCCGACGCCATTTTCAAGGTTCTGCCCCGTGGAGGAAACCGCCCGGCTTCCTCTTTGGCTTCGCAGCCGGTCAGGCCTTTGTCCCAGACGCTGGCCAAGGCTCAGGCCCATGCCATCGAGGAAGCCCTCGTGGCCTGCCGCGGCAACCGCACCCGTGCAGCCAAGCTGCTTGGCATTTCAAGATCTGTCCTGTACGAGAAGCTGGCCAAGCTGTCCTGAAATCCGGACGCTTGTCCTGCCATCCGAACAACCACGTACGACTGACGTCTAATGCCGTCCCGTTATCCGGACACTTGCCTTTGGTTTGTTGCCTTTGAAATTTAATAAGTATATGAAATTAAATAAAAAATCTAATTTGGCATAGTGTCTGCAAACTCGGCGGCGCAGGACATCAGAACCATGCGGAAAACAACGCCGGCGCCGTCTGTTGGCCTCCCCAATAAACTGTCCGCCTGTTCCTGCATTTCTGACTATACTCAGACCAGGCCTTTCAGGTTGTAAGCCGCCAGGCCAGATACAATAACAATGCTAGGAGACTTGCCAATGAAACTTCTCAAGGTTCTCACCGGAGTGGCCGGTGTGATCGCTCTTACCACTGGCTCCGCTTTTGCAGAGGAATTGCGCTGGAAAATGCCGGTTGCCTTCGCAACCAATCTTCCCGGTCTCGGCTCTCCCGCAGCCTGGGTTGCCGAAAACCTGACCACTGCGTCTGACGGCAGCATCCAGGTTCGTGTCTATGAGCCGGGTAAACTGGTTCCTCCTTTCGATATTTTGCAGTCTGTTTCCGACGGCAAGGTATCGGCTGGTTACACCTGGATCGGCTACGATCAGGGCAAAGTGCCTGCGATTCCGCTGTTTGCGGCTGTGCCCTTTGGCATGAAGCCCTGGGCCTATACTGGCTGGTATTACTATGGTGGCGGCCATGAAATGCTGCAGGAAACCTACGCCAACAAGGGCTTCAAGGTGCATGCACAGCTGTGCGGTATTATCGGGCCTGAAACAGCGGGCTGGTATTCTAAGCCAATCAAGACACTGGAAGACTACAAGGGCCTGAAGATTCGCTTCGCCGGTCTGGGTGGCAAGGTTCTTGAAAAACTGGGAGCTTCCGTCACGATGATGCCCGGCGGCGAGCTTTACCAGGCCCTGGAAAAAGGCACCATTGATGCCACTGAATTCTCCATGCCTGCCATCGACCAGATCCTCGGTTTTGATCAGGTGGTCAAGTACAACCTGTTCCCGGGTTGGCACCAGCAATTTACCGCCCAGTACATGCTGATCAACCAGGACGAGTGGGCCAAGGCAACCAAGGCACAGAAGGCGCTGGTTGAGGCCTCTTGCACTGCCGCAACCACCCGTGGCCTGGCCGAGGGCGAGTACAAGAACGGCAAGGTTCTGGCCGAGTTCCAGGACAAGGGTGTCCAGGCTGACCAGATCCCCCGCGAGGTTCTGCAACAGCTGAAAGCGGTGACCGAGGAAGTGCTGAAAGAAGAAGCCTCCAGGGATGCTGACTTCAAGCGCGTCTATGAAAGCCAGAACGAGTTCATGAAGACCTACAAGGTGTGGGATACACGCGCCTATGTTCCGGCGGACCTGTAAGGTCCGGGGCTGACCCTGGGACACCGGAAGGAATTCCGGTGCTCTCTGATTTAGTCTGGGTGGCCCTTCGGGGTCATCCTGGTTTCATAACGGGCTTTCTGAACGAGGAACTGTTATATGACGGTGTCTGGTAAAGGCTCACCACAGAATGTGCGGTTATCGGTGTCCGACACCGACGAATTTCTTCATCACCACACAGAGCTGCCGACAACTCGCGTCAGTCAGTGGGTGGATCAGGTAATCGCCGCGATCGGCAAGGGTGCTTCCTGGCTCTGGGTAGTGCTAACCGGAGTGATCATCTATGCAGTGGTGGGCCGCTATGCCTTTGGCCAGGGTTCGGTAACCCTGGAAGAGGTCCAGTGGCATCTGGCCGGGATTGGCTGGCTGCTGGGGCTGGCCTATACCCTGGTGGTCGATGATCACGTGAGGGTGGATGTACTCCATGAACGCCTGTCCCTGAAAGGCCAGGGCTGGATTGAACTGTTGGGCCTGACATTCCTGTTGTTACCGTTTCTCGGACTGGCGATTTACGAAATGGTCCCCTACGCCTTCAGTTCCTGGCAACAGGGTGAGACCAGCCAGGCACCTGCCGGGCTTCCGCATCGCTGGATTCTCAAGAGCATTCTGGCATTGTCTTTTGTGCTTCTGATTCTCGCGGCCCTGTCCCGTCTGCTGAAAGTAACCGCCCTGCTTTTCGGCTTTCCGAAGCCAATCCGGATCCAGTCCGGTGATAACAAGAAAGAGGATGGGTCCTGATGGAGCTTGAAACTCTGTTTGTAATCGGCATGTTCCTGACGTTCGGGGCGTTGTTGATGACTGGTTTTCCGGTTGCCTGGGTGTTGGGTGGTACCGCGGTTATCTGGACAGTCATCGGTGTCATCGCCGTTGAAAATTTCGGTGCCAATCTGTGGTTCGATTATTCCTCTTCCATGGGGCTTGTGCCTGAACGGATATGGAAGGTCGTAAACAGCGAGACCCTTGTCGCCCTGCCCATGTTTATCTTCATGGGCATCATGCTCGATCAGTCCGGCGTCGCCGAAAAGCTCATGAACAGCATGGTAAAACTCTTTGGCGCGGTTCGCGGCGGATATGCGGTAACGGTCATTATCATTGGCGTACTGTTGGCCGCCACCACCGGTATCATCGGTGCGTCCGTGGTGCTACTGGGCATGCTGTCCCTGCCCGTGATGATGGAGAATAAGTACGACAAGGGGTTTGCCGTGGGCACTGCCTGTGCCACCGGTACCCTGGGTATTCTGATTCCCCCTTCTATCATGCTGGTGCTGATGGCCGACCGGCTGGCCGTTCCCGAAGCGTCGGTGGGCGATCTGTTCATGGGCGCGTTCCTGCCCGGCCTGCTGCTGGGGGCCATGTACGTGGCCTACGCCATGCTCCGCCCGCTGCTGCAACCGCACATTGCGCCGGTGCCAGAGGGTACGGAGAAAGTGACCTGGGGCATTGTCTGGGAGGTGGCTAAGGCAGTGTTACCCACGGCTGCGCTGATTCTGGGTGTGCTGGGCTCCATCTTTGCCGGAATAGCCACACCAACGGAAGCTTCCGGTGTTGGCGCACTGGGCGCTCTACTATTGGCCCTGATGTCTGGGCGACTGAACCTGAACGTGCTCAACTCTTCCATGCAGCAGACAACCCGCACGGCTGCGTTCATTTTTGCCATTTTCCTGGGTGCAACCGCGTTTTCTGTGGTACTGCGGGGTCTGGGTGGCGACCAGGTGATCGAAGGTGCCCTGCTGGGCCTGCCCTTCGGGCCCTACGGCGTGGTTCTCACCATCCTGTTTGGTGTCTTCCTGCTCGGCTTCTTCCTGGACTGGGTCGAGATCACCCTGATCATCCTGCCGCTGGTGGCGCCCGTGGTTCAGCAGCTTGGCTTTGATCTGGTGTGGTTCACCATCCTGTTTGCCATGTGTCTGCAGACATCGTTCCTGACCCCGCCAGTTGGATTCGCGTTGTTCTACATCAAGGGTGTGGCGCCGCCGGAGATCAAGGTGACTGACATCTATCGGGGCGTCGTGCCTTTCATCATTATTCAGCTGGCAGCCCTGGCTATCGTGTTCCTGGTACCGGAAATTGCGACCTGGCTGCCGAGCGCGGCTTACGACTAAGGAGATAAACACCATGCGTCTGGAAAACCGGATTGCCCTTATTACCGGCGCTGGCCGCGGCATTGGCCGGGCCATTGCCGAACATTATGGCCGGGAGGGCGCCAGGGTTGCGGTGGCCGACCTGACCCTGGAGAGTGCCCGGGAAGCCGTGGATGCTATTGAGCAGGCAGGGGGCACCGCCATGGCCCTGGCCATGGATGTCACCAACGAACAGGCTGTCGATGACGGGGTTGCGGCTATCGTTGAGCGGTGGGGGGGGCTGGATATCGCCCTGGCCAACGCCGGAATCCAGCACATCGACCCGGTGCACAAACTGGCGTTCTCCGACTGGAGCAAAGTCATGAGTGTGCACCTTGATGGTGCTTTCCTCGTTACCCGGGCGGCGCTCCGTCAGATGTATGAGAACGGTGGCGGCACCATGCTGTATATGGGTTCGGTACATTCCCTGGAAGCCTCGCCCCTGAAGTCCCCTTACGTGGCGGCCAAACATGGCATGCTTGGCCTTTGCCGCGCTGTCGCCAAAGAAGGCGCGGAGTATGGTGTCCGCAGCAACATCATCTGCCCCGGTTTCGTGCGCACGCCCCTGGTGGATAAGCAGATCCCCGAGCAGGCCAGGGAGCTGGGCATTTCCGAGGAAGACGTGATCAGCAAGGTGATGCTGAAGAACACGGTGGACGGAGAGTTCACGACACTCGAAGATGTGTCCGAACTGGCTGTGCACCTGGCTGCGTTTCCCTCTGCCGCGTTGACCGGCCAATCCATTGTGGTCAGCCACGGCTGGCACATGCAGTAAGTAACAGGAGAGACGGATGAGTCACACAGAACAATCACCGGTAGTCTGGTCTCCCTCGGAAGACACTGTGAAAAATTCCCGCATGGGCCAGTTCAAGGCCTGGCTGGGGCAACAGGGCTTCGGTCCCTTTGCCGATTACCATGCCCTGCACCAGTGGTCCATTGATGAGCTGGAAACCTTCTGGCAGAAGGTCTGGGATTACTGCGGTCTGGTCTGCGACACACCGGCCGACAGAGTGCTCGGAAAACGTGAAATGCCTGGCGCCGAATGGTTTCCCGGTATGACACTGAATTTTGCCGCCAACCTGCTCCGGCTGGCGGATGGCGAACACGCAGACCGGGAAGCGGTGGTGGCCTATTGCGAAACGCGACCGGTGCTTCGTCGTACTTACGCGCAGCTCAAGGCAGACGCCGGCGCCCTGGAAGCTTTTTTGCGCAGCAGGGGTATCCGCCAGGGGGATCGCGTCGCGGGTGTAGTGACTAACGGTTATGAAGCCCTGGCCGGCATGCTGGCCGCCACCAGCCTTGGTGCTGTGTGGAGCTCTGCCTCCCCCGACTTCGGCGTGGGTGCCATTCTCGACCGCTTTGGCCAGATTGAACCCGCTGCCCTGGTTGTGGTGAATGGCTATGGCTACGGCGGCAAGGTCTTCGCCCGCCAACAGGACTTCGCCGAACTGATCGCCGGCCTGCCAACCCTCAAATCAGTCGTCAGTGTCCAGCAACTGCCGGACGAGGCCCCGATTGCCGGCGAGCTGGTCACCACCTGGGATGATGCGCTGGCGTTCGGTGAAGGCAAGGCGCTTTCGTTCACACCGCTGGCACCGGATCATCCGGTTTACATTCTGTATTCCTCCGGTACCACCGGCAAACCCAAGTGCATCGTCCATGGCAGTGCCGGCCTGCTGGTGAATCACGCCAAGGAACTGATGCTGCATGGGGATGTGGGCCCGGAAGACCGCTTCCTGTACTTCACCACCTGCGGCTGGATGATGTGGAACTGGCAGGCCTCAGCCCTGATGACCGGTGCTGCGGTGATCACTGTGGACGGTTCCCCGGGCTACCCGAGCCTCAGCTTCCTCTGGGACACCGTGGCCGAAGAGCAAGTCACCCACTTCGGCACCAGTGCCCGGTTCATCGCCGGCTGCCGCAAGGGCGAACTCAAGCCGGCAAAAACCCTGGACCAGGGCAAACTTCGGGTGGTGTTCTCCACCGGCTCACCACTGCTGCCGGAAGACTATGACTGGGTCTACACGGATGGCGCCCCCGGAGCCCTGCTCGGCTCCATCGCCGGGGGCACCGACATCTGCGGTTGCTTCGTGGGTTCTACCCCGCTGCTGCCGGTGCGTCGGGGAGAAATTCAGTGTCGCTTCCTGGGCGTTGACGCTGTGGCCTACGGCGATGACGGTAAACCGGTCAGCGAAGGCCGCGGCGAGCTGGTCTGCCGCCAGCCATTGCCGTCCATGCCCGTGTGCTTCTGGGAAGACCCGAATGGTGAACGCTACTGCGACGCCTACTTCAACACCTTCCCGGGCGTCTGGGCCCACGGCGATTTCATCGAATTCACCGAACACGGCGGCGCCATCATCTACGGCCGCTCCGACGCCACCCTTAACCCCGGCGGCGTACGCATCGGCACCGCGGAAATCTATCGTCAGGTAGAGACCGTGGCCGAAATCAAAGACAGCCTGGTGGTTGGCCGCCAGATCGAAGGCGATGTGGAAGTGGTCCTGCTGGTGGTCCCTGCCGAAGACCAGGCCATCACCGACGACCTGCTGAAACAGCTCAAGAGCCGGATCCGCGAAGGTGCCAGCCCACGCCACGTGCCCAGGCACATCGTGCAGGTGAATGACATTCCGTACACCCGCAGCGGCAAGAAGGTGGAACTGGCGGTGGCGCGGTTGATCAACGGCTCGAAAAAGGCGGACAACCGGGATGCTCTTGGGAATCCCGAGGCCCTGGACCATATTCGGGAGCGGTTGGCTGCGGTCGGGTTGTTGCCGGAATAAGGCTGGTTTTGTTGACAATAAGTCGCTGAAAACGGGCGAGATTCTTCCTGCGGAACTCACCTGAATAGCCCAACAGCGGGGCGGGTGGAGCCTCCCAAAACTGTGCGGAGCCATGGATGGCGGAGCCCAAGCGCCACAGGGATGTGCCGCAAGGAGCGTGTTTTGGGAGGCTTTACCCGCCCCGCGTCTACTCCAAGGCAATGTTAGAAAGTTTCGTAAATTCCCGCCATTTCATCGTCTTGTAATCGAAGATCAGGCATTTTTAGTCTGTTCTTATACTAAGATCGTAACCAAAATTTACGAAAAAATGGTATCTTAGTCAGTCTATCAAAAGTTCCTAATCAGTCATTGCCCAGGTCGGACGTTCAAAAGACGCCTGACCCCGCCGTGACCGTCCTGAACCCACCCAATAGCCTGAGGACGAAAATGACATCATCCAAAGCCAAGATTGTCTACACACTGACCGACGAGGCGCCCGCCCTCGCGACACGGTCACTTCTTCCCATCCTGGAAACCTTCGCCAAGCCGGCTGGCATCGAGTTTGAAACCAGCGACATTTCTCTCGCGGCGCGTATTCTGGCAACCTTCCCGGATTACCTTGAAGAAGATCAGCGGGTTCCGGATGCCCTGGCCGAGCTGGGTGAATACACCAAAGACCCCGACGCCAACATCATCAAACTGCCGAACATATCAGCCTCTATCCCGCAACTGCGGGCCGCCATCAAGGAACTGAATGAACAGGGTTACAAGGTTCCCGAATACAAGGAACACCCTGAGACTGACGAAGAGAAGGAAATCCAGTCCCGCTATGCCAAAGTCCTCGGCAGTGCGGTAAACCCGGTGCTGCGTGAAGGTAACTCTGATCGCCGGGCTCCGGCCGCGGTCAAGGCGTTTGCCCGCAAATACCCCCACTCCATGGGCGAATGGAGCCCGGCTTCCCGCACCCACGTGGCGCACATGCGCGGCGGCGATTTCTACTCCAGCGAGAAGTCCGTCACTCTGGACAAGGCCACCACCGCCCGCATTGTGTTCGAGAACAAACAAGGCAAACAGACCGTTCTGAAGTCGGAGTTGCCCCTGCAGGAAGGTGAAGTGCTGGACGGCATGTTCATGAGCAAGAAGGCACTGGTGAAGTTCTTCGAGGATGCCATCGAAGACTGTGAAAAGACCGGTGTCATGTTCTCGCTGCACGTGAAAGCCACCATGATGAAAATCTCTCACCCGATCGTCTTCGGTCATGCGGTGAAGGTTTTCTACAAGGACCTGTTCGACAAGTACGGCGACCTGTTCGACGAAATCGGCGTTAACCCGAACAACGGGCTTTCCAGTGTAATCGAGAAGATCAGGCAATTGCCGGAATCCAAGCAGGAGCAGATCCAGGAAGACCTGCATGCGTGCTACGAGCACCGTCCGGAAATTGCCATGGTGGATTCCGTCAAGGGCATCACCAACCTGCACGTTCCGAGCGACGTCATTGTCGATGCCTCCATGCCGGCGATGATCCGCAATTCCGGCAAGATGTGGGCCCGGGACAACAAGCTCAAGGACACCAAGGCGGTCATGCCGGAGTCCACCTACGCCACCATCTATCAGGAGGTGATCAACTTCTGTAAGACCCACGGCGCCTTCGATCCCACCACCATGGGAACTGTGCCGAACGTTGGTCTGATGGCACAGAAGGCTGAAGAATATGGCTCCCACGACAAGACCTTTGAAATCAAGGAAGACGGCGTTGTGCGTGTTGTCGCCGAAGACGGCACGGTACTGACCGAGCACAACGTCGAGAAAGGCGACATCTGGCGTGCCTGCCAGACCAAGGACCTGCCGATCAGGGACTGGGTCAAACTGGCGGTCAGCCGTGCCCGCGCCACCGGCATGCCGGCGGTATTCTGGCTGGACGATGAGCGTGCCCACGATGCTCAGCTGATCAGGAAAGTCCAGACGTACCTGAAAGAGCATGACACCGATGGCCTCGAGATTCACATCATGTCGCCGGTTCGCGCCATCCGCTGGACGATGGAACGCCTGATCCGCGGACTGGATACCATCTCCGTGACCGGCAATGTCCTGCGTGACTACCTCACCGACCTGTTCCCGATCCTGGAACTGGGAACCAGTGCCAAGATGCTGTCCATCGTTCCGCTGCTGAACGGCGGTGGCCTATATGAGACTGGCGCCGGCGGTTCGGCACCGAAGCACGTACAACAGCTGATCCAGGAGAACCACCTGCGCTGGGATTCGCTTGGCGAATTCCTGGCGACGGCGGTATCCCTCGATGAACTGGGCGAGAAGCATGGCAACGAACGTGCCCGTCTGCTGGGTCAGACCCTGGACAAGGCCACGGAGCGGCTGCTGGAGAATAACCAGTCTCCCTCCCGTGTCACCGGCGAACTGGACAACCGCGGTTCCCACTTCCACCTGGCCCGTTACTGGGCGGAGGAATTGGCCAATCAGGATGACGACAAGCAACTGAAGGAGTTCTTCACCAGGCTGTCCGCACAGTTGGAAGAGAACAAGGACAAGATTCTGGAAGAGATGACCGTGGTTCAGGGTCATCCGGCGGATATCGGTGGTTACTATCACCCGCCGATGGAGAAAGTCTGCAAGGTGATGCAGCCGAGCGAAACCTTCAACACGATCCTTGCCGATGCGCGAGCATCTGTGAAGTAAGAATACGGAATCAGGGCCGGGCCATACCCGACCTTCCGTCGGGAGCCCGTCAGGCTGTGCTGGTTTTTCGGGCTTTTTTATCCGGCGGTCAGTCGTCGTCAGTTTGCTCGTCGTAGCCCCGGCCTGTTTCTCCAGCTTTGTGAAGGTTATACATGGTAATGGGCGGGCCAGTAAGCAGCAGATCCGTTGCGTGATTCATCGCTTACTCCTGATGCAGCGGGGCAAAGGTGCCTCCGGTCAGCCGGGCCAGGTCGTCTGGTGCCAGTTCGATTTCCAGGCCCCGGCGGCCTGCGCTGACAAAAATGGTGGTGAAACTCCGGGCGGACGCATCAATAAAGGTTCTGAGTTTTCTTTTCTGGCCCAGGGGGCTGACTCCGCCCAACACGTAACCGGTGCTGCGCTGCACAGACTGTTTGTCGGCCATGGCGGCCTTTTTACCACTGGCTGCCCTGGCAATGAGCTTCATGTTCAGCATGGTGGTCACCGGAACCACGCCGACAGCAAGCTCCTTGCCATCAATGGCAACCACCAGTGTCTTGAACACCCGGGCGGAATCAACGGCCATCTTTTCTGCGGCTTCCGTGCCGTAGCTCTCAGTGGACGGATCATGGTCATACTCGTGAATGGAATGGGCCATGTTGGCCTTGCGCACGGCGTTGATGCCCGGCGTCATGGTCAGCTCCTTCGGAATGACTGGATTCCGGGATTAAATCAGCTAAGGAAGAGAGCGACAACTGCTCGCTGGCAGGCGCAGAGGGACAAAAACCCGGCTGATTTTACAGGTAATAACATTTAGCCCTCTACTTCAAATCCGCATATGACTAATTTTCGTACACCGTAAAACCCAAACTTTTGTCCTTACGACCGGCCTGGTAGGGTTTGCTGTGTTTTTCAGCCGAGCTGGAGGAACTGGTCTATCCTGAATCCTTAGGCCTTTGCCGGCTGGAAGGGTTGACGCTGGCCCGGACGCCAGTCGGCCAATGTGATGGGTGTCGGCTGAACTGAAGATAGAATAAAAACAACCACCTTGATAAAGGTCTGACCAGATGAACCGATTTGCCCGTCGTGCGCTTCACACCTGCAAGATTCCCGGAGATCTCGCAACCGTCACCTTCCGGGACGCTGCGGGTGAAAATCCGGCTGCCGCAGGTGTCAGTGAAGGCACTGTCGAGACGATCTGGCGCAGTGTTCAGGGGCTTTACCGGACCGGCGTACACCCGGGTATCCAGATTTCTGTTCGCCACCGGGGCAAACAGATCCTGCATCGCGCCATTGGCCACGCCACCGGCAACGGGCCGCACGATTCCCCGAATGCGGTCAGGGTTCCGATGACCACGGAGACGCCGATCTGCTACTTCTCCGCCTCCAAGGCGGTTACCGCGCTGCTGATGCACATGCTGGCGGAACAGGGGCTGGTTAACCTGATGGATCCGGTATCCTACTATTGCCCGGAGTTTGCCAGCAGTGGGAAGCGGACCATCACGGTCCATCAGATCCTCTCCCACCGCGGCGGTATTCCGGCCATTCCGAGGGAAACGCCCATCGATGTGCTGTGGGACAGCGACGAGATCTGGCGCCTGCTATGCTCGGCCCGGCCTGTGGAAGTGGACGGCGCCAAAGTTGCCTACCATGCCATTACCGGTGGCTTTGTGTTGCAGCGGGTGTTGGAGAGTGTCACCGGGGACACCATCGAAAACTACCTTGACCGGCATCTGCGCCGGCCATTAGCTATGAAATGGTTCACCTATGGTGTTGCCCCGGAATACCTGAACGATCTGGCCAGTAACTACGCAACCGGTCCAACGCCGCGCTTCCCCGTTTCCTGGGTGGTCAATCGCGCTTTGGGAGGGGATATCCGGACGGTTGAACGGGTCACCAACGACCCCCGGTTCCAGGAAGCCGTGATCCCGGCCGGTAACCTGTGCGGAACCGCGGAAGAAATGGGGCGGTTTTTCCAGATGATGCTGAACGGGGGGCTCTGGAATGGCCAGAGGATCTGCAGTGAGCTCACCATTCGCCGTGCCATCCAGCAGTTTGGCTCTCTCCAGATTGACCGGACCATGATGGTGCCCATGCGGTTCAGCGCCGGTATGATGCTGGGCGGGAATCCGGTGGGACTCTGGGGGCAGCAGAGCCGGTTCGCCTTTGGCCATGTCGGTCTGATCAACAAGCTGTGCTGGGCCGACGCGGCCCGGGATATCTCGGTCAGCCTGCTCAACACCGGCTTTCCGATTGTTGGCCATCACCTGCCGGCACTGGCGAAGTTTGTTTATACCGTCTGCGACCGGTTTCCGCTGATTCCGGAGCACCGGCGACCTATGATTGCCGCCTGAGGCGAAGGCCTTACAGGGTTCGCAGCTGTGCTTCCAGAATGCCCAGCACCGACGACAGTATGTCGCGGAAATCGGTCAGTGTCTGGGTGCGCTGGATCACGTCCTCCCGGTTTTCATCCAGCCGTTCCAGTTTTGGGACAACCCGCCTGATACCTTCGGTAATCACTTCGTAAGGGTAGTGGTGGTCCTGGATGCTGAGCTTGTTGATCTCGGCCACTTCCTGGCTGAAGATGCTGATAATGTCATACAGCATGTCCTTGTGCTGAATGCTGCTGGCTTCCCAGTAGGCATCGTCCAGCAGTTCCAGCAGTGACAGATATTCACGTAGGGTATCCGCCACGGATGTCTGGGTCATGGGAGCTCCTGTAAGGATGGAAAATTCCTTGTCTGCAGGGAACTATAGCAGGGGTTCTGTTGCCTGAGCCGCATGCGGATTCTGCCAGCCCATAAATAAAAATGGGGTATACGGATTTTCCACTCATCCAGGGCATCGTTGGCCATGCGCACCAGATGGAACTTATCGACGACGATTCGGGCTTGTGGCAGCACGGCTTTGACGGCGGGTGGCCAGCAGATCGGGCAGGGTCCTCTCCTCGATGTTGGTCAGAATGCAGCGGTAGCGCTTGTTCAGGTACAGCTCGTCGATGCCCAAAATGCGGGGCGTCTCGAAGCGGTGCCAGCGACCCAGGAACTCGGCGCGGGCGTTGAATATTTCCCGTACCGTCTTCTCGTCCAGGCCGGTCTGGGCTGCCACGAAGGTGTAGGGGTGGTTGAAAGATTCCTTCTCCACGTATTCATATGGACAACAGGGCATACGGCGAGAGATTTTTGCCAATAATGGACATTATTTAACCCTTGAGCGCCAGAATACGCCTGGCACCGTTAAGCACGACAACCCCCGCGATGGTACCAATTATCAGATCCGGATAATTGGATCCGGTCCACGCGACCAGGGCGCCAGCGGCGATGACGCCCACGTTGATTACCACGTCATTAGCCGAGAATATCCAGCTTGCCTTCATGT
>TARA_R110002111_G_scaffold45547_1_pt1 | contig 99908 bp, 87 predicted proteins | sample TARA_R110002111 | Tara Oceans TARA_R110002111 (sample SAMEA4397363) | marine metagenome | biome: Polar Biome; feature: [ZZZ] marine water layer (ENVO:01000295); material: water (ENVO:00002006), including particulate matter (ENVO:01000060) such as... | depth 199 m
TACATGAATGGGATTGGCATCATGCCTGAGGATTCTTGGATGTACCCTTTGTCGCCTGCGGTGACGCCGTGGGCGAGGGCTTCGGGGGAAAGGATCATCAATAGTATGATGATCGCGAAAAAACGGTAGGAAAACAGGTGGCTCACTCGTTTCATGAACGGTTCCTTGGTGTTGTGTCTGTTCGAATGTGCGCAACTGTGGCACGGTGTGTTGGCAGTTTGTGCAGCCAAAGCCATGCTCACTGTTTAAGCGGGTTCGAATCTGGATTTATGGATTGAGTATGAAAAACTGTCGGAGATGCGGAGGTTTATAAGGTTAGCCTGATGCTGTTTAGATAATGATTCAGATCGGTTGTTCCATCGATCTGAGTTGGCGTGAAGAATTGATGCGATTTGGATCTGAAGTCAAAGAGTTTTTGCTGCTGTAGATTTGTGACAATGGTAGGGGAAAATGTCTGATTCGTGACCCTGTATTGAATTTTCAAGTGGTGTGTCGGATCGTGCTCGTCGTTCTTCGGTGCGTGATCGGTTGGTGCGTGATCGTGATCCGCATCTGAAAGTTTGTCGTGATGTTGTGCCGACTTTGATTCAATCAGCGTGAGATGTGAGTTTATTGATTCCAGATCGCCGTGGATGGAATGCGGATTCGTAGTGGGATGCGAATGAGCTTGATGCTGCGAAAAAACAGATTCGATGTGAAGTGCTGCGTGAATCACGAAAGACAGCAGGCAGATCCATGTCACCAGAATTTTGGGAGTTGAATGCTTCACTTGTTCTGAGTATATCCGACTATCAAGTGCTGTGGATGTATTGGATTAGTGGCGGTGGGATTCTTTGAAGTGGTCGTCGTCATCGTTGTTTGGTGGGGTGGTGATGCAGGCGGCTTCGATGACGGAGTCTTCGGCGAAGATGGGGACTTGTTTGGCGATTCCCAGGGCGATGGCGTCGGAGGGGCGGGCGTCGATGTGGACGAGGTGGCCGTCGGGGCGGGCGATTGAGAGTTGGGCGATGAAGGCGCCGTCGATGAGGTCGGTGATGGTGATCGCTTCGAGGGTGGCGCCGAGTCCTTCGATGGTGTTGGCGAGGAGGTCGTGGGTCATGGGGCGTGGGAGTTCCATGCCTTCGAGACGGCGACCGATCGCGGCGGCTTCGACGATGCCGATGACGATGGGGAAGGAGCGGGGGGATTGGAGGTTTGGATCGAGTTCGCGCAGCTCGATCAGTTGCTCGGCTTTGCGCTCGTGGATCAGGATTCTGGAGAGTTCCATTTGGACCAGCATGGCTGATTGCTCCCGGGGTCGGTTGAATCATTATAGGGGGGTGTTGTGGGTGGGATGGCCCTAGGATTGTGTATGCCCGTTTTGGCGTTGGATATCCTGATGTTTGTGCTGCTGATTGCGGCGGTGGTGTCGATGGCGTATTGGTCGGCGGTTGCGATCGTGATCATGGTGACCAATCGGAGATTGCCTACGGCTCGCGATGGGATCCGGATCGCGGATTTGAATGCGCCTGGGGAGCGGGTGTGCGTGGTGGTGCCTGCGCATAACGAGGCGGGGAACATCGCGAAACTGATCGAGTCGCTCAAGGGGCAGGATTACGATCGGCTGAACTTTGTGCTCGCGCTCGATCGGTGTACGGACGACACGAAGGGGGTTGCGATCGAAGCGATCGGCGGGGATCATCGGTTCGAGATTGTGGAGATTACGGAGTGTCCTGACGGATGGGCGGGGAAGGTCCACGCGGCGCACAGCGGGGTGACGCGGTCCAATGGCGCGAAGGATGCGGAGGTGCTGCTGTTTAGTGATGCGGACACCTGGTTTGATCCCGCGTGTGTGCGCGCGACGGTGGCGCTTGCGAACGATCGTGGATTGGACATGCTGAGTTTGCTGAGCACGCTTGAGGGGGAGCGGTGGTTTGAGCGGTGGGTGCAACCCGCGGCGGCGTTTGAGCTGGCTCGGCAGTTCCCGTTGTTCCGGGTGAATATGACTGGGGAGAGGCAGCGGCCGTTTGCCAATGGGCAGTTTATGTTGTTCAAGGCGGATGCGTACCGGGAGATCGGTGGGCATGAGGCGGTCAAGGATGCGGTGCTGGAAGACATCGCGTTTGCGATGAAGCTGAAATACGCGGGCAAAGCCGGCGGGTTGTTGATGGCGGATGGGATTTTGCGTTGCGGGATGTATGGGAGCTGGGCGGAGTTCGTGCGTGGGTGGAAGCGGATTTATACGGAGTCGGCGAATCGTGAGACACGCCGATTGAAGCGGTATGCGTTGCGGGTGCCTGTGCTCAATGCGGCGCTGCCTGCGATGTCGATCGCGTGTTTGGTGCTTGCGGTGACGATGGGGGATTCGGCGACGCGCGTGTGGGGCGGGTTTGTTGGGGGTGCTGGGTTTGTGGCGTGGGTGGTTGGTGTGGGGGCGATGCTGCGGGTGAGTCATGCGCCGTTGTGGCAGATTCCGGGGTTTGCGGTTGGATCGTTCTTTGTGGGGCGGATCTTTCGTCAAGCGGGGAGGGAGCTTGAGGATGGGACGCCTACGGTGTGGGGCGGGAAGTCGTATGTGCGTCCGGTTGCGGATGGGGGGCGATCATGAGACGGCTGCGCCGCGATAGTGATGAGGTTCGGATTGAGATCACGCCGATGATTGATGTGGTGTTTTTGCTGCTGACTTTCTTTGTGTTTTCGATTGTGATGATGGTGCGGGCTGATGTGCTCAATGTTGAGCTTCCGGAGCTTGCGTCCGGGGTGCCTGCGGAGCGGGTGGAGCCGATCACGATTGCGGTGGGGGGTGATGGAGAGATCTTGATCAATCGCGAAGCGACGGCGATGGATGCGGTTGTGGATGTGGTGTCCGGGTTGCGGGAGGAATCTCCCAATGCGCCGATCGTGCTTGCGGTGGATGTGCAATCGAGTTCGGGGGTGCTCATTGAGCTTGCGGATCGGCTGACGGGTGGCGGGTTGGGATCGTTCGCGATTCTGGGGCAGCGTGCGGCGGCTGATCCTGCGTTGAAGTCATCGGTGGAGGACGGGGGGGACAACTGATGGCGTTGGTATTGGTAGAGGATCGGCGCGGGGTGCTTTCGGGATCGATTGTGGTGAGCGTATTGCTGCATCTTCTGGGCGCGGCGGTGGTGCTTTCGGTGGGTCTCCCGATGGGGAATACTTCGAATCGTGTTGAGTCGCGTGACAAGGTCTTGCCTCCGGTTGAGCAAGAGGAAGAACTGAAGTTGGGGATTGATTCGGCGAGCTCGGCTTCGATTGATTGGCTTGGGATTGATACTCCAGAACCGATCGATGGGGAGGCAGAGATTTCGGAGACCAATCAAGCGGCGCAGACACTCGCGATTGGACAGAGCGAGGAGATGGCGGCGGCGGAGCAGGTGGCGATTGAAGAAACAGTACCGGTTGAAGAAACGCTTGAGCAGCTGGTTGAAACACCAGAAGTACAGCAGATGCTTGAGGATGCGACTGAACTGGTGCAGGAATCGGTCGAGCGGCTGATTGAACCACTCGAAACGATTGATTCGATGATCGACGATGCGATTGTTCTGCTTGAGCCGGTGGAAGAGCAGACTGCGAATCAACCTGAAGCCGCTCAACCCGTTGAGGCAAAGGAAGCGATGGCTCCGAAACCGGCACCGGTTCCGGTGGGGACTGCTGGGGTGTTGTCGCCGAAGGAAGTGATCGCGACGCGGATCAAGAAGGCGCTGGAGATGGATCCGCACAAAGCGAACGCTCCGGTGGTGGGCAAGGGGCTGGAGATCATCACCGTCCGTCCGAGGTACACCTCGGCGGTTCGGTTGTCGGCGATCCCCAAGAATCCGATCGTGGTGATCTGGTTTGATGCGCTCGGGAAGGTCCGCAAAGCGGAGTTTTTGAAGGATGGTCGCGTGGAGTATTCGTCGGGTGTGGTGGGGGTGGATGAGCCGCTCTTGAACGCGATTTATCAGTGGAAAGCGAAGGGCAAGCAGATTGATGAGTTGGACCGGGCTGATCCCGAGTCGCTTGTAGAGGTGACGATCAAGATTGTGTATCAGCGCGAACGGAATATTGTCACAGATTGATTCGCTTGGTCTGAGATCGATCGGTGCTTACCAGAAATACAGGATCAGCACGGCGAGGATGGACAGGGCGATGGTCCATGTGATGAGCGCGGTGGTGATTGCTTTTTTCGCTTTGCCTTTTTCGTACCATGTGGTTGGGCGGACGCCTTGGGCGAGGAGTATCGCGGCGGCGGAGAGGTTGATACACACGATGTTGGTCGCGGCGAGGACCGCAGCGCCCGCGGCTTCGGCGGGTTGTCCTGATCCGATGAGCATGCCGCACGCGGCGGTTGGTGGGAGGAGGGCGACGGCGACCATGACACCGACGAGGGTTGCGGACGCGCCTGTGGTGAACGCGACGACTCCTGCTGCACCTGAGGCGAGTGCGAGGATGATGTCTCCGGTATCGACGGCGGTTCTGCTCGTGATTTCAAGGGTGAGCGGATCGGGGGCGGCGAGGAGTCCGAAGAGGAGCGCGACGATGAGCGCGGTCCCGAGTCCGAGGAGGTTGGAGCGGATCGCGGAGCGCATGAGTTTGGTGTCGCCGAGGGTTGTACCCAATGCGAGCGCGGTGTTTGGACCGAGGAGTGGGGCGATGACCATCGCGCCGATGATGATTTCGGGGGAGTCTTTGATCAGACCGACGCACGCGACGATGGTCGCGAGGATGACCATGATAATGAACACATGCGTTACCTTCGCGGAGTCCTTGATGTCTTCGAGGAGTTCTTCGCGCGATACGCGACCAAAGCGGGTCTTCCATCCGGTGTGCTCGGTGTCGGACTCGGTTTGGGGTTTGGGTTGTTCTTCGGGTTCGGGGAGCGGCGGGTAGGTCGCTTCGATGTCGTGGAGGATCGTGCGGAAACCGTCGGTGTGGTTGTACTTATTGCGGAGGGTGTCGGTGATGGGCTCGACGGATTCGGAGCGGAGGACGACGGAGGTCATCGCGAGGTCGTTGTCGAGGGGGGTGATCCAACGCTGATCACACTTTGCATCGTCGAGGATGGCGCAGAGATCATCGTGGCGATCTGAGGGGAGGATGATCTGGAGGACGCGGAGTGGCACGGGGTGAGTATACCGCGCATGCGTGTGAATCGCTTAGTTGTCGGATGCGCCAACGGTGAGTTGTGCGGTGCCGAGGATGTCTGCTTTTTCTTCGGCGCTTTGGATGTGCAGGCGTTTGGTGCGGTGCTTGGACCAGTCTTTGACGAGCAGGTCTGGGGAGTTGGGTCCCGAGTGGGTGCGGATGAGGTCGTAGTGGGAATCGCGCTGGGCGGGGGTGAACCCTGCGGTGCGGATGAGGTTGCAGAGGACGGGTTCGTCGAGGCAGTAGGTGGTTCCGGCGGAGGAGACGACATTCTCTTCCATCATGACAGACCCCATATCGTTGGCGCCGTAGAAGAGGGCGGTTTGTCCGACGAGCGGTCCCATGGTGACCCAGCTTGAGCCGATGGTGTAGATGTTGTCGAGCATCAAACGCGACACGGCTTGCGTGCGCAAGTATTCGGTCGCGCCTGCAAATCGAAGACGGCGACCGAAGTTTGGATCTTCGTCTTTGGTTCCTGATCCATCGAGTTTGGCGACGACATCTCCGGGGAATGGGAGGCCTTGTGCTTTGTCCTCAGCGGTTGGCCATGTTGGGAGACGACCGAGCGCGGTGTGGTCTGGTTGGAAGGGCCATGCGTGGAAACCGAGGTAGTGTCCGCCGGTTTCTGGGTTTTTGACGGTGGGGTCGTAAGCGAGGGCGTCGGGGAGGTTGCCGTTGCCGAAGTCGCGGATCGCTTTGTCTTGCCATTCGCGGACGAGTCGCATGTGGTGGATGCGGTCGGCGTATCCCTCGATGTGTCCATACATCATCGACGCGGAGGTGAACATCCCGAGCGAATGGGCGGCGTACATCACACTCAGCCAAGCTTCCATGTCGCACTTGCCCATACCGATCTTGGTGCGGACGGCGGGTGCGAAGATTTCACCGCCACCACCTGGAAGCGAGTTCATGCCTGCTTCTTTGAGTTTGATCAGGACCCAGCGGATTTTGTCGATGAGAGTTGCGCCGGGGGGATCGAAGAAGTTGACGAACTCGATGAGTTCTGGTGGGGAGAACGCGTGGATTTTGACATGCGGGAAGCGTTCGCGGATGCCGTTAAGAAGCTCGAGGTACCAGTCGAGGGAGAGGTTTGGGTTCATGCCTCCCTGCATGAGGATCTGGGTGCCTCCGATGTCGGAGAGTTCGCGTACTTTTTGGTAGAGTTCTTCGTATTCGAGGGTGTAGGCATCGTCCTCGTGACCGGCGCGTTTGAAGGCGCAGAAGATGCACTTGGCGGTGCAGATGTTGGTGTAGTTGATGTTGCGGTCGATGATGTAGGAGCGGAGGTTGTCGCCGTGGATGTTGCGGCAGCGTGCGTCGGCGTAGCGACCGAGTGTGTGGAGGGGGGCTGAGGTGAGGAGTTCGAGGGCTTGTTCTGGGGTGATGCGGGCTTGGCCTTGGGCGATCGCGGCGAGGAGACCGGGATCGTTGGCATCGAGGTTGGGGTGCTCGGGGAGTGGTTGATAGATGGTCATGGGATATGCTTTCTGGTCATGAATGCTCGTCAATTGTAGGTCGTCGAAGCGGTTGATGGCGGATTTGGAGCCGGATATGAAGGTTGCGTATGTGAGCTGTATGGTGCTTCCGGAGCCCGATCATGACGAGAAACCGTTGATTGATGGGCTGATTGCTGCGGGACACGATGCGGAGGTGGTCGCGTGGGACGATCCGGCGGTGGATTGGGCTGGGTTTGATGTCGCGGTGGTCCGGGCGACCTGGAACTACATCAAGCATCTGGATGCGTTTCGGGCGTGGATTGATCGGGTGGATGGGTTGACGACGCTGTTGAATCCGGCGGCGACGATGAAGTGGAATCTGCACAAGGGGTATTTGCGGGAACTCCGAGCGGGGGGAGTGCCGATTGTGCCCACTGCTTTCTTTGAAGCGGGTGGTGCAGAGAATATATTTTTGTTGTGCGCGACACGCGGGTGGGAACGGATTGTGATCAAGCCAACGGTTGGGGCGGGGTCGTTTGGGACTCGCTCGTTTGATTTGAATGCTGAAGAGGGGCATGCTGCTCAGCGGTACTTTGATGAGATGGTTGCGCAGCGAGACATGATGGTGCAGGAGTTTATGGAGAGTGTTGAAGCGGTGGGGGAGACTTCGCTGGTTGTGATCGATGGCGTGCTGACGCATGGGGTCGAGAAGCGTCCTCGGTTTGATGATGAGGATGAGCAGGTGTTTTTGCGCGAGGTGATCAGCGATGAAATGCGGGGGATGGTGGAGCGGGTGATCTCTGCGGCGGGGAAGGATGCGCTGTTTGCACGCGTGGATGTGATGCCTGACAATGGTGGTCAGTTGGTGCTTGGGGAGCTTGAGATGCTTGAACCTTCGTTGTTCTTCCCGCATTGTGAAAGCGCTGTGGGCGCGATGGTGCGTGGTGTTGAACGGCTCGTGTTGGCTGGAGAGTGAGCGTTAGTCCGGAAGTGATTCCGCGTCGTCTTTGCTCTTGGTTCTTCTCCGATCGGCAATCAATACAGTGAGATAGAACAGAATGTAAACCCCGAATACTGCGAAGGCGACTGTGATGAAAAAATTGAGTTCGAGCAGCCTTGAGATGTATTGACACAACAAGAGAAAGACAACAAGTGCAGCGAGCCCCCAAACAAGCTCGAATACATTCATCCCTCGCCTATTCATGTGTCTTTGCCTGTCTTCGCGTAGTGGAAATCTTCGTCGATGCCGATGAGCTTGGCTTGGCCTTGCTTGTCGAGGAGTGAGACGATGATCGCGACGATGAATCCGATTATGAAACTCGGGAGCAGGACATCGAGGTCTCCGAGGTATCCTGCGAGTTCTTCGTGTCCGGTGTTGTTGAGCAGTGGTGGGATCGCGAACTTAAAGAGCGGGACGCACAGGAAACCTGTGATCATCGCGCACTTGGCACCCATCGAGGTCAGCTTCTTCCAGAACAGCGAGAGGATGATCGTCGGACAGAAGGTCGCGGCGATCCCGGACCATCCAAAGATGATGACCCAGAAGACGCCTTTCTCTTTGTCGTAGAGCATGATCCCGATCCCGATCGCAAACGAGACCAATGACAGGGCGATGGTCACCTTGCGGGACAAGGACATGAGCCGCTCGTCGGACATGTTCGGATGGCGGGTCTTTTGCCAGTAGTCGCGGACACCCGCGCTGGAGGCGACGATGAGGAGCGAGTCGATCGTGGACATGATCGCCGACAAGACCATCGCGATGAAGATCCCTGCGAAGAACGCGGGGAGGAGGGTGAGTGCGGCGTGGGGGAGGATGTCGTCGTTGATGCCTCCGATGGTTTCGGGCGTGAAGACCGCTCGTCCGAAGAGTCCGACCAATACCGCACCTGAGTCTGCAAGCAGCGTCCATGTGAGTGCGGTGATGGTGCCGGGGAGGATCTGCTTGGTGTTCTTCATCGAGATGTAGCGGACAAAGACCTGCGGCGATCCGAAGAACCCGATCCCGATCGCGGCGAGTCCGATGATGGAGATGATGGTTGAGGTGGTCCATCCCCCTGTGGATGGAGTGATGATCCCGTTTGCATCCGCTGGACCTGGGCCGTGTAAGGTGAGCAGGTGTGGGTCCACGGCTGAGACGGCGGTGGTGATCCCATCGAAGCTTCCGACATGGTTGAGGATGACGAGGGGGAGGGCGACGAGACCGATGACCATCAGTGAGCCTTGGAAGACATCGGACCAGACGACGGCGGTGAATCCGCCTTGGGTGATGTAGAGCATGACGACACCGAATCCGACCGCCGCGCCGACATAGTGGTCCCAGCCGAGGAATGCGTGGAACGCGCCGCCTGTCGCGAAGACTTGCGCGCCGGCGTAGATCGGGACGAAGATGACGAGTGATCCCGCGGCGATGAGCCGTAACCAATGACCAGAGTCACGCAGGCGTGATTCGAGGTAGTCGGGGACGGTGACGGAGTCGTATCGGTCGGTGAGTCGTTTGAATCGGCGAGACATGAGGATCCATGCGCCTCCGACACCGATCATTTCTCCGAGTACCACCCAGAACGCTTTGGCACCCACGGCGTATCCCATGCCGGTGAGTCCCAAGAGCAACCATGCGGATTCGCCTGTCGCTCGCGCGGAGAACGCGACATTGAAGAATCCGAGGTTCTTTCCTGAAGCGAAGTAATCGCGGATGGTGTGCATTTTCTTGGATGCGAAGTACCCGATGAGGATCAGGATTCCTGCGTAGAGCGCGACGGCGACGAGTTTCATGATTGTGCTGGAATCGATGGGACACCTCAATACATTGGAAGAAGGGGAGTGTTCACCCTACGCGATGGAGCGGGTGAGTGCAACCCATACGAAAAAACCCCGGTCATTGTGCAATGCACGAATGACCGGGGTCCATGAAAGCTGTGGATTTTGCTTATCGACGGCGGCGCGCGGTCATCGCTGGGAGTCCGAGCAGCAACGCGAGGGTGCTTGGTGCGGGGACGAGGTTGGCGCTGACCCAATCAATCGCGGCTTCGTGTGCGATTTCGTCTTCGAGACCGAAGCCGTGGACAAAGAAGACAGGTTGGGTGCTTGCATCACCAACATTGAGGGTGAGCGACCAGAGGTAGAACCCGTAGTCGTTTGACGAGATGCTCGAGAGTCCTGCGTCCATGTGCTTGTGGAGGAACCCATCGGAACTGGTGGTATCGATATCGAAGCCGTTGACATCCGAATCTGATCCATCAAGCAATGAGGAGAAGATCGCGGATGGTGATTTGGAGATGGTCAACGCGTTTGAAGATGCGGTAAAGTTGACCGCTCCGGCGCCGTCCCAGTGGTAGAGGTTTGCGGATTGTCCACCGATCTGGAACGAGTTTGCATCGAAGCTGACCGGGGTGCTGCCGCTGAGTGCTTGGAATCCGGATGGGATGTTTGAGGCGCTGAGCGCGTTGAATCCGGGTTCGTCGGAGGTTCCGAACGCGTCGAACTCACCTTCGTAGACGCGGGTGTTGGTGTTGACAAGTTGGTTGGTTCCAAAGTCGTATTGACCTGTGAGGAGATTGCCGGCGTTGTCTCTGATGAGCAGCAGGTCCGCGTGTTGTGCGGATGCGATGCTTGCGATTGAGAGGGCGGCGAGGGTGATGATTGATTTGGTATTCATGATTGATTTCCTTTGTTGGAAGGGTTGTGTATTGAAAATGATTACGGATTGGCATCGGGGTCGAAACGGTTCTTGTCGATGCTGGTGAGGACTTGGTCGAATCGGAGTGATTCGGCGTGTCCGTCGAGGAACCCCCAGTTGGACTGGGCGTTGTTGGTTCCGGGTTCTCCGGCGACGGCGTTGATCTGCGCTTGCTGCTGGGCTTTGAAGGCGGGGGACGGGTGGTTGATCCAGTTCTCGATGTGAGGATGGTCAGCCGCGGCGTAGTCGCCTTCTTGCGCCATGTGCAGGAAGTGGACGATCATGCTTGGTCTGGGGACGGTGTACATCTTGTATCCCGAAAATGGAATTCGGAAGTTGGGTCCCCAGGGCACGGTGTTCGTGTCGAGGAAGTTGTTGATGCCGTAGCTTGTGACTCGGCGTTGCTCGACTGGTGCGCTGGGCACCGGTTCTCCGTCTGGGTAGGGTCCCCAGTGTGGTGAGAGGTCGAGCGGTGAATGAACGATGAGGTCCGCGTTGTAGTATTCGCGGAGCGTTTCGAACCACGGGTCGATGTTGCCGTGTGTCACGCCGCCGTGGGCGAGGTTCGCTTGGATCAAGCGAGCGTCGTTGTCCTCGGCGTACATGGTGTGGGCAATCTCCAGCTGTCGCATGTTTGAGAGGTCGACCATTGCTTTGGCGCTGTTTCGAGCTTTACCAAGAGCGGGTAGGAGCAGACCGATCAAGAGTGCGATGATGGCGATGACGACCAGCAGTTCGATCAGGGTGAAACCCGATCGGATGCGCATGGTGTCCTTCCCCCGCTGCGTGAAATGAATCGCGCAGCGGTGACATGATCTTTATGATGTGAAGATGCAGATCGACTGTCGATTACGACAGCGGGGGGCCACGCGTGGGGTGGTCGGAGAGGGTGTAGAGGCTTGGCACGACCGAGATTGGTTGTGCTGGAATGTAGGTGATGGTCTCAAGCGTGAGCGGCAGGGGTGCGGGCTCAGCGAGCGTCGGGGTGATCGAGTGGAGGGAGAGGCAAAGATCACAGTCTTGGTCGGTCGGCTGATTTGAAGGAGTCTTTGGTGCTTGCTTTGTAGGGGTTTGGTGATCAGCAGCGGAATCGCATGATTGCGAGATTGTTGGTTGGGCGTGGTGTGAGAGGTTGTGGACAGCACGCAAGACACCCGCGCCGTTGAGGGCGAGGAGGATCGTGGTCGCAAGCAGGATGAGGCGGTTGGGCTTCACTGGTGTTCAAGTCTACATCAAGTTTTGTATTCGGACCAATAAAGTAGCGGGAACTAGCCGCGGGGATGCAGTTTTTTGATGGTTTCGCGGAGTTTGCTGCGATCGACATGGGTGTAGATCTGGGTGGTTGTGATGTCCGCGTGGCCAAGGAGGTCTTGGACAATGCGGAGGTCCGCGCCTCCAGCGAGCAGGTGGGTTGCGAAGGAATGGCGGAGCATGTGGGGATGGACCTTGTCGAGTCCGGCTTGTTTGGCGCAGTGTTTGACGATCTGCCAGACGCGGACGCGCTCGATGGGTCTGCCTGTACGCGAGAGGAACAGTCGTCCCTGATCGCGTCTCTCGGCGGCGCGTTCTGCGGTGATGAGCATCGGTCTGCATTCGCTCAGGTATTGATCGAGTGCTTTGATCGCGGGGGTTCCCATCGGGACGATGCGGTGTTTGTCACCTTTGCCCAAGACTCGGATGACCCCGATGCGTTCTTTGAGATCGGACAAGGTGATGTTCCCGACCTCGCTGGCGCGGAGTCCGGAGGCGTACATGAGTTCGAGGATTGCGCGGTCGCGGAGGTAGAGGGGGGGTTGGCCGTTGGGCTTTGCTGGGGGCTGAGGGGCGTTGAGGAGTTTTTTGATTTGGTTTGGGGAGAGGACGCCGGGGAGTTTTTTCCATTTGGCGGGTTGGTCGAGGTGGTCGGCGGGGTTGTCTGCGATTTTCTCGTTTGCGTAGAGCCAGCGGTAGAAGACCTTGATGGTCGCGATGTGGCGCGAGACGGTGGTTCCGGCGTATCCGCGTTCTTTGGTGAGCGATCGGATGTGGGCGATGAGGTGCTCGGGGAGGGAGTTGTGCGCGTCGTTGACGCCTCGGGTTTGGAGGTTGATGAGGAGGGTTTCAAGGTCTCGGGAGTACGCTTCGATGGACGCGGGGAGGAGGCCGCACTCGATGCGGATGAAGTTGATGAAGCGACGGCGGACCAGTTGGTTGGGCTCTGAGAGCTGGTCTACACGATTGTTTTGGGCGGTCGGCACTGGGTTTTCATCGGGTGAAGCGGTGTGGGCGCATGAAAACGCCCCAGTCGGAAAGGACTGGGGCGTCGAGGGTCAGCTCTCTGAAGGCATCAGCCTTGGGTGGTCATTCGGGATTAGCCGAGGAGACCAAGAACATTCTGTGGCGACTGGTTTGCCAGTGCCAGAACATTGGTTGATGCCGAGACAAGGACCTGGTTACGGGTCAATGCTGCGGTTTCAGCTGCGAAGTCTGCGTCACGGATGACGGACTCTGCAGCGGTGATGTTCTCAAGAGCGGTGCTCAGTGAACGCTGGGTTGCACCGACCACATTCTTCTGGAACGCACCGAGACGACCGCGAGTCGATGAGACCTGGTTGATTGCCTCGTTGACGATGCTCTGTGCGGTATCCAGGTTGTCGCCATCAACAACATTGAAGGACTTGCCTGAAGCGAGGTCATCGAGGAAGCCATCGGCTGAGTTTCCGAGCTTACGAGCGGAGAGGTCACCGATTCCCAGTGACACCTTGCCTGCGATGTTCACATCGGATGCGAGCTGGAAGTCAGCACCACCACCGGTGATTGTGAATGCGGAAACCGCACCGACAGTTTGTGCCCCGGTGTTGTTGAGGGAGAACTTGACATCGAGGAAGTCGGTATTAATCGACAGTGTGCGGCCTTTACCCACGGCGAGGACACCATTGATGCTGCCAGCAATATCCTGGCCGGCATCGCGGACGCCGTTTTCTGCAGCCGCAGCGCTGAAGAGTGTTGCTGGGGATACATCGACTACATCGAAGTCGGTTGTTGACAAGTTGTAAATACCAGCGGTGGTTGCTGCGGTGTTGAGAGCACCATCGTCAACGATGGTGACGGAGGCAAACTCGTTTGAACCGTACCCTTCTGTTGCCAGCTTCACACCAGTGGTGCCCGCAGATGCGGTGACGCCGGTTACATCGGAGAACGAGTTGATCGCTGCGGTGATCTGGGCATTGGTTGCACCCGAGTTAAACTGGAACTCGCGTGAACCCTTGGAGCCTGCGATTTCGAAGACGAACTGCGCAGATGAAGAGCTCAGATCAATAATGCCGCCTGCGCCGAGGGAGAGGTAGAGCCCGCCCTGCTGAGCGGATAGGGTGACGACCGCTTCAACCGCGAGGTTGGTGTCGCCATCAAGCTTCGCGCCACGGACTTCAAAGTCGGTGACATTGCCACTCACTGCGGTGGTTTGGTAGTCAAAGTTGCCGTTGAGGAGCTTTGTGCCCTGGAACTCGGTTGCGCCTGAGACGCGGTCGATGGTCTGGAGGATCGAGTCGATCTGGAGCTGGTTTGCTTCCTTCTCTTCGGTCGAGAGACCAGCGGAGTTTGCTGAGGTGGTGATGAGGCCTTGGAGTTCAACGAGGAGGTTTGAAACTTCCTGGAGACCGCCTTCGGCGATGTTGACGACCTGCTCTGAACGATCGGCGTTGCTGATCGCGGCGTTGAGGCCTGCTTTTTCAGAGCGGAGAGCTTCCGAAGCGATCAGGCCCGCTGGGTCGTCCTTACCACGGTTGATCCGGAGACCGGTGGAAAGGCGTTCGAGCGCGACGCCGAGGTCCTTGTTATTGCGTCCGAGCACATTCTGTGCGATGAGTGATGAAACATTTGTGTTGATGCGTGTCATTGGCTGACAACCTCCGTGTAATCCTCGGCGCGTGTCCGAGGTCCATTGATCGGGCGACTTTCCTTAGTCGTCCGTTGTGCTCCGCCGGTGTTTCCGGCTCGGCGTGATTGCGATGGTGAATCGCAATGCTGACCTTTCATCTGGGTACACACCCTGATGATGGATCACGGATCGGCGAAGATTTGTACCCAATTTAGTTGTGTCGCCGAGAAAGGGTCCTTTTTGTGGCATTGGCTGTTATTTGGACCAATAAGAAACACGGTTGAAGCATGGCGCACGAAAAAAGCCCCTCTTTCGAGGGGCTTGTGTGGTTGAGATTGCGTGTATAGAAGGTTAGCCGAGGAGCTGGAGGACCTGCTGCGATTGCTGGTTGGCAAGCGAGAGGACTGTGGTGCCTGAGGATTGGAGGATCTGGGCACGCGTGAGTTCGGAGGACTCGAGCGCGAAGTCCGCGTCACGGATCAGACTCTGCGATGCGGTCAGGTTCTCGAAGGCGCCCTGCAGCGAACGGGAGTTTGCATCGAGCACATTTCGCTCGAACGCACCCAAGCGTCCACGGAGGATCGAGATCTCGTCGATCGACGCTTCGACGATCTCAGAGAGGGTTGAGTAATCTCTGCTCGCGTCTGCTGATGCGAGGGAGTTGGACTTCCCTGTCTGGAGCGATGAGAGGTAGTTTGCAACGCCGTTCTTGAATATGCCACCGAGTGCTTCTGCCGCGGTGGATTGGATCCCGATGTTGGATTGCTGGAGAGCGGTGACACTCGGACCGAGCTGGTAGAGTGAACCACCTCCTGTGATGTCGAAAGTGGTGACGGCGAGGGTGGGATCGAGCGCGTAAGACTCCGCGAGGTCGAGCTTGACCGCGAGGGAAGGGGAGCCGATGGAGACGGTGAGTCCGTCGCCGCTGGCTACATTCCCGTTGATGAGGGCGGAGACATCGCGTCCCTCGTCGCGCGTTGCGGAGACCAGTGTTGCGGTCCAGACATCTACGGGCACATCGCCGTCTGCGTCGATTTTGACAAGACTGAAGTTGTCAACCGTCGCATCTGCCGGCTTGTCGAGGCGTTCTACGGAGACGAAGTTGCCTGAGCCGTACCCTTCAGATTTGAATACAAGTCCTGATGAAGAGTTGCTGGCTGATACAAGTTCTGCGGTGACACCTGTGAGCCCGGTCAGCGCGTTGACACTTGCTGCGACGGCTGCGAAGGTTGTTCCGCTGAGTATGTCGATTTCTCGAACACCGAGTGGGCCCCGTACCTGAATGGTTGTTGCCGAGACGATGGTACCATCGGCGGGCGGTCCCACAAGGGCGCTGTTATCGCCACTGAGGTAGAGCGAGCCCTTCTGTGCCGATGCGATGACATCGACGGAGACATTGATCGACCCCGCATTGATGAAACTCGCGGCGGTGATGTTGGATTTGGTGATCGTCGAGACCGCGATACCCGAGGTGATGTACCCGAGGGATCCGTCGAGGAGCTTCTGTCCGCCGAAGGTCGATGTGTTGGCAATACGGGTGATGGACTGGATTGCAGAATCGATCTGGAGCTGGTTCGCATCGCGTTCTTCATCGGAGATGGCGCCGGAGTTGGCGGCTTCAACGGTGAGTGCTTTAATCGAGTTGAGAAGGTCGTTGATTTCGGTCAGCGAACCTTCCGTGGTCGCGATCACAGAGCTTGCTCGCTCTGAGTTTGAGATCGCTTGCTCGATGCCTTTGAGCTCGGTACTGATGCGTTCAGAGATGATGAGACCTGCGGGGTCGTCCTTGCCTCGGTTGATTCTCAACCCTGTTGAGAGCCGTTCGAGTCGAACTTGGAGATCGGCGCCAGAGCGATTGAGGCGCTGGCGGGCGATCATACTGGGAACATTTGTGTTAATCCGTGTCATGGCAATCCTCCGTGATTGCTTGTTGCGGTCCCGCGAAGTCGCTCGCGGGTGCTGGGGTGGGATGAGGTGTTATGCGGTATCCTGTATTGATGAATCGTTCTTTGTATTGGTTGGGGCGAGATCCAATGGGGACCCGACCTTTGTGGTGGGCAGCATGGTTGCTGCCGACGATGAGAGGAGATTTGTTGTCCTGAGTCCTCGTCGCGCTGGTCCAGGTTTGATGGTCTGGGCGAGCGTGTCGAGGTCTGTGGACCCGAGGCGCGAGGCGTCGGTATTTTCTCTCTTGATCGCGTCGTAGACTTCCTTGCGGTGTACCGCAATTCTGGTCGGGGCGTTGATACCGAGGCGGACTTTGTCGCCCCGGATATCGACGATCGAGATCTCGATCTCGTCCCCGATCATGATGGTCTCGTCGCGCTGCCTTGAGAGCACAAGCATGCGTCAACTCCTTGCACACGAATCCGCGCTGGTCTCTATGTACCAAGCGGAAGAGTCTTCTGGTTCCGAGATGAACTACTGAAATCCCGGATGATGTTGGTACACCGATCACACTCGGCGCGGTGGGCGCGTCTGTGGTATGGGTACCCCGTGCGTAAGCGTGTTTGCTTACGCGGTCTGTGTGGAAGTCTCCGCGACACGCATGAGCGGGTGGCGGGTGGTCCAGCGTTTGTCTGAGAGAACAATCTGCTCTCCGAGTTTGTCCAGGGTGTTGATGATCAACGGCCCCTGGAAGTTTCCAGTGAGCTGGTCATCGATTTTGTTCACGATGACAAAGACCTGCGCGTCTTCGAGCTTGGCGATATTGAGTCCGGTCATCTGCTCTGGGCGGATGGGGACTGAATAATCTTGCTCGAAGAAGGTCGGGTCGGTGACGACGAACGCGAGGTTCGGATCGTCCAGACACTGGAGCCAGAAGAAACATGCGTCGTCACCCGGTTGCAGCAGACAGAAGCGGTTTCTGTCGCCGAAGCCCAGGAGACCCTCGGGGAAAGTAATCACGCGGTCCTCCGCGATGTCGATTACTCCAAATCTTGTCGTTCGCACTTCCATTGTTGTGCGCTCCGATTGTCGGTCTGACCAAGTCGGATCGACGCCGGTATCCATACCGGGCGACATCCTGTCTTGAGCACCCCTCACGACCGACTGTGGGGGGGTTCTCGATCCAATCTCCGTTCCCGGCTTTCACCGGGTCGGGCTGCGTGTCCTCGGGGTTAGCCGAGGAAGTCGAGCAGGGTGAGCTGCTGCGTTTGTGCCGCAACAGAGAGACCTGCTTGGAGCTGCAGTTGCAGCTGTGCAAACTCAGAAGATGCGGCTGCGTAGTCGACATCCCGGAGTTGTGAACGGATGGCTTCATCGAAGACAATCCGATCTTCTTGACGACGGGTTTCGTCGTCGAGCCGTCGTGCGTAGCCGCCGACGGTGGATCGAGCTTGGATCACATGATCCTGACTCTCACCGAGTCTCTTTGTCGCAATTTCGATGCCAAAGGTGTCGTCGTTCTTCAATGCCTCGGAAAGGTCCAGAAGATGGGAGAAAAGGTTGTTGACACGGATGGTGGCGCGGTCCTCGGAGCGCATGAATGTGTTGCCTCCGCCGCTCTTTGCGTCCATCAGACCGAGTTCTTCCGCGGCTTGCGAGTTGTTCACGGGGCGGATCGACATCGGGCCACTCGCGGCGATTGCTGCGGATTGGTTGAACTCGATGCCGTTGGAGATGGCGCCGACATTGGCATTGAAGTCCGTGATGGGTCGTCCCGCGGCGGTGAGCTGGGTGTTGGCTTGTGAGTTGATCGCGGCAACCAGGGTGTCGACATTGTTGATATCCGATGGACTCAGATCGATGCTGATGCTGAATCCGTCGGCGAGCTTGATCTCAAAGTCCGTATTGAGCGATGGATCGACTATTCCGGTGAGGGGATCGGTGCGTCCGGAGACGACGCTGACTCCATCGCCGTCGTTGAAGTCGCTGAGCTTGGTGGTGCCTACGAATGTGCGGATTCCGAGGAGTTCAGCGGTTGATCCGCCTCCGACGACTTCGGAGATGGAGAGTGCATGAGCTTGGGTGCCTGCGCTCTCGGTGACGATGTTGATGGATTGCTTGTCGTCAGAGATCAGGACGCGGACGCCGGTGTTCCCGGATTCGATCGCGCTTTTGATGTCCGCAAAGGTCTGGGCACCGGAGAGATCGATGGTGTGGGTTGCGCCGTTGTTTTTGAGCTGGATTGATCCCAAGGATGCTCCACCAAGCCCGGCCATTGCGGAGACGGGGGTGGTGAGGGTGAGCTTGGGGTCTAGGTCCACGCCGTTGGGGTTCCCTGCGGTAAACGGGGTCGCGGGATCGGTAACCAGACCGAGGTTTGATGCGGTGGACGAGCCGGCGATGTCGAAGAACTCCAGGCTTCCACCCGGAATATCCGCGGTGATGGATGAGCCGGTGATGGAGAACGCGCTTGGGCCGAGCACGGTGACGGAGTTATCGGATTCGTACTGCTGGACGGCGGCGTTGAGACGATCGACCACATCCCCGATGGTGACGGCTCCGGCAAGATCGACCTGGGCGACTTGTCCGCCGCTGAAACTGAACTGGAGGACACCTGCGTTGGTGCCAACATTGTTTGCGCCGTTGAGATCTGCGAGGAGTGTGTTTTCGGTGAGGTCCGGGTCGAGATTGACGACGCCTTCCATGCGGTTTGAGAGTTCCCCGATGGCGCTTCCGACGCCGAGGGTGAGGGGGATGTTGCTCGCTGAACCGAGTGCTGCGGTGAGTCCTCCGACTTCTCCGACGAAGCGGTACGCGCCGCGGTCGTAGATGATGGGCTGGCGGCCGGGTGCTGATCCGCCGAAGACATGGCCGACGAGTGATTCTTGGTTGGAGATTGAGAAGAGCGATTGGATCAATGAATCGATGATGATCGCTTGGCTTTTGCGTGTATCAGGATCGGAGTTGATCTGGGAAGACGCGATCGAGCTTGCTTCGTCGACGAGCGACTTGGCATCGGCGAGGATCTGATCGAGTGTACCTACAGAACTCCCTGCGAAGTCGAGGTTTTGGAGGATCTGCGTGGTGCGTTCGATGCGTCCGTCGAGTGTCGAGATCGCGGCGCTGCGGACGGGATCGTCGGATGGGCGGAGGATGTCGAGTCCCGATGCGAGCTGGTTGGAGAGTCTTCCCAGAGCGATGTTGGATGAGTTGATATTGTTCAAACTCTGCGCGGTAAATAACAGCGATGGGGCTCGTGAGTATGAGGTTGGGAAGTTGGACATGGTGTGGATCTCGGGTGTGAGAACGAACGGGGTTGACTGTGGGTTAGACGAGACTGAGCAGGGTGTCGTACATTTCTTGTGCGATGGTGATGACCTGTGCGGCACTCTGGTATTGGCGCTGGTAGGTCAGGAGGTTGATGGATTCTTCGTCGATGCTGACTCCGGACACGGAGGCGCGTTGGCCGTCAAGACTCTGACGGACGAGGAACGCGGAGTCCGCTTGGGTTCGTGCGGAACTCGCGAGGACCGCGATATCTTGCGTCTGGATGCTCCAGAGCTTGCTGATGGTCTGTCCACCGAGTGCTTCGACGGCTTTGTTTCCGATCTCGCTGAGCAGGTTTGCGTTGGCGTTTGCGCTGAAGGACTGTCCATCTTCCCCAAGGCGTCCGAGCATGACCTGGACATCATCGCGGACACCAATGTTCGTGGCGTCGGTGCCTTTGAAGAAGGTGTTGACGCCGAGGGTTGCCAGGGCGCCGGAGGAGTCATCGGAGAACGCGAAGGAATACCCGTTTTCTGCGGTGATTTGGAGTCTTCCGGAGGGATCGAACGATGCGGAGATTCCGCTGAAACCATCAAGGTCTGCACGGATATCCTCTGCGCTGGTATCGTCGGCGACCGATGCGGTTCCGAGTGTGTCGATCCCGTCGAGGTCGACCGCGACCCATTCTCTTGACGAGTATCCGGTGTCTTTGTTCTGGATGTTGATGAAGAATCCGCCGTTGCTTGGTGCGTAGGGGAGACTGCTGAGGTCGGTGTTTGCTGGATCATTGAGCGGGCGCGATCGGTTTGCGGCACTGACCTGCAAAGTACCCAGCGCGGTGGTCAACCAATCCTCGTTGATCCCGGTTGAGTGGATTTTGTTGACCTCGAAGATGAGATTCGCGGCGACGGTATCGAGCTTTTCAATGGTCTCGTCGATCGCGCCATCGCGGGACTGGAGGAGCCCTCCGATGGAGCCGCTGGTGACGCGGAGCGAGTCGTTGTTGTCCGCGGTGTTGACGGTGACGCTGACGGTATCGCCAACCGTTTGGCGGTCGATGGTGATCCCGCGAGAGGAGTTTCCTTGAACGATCGGGGTGGACCCGACATAGATGTTGTATCCGCCTTGGTTGGTTTCGATCGCGGTGATCTCCATGAGTTGGGAGAGCTCGGTGACGATCTGGTCCCTGCGATCACGCAGTGCGCCCGCTTCGGCTTGTCCGATCTCGCTGCTGGAGATGGTCGCGTTGATGTTCGCGATTTCGCTGAAGAGCGCGTCGGCTTGGGTTGCTTGGGAGTCGATCTGGTCCTCGATCTGGCGGCGCTGAGCGACGAGGTCTTCACGCATGTTCTGAATGAATGTGGAGATCGAGCGTCCCTGGTTGACGAGGGTCGCGGAGGAATCGAGGAGTGTGGTCGCTTCGGACCATGTATTAAAGAAGGATGAGAGCTCGGAGGAGAGGTCGTACTCGGTGCCTTCATTGAGGATGGATTCGAGCTGGTTGAAGACATTGAGCTGCTGTGCTTGCCCAAACTCCGCGGAGTTCGCGTTCCAGAGCCGGCTCTGGAGCGCGTTGTCGATCTGTCGGCGGACCTCGGCGATCCCGACACCCGATCCGACCATGAATGGATCGGTGACGCTGCCTCGGATTGCTTGGAGCATCGCGATCTGGCGCGTGTATCCCGGAGTCGCGGCGTTGGCGAGGTTCTGGCTGGTGACCTGCAGACCGATTTGAGAAGCGGACAGCGACGAGTTGGCGATTTGAAGGACTGATGTCAGACTCATGCCTGGCTCCTTTCTTGGTGACAAGCGTTCATTGGACGGTGTCCAGACTGGAAACGACTTGTGATCGACCGGGGTTGACCGATCCGCGTCGGCTATAGGTTCCCGAGTGCGAGAGCTTGGCGCTGATCTGTTCCATGAGTCCGCTCATGTGGTTGCTCAGCGCGAGCGTTGCGACGCGGACCGCTTCGTGTTCTTCTTTGACCTTGTGCATCAGCTCGCGGAGTGATGCGGAGCGTGATGTCAGCGTGCGAGCATGTTCGTGATCGTGCTGGTCTTTGAGTTCAGCGGTGATCTGGTTGACGGTTGGGACGGTGCCGTCGGGTCGTTTGATGACCTGCTGGCGGGTGCGTTCGATCCCCGCAATGCGGGTGAGGGTTTGGGCGGTCTCTTCGACGACCTTCCCGAGCACTTTGGGGTCCGCTTTGACGATCGCTTCGCGCTGGAGACCCGCGAGATCGAGCAGGGTGTGGTGCTCGGTTTCAAGATCAACGAGGAGCGCATCGAGTTTGTCGATGTCGAATCCGATCGAGGGACGGGCTGATTGTCGGGCTGATTTTTGAACTGGAGTATTGATCATCCGAAGAGATCCACTGGGGTGTGTGTTGGTTGGTTAAGTGCGGTGCTGTCGATCGGGGTGTTCCGCATGATCTGGTCCGCGATGCGCTGGGCGATCGGGAAGTTGGACGCTTTGGCGATGTCGTCGCTGATCCGGTTATCGAGGAGTGCGCCGAACTGTTTTTCCGCTTGGGTCTGTCCCCACGGCGCTGGTGCATCGCGTGAGGCGCGTGCTTGGGCGAGGATCGGTTTGATGAGAGTTGTGGAGACCAGTTTTTGCGCGGTGTCGAGGGCTTTGAGCTCTTGTGCGGACACCTTGTTACCGGTACCGTCTTTGGTTGCGGTGGCTTCGGTGCTATCGTGAGCTCGCGTGAGCCGGTTCCGGTTCGGGTCTGGGATGACCTTGCCCTCAGGCAGTGGGGTTCCTGCTGAGCGTGCTGTTTCGTTCGGGTGCGCCGGGCGGAGCGGCCCGCCGGTGTAGATCTGCTTTCCGGCGTTGATGATCTGTTGGATACCCAGTGAGTTGGTGCTGTCAATAGAGCTCATTTGGTGTGCTTTCTAGGGTTTTGTGGGTTATCCCACGCCATCGACGATGAGGCGAGCGTGGAGCTTGCCTGCGTCGTGGATAAGTTTGAGGATGTGGATCTGCTCGACCGGTGGAACATCGAGCTGGTCGAACGCGGAAATCAGGTCCTGGAGTTTGGCGGTGGTTGAATCCGTATCAACACCGGAGTTGGTCTGGAGTGCGGCAAACTCTGAATCCGTCTGCAGTGGCAGCGCGAGCGGATCGACGAGCGTTGTGATGACGAGGTCTTTGTGTGTGATGACGGTGGGGGAGACTTCGACATCGCCGGTCATGACGATGATGCCTGCTCGCGTGTCGCAGATGACCTGCGCTGGGAGTTTGCGGAGTGCGCCGGAGATGTCGGTTTCCATGACATGTCCGAAGAATGAGCCGGGGTTGGAGCGTTCGTTGATGGGAACGGTGACGCGGATGGTGCGTGGGTCGATGACGCGTGCGAGTGGGTCACCGAGTCGATCGGAGGACAGGCGGTAGTTCTGGTCGATTTCTGAAGCCATGGACGCGACGGAACCCCATCCGGAGAAGGGGGAGTCGATGATGATGTCGAATGAGCCTTCGATGCTGGGCATGGTGTTGACATCGCGGACGATCTGGGCGCCCTTCCCGATGGTCGCGACGGTTGGGTTGTCGTCTTCTGGGATGCTCAAGCGGCCGTTGGCGAACGCGTAGACCGGGGAGTTTGGTCGTGGGCTCAGCGGGGTCATCAGGAGGATGCCGCCTTTGAGGGACTGCGCGGAGTTGATGACGGAGATGGTGATCTCGAGTTCATCGCCGGACTTGGCACCGTCGCGGGGGATGTGGCAGGTGACCAGGACGAGGGCCGCGGAGTTGGTGCTCTCGAGCTCGTCGATGCTGACGGGGTTGCCCATGTTGGTCAGCGCGGCGGCGAGCGGACGCGCCATCGCGAGCTCGCTCCCGCTGTCCCCGGTCCCATTGAGACCGACGACCAAGCCGAGGCCTTGGATCATGGAAGCACCTTGACCCTTGACGCGGCTGATGTCGCGCAGAATCTTGCCTGCTTGCGCAGTGGACGCGCTCATGGTTGCGCAAAGTATGAGGGTGACAATCCATCGCCACATAGTCGGACTCCTTCCGTCGATGGACATACGCGAATGGTGTGCCAGATTGGAGAAGGCGCAGAAATCCCGGAGAATGTGAGGATTATCAACGGGCCTACACTTGGGTATGCATGATTCTCAGGACCCACTCACCCACGATCCCTCCAATCTCGCGGCGTACTTCTCAGGACTCAACGCATCAGCAATCGACCGCGAGGATGACCCCTCAGCGGACGAGGATGGGCATGTGATCACCGGGACGATCATCAACCGTCCGGACTCGGAGCCTTCGATCGCGCCGGTTCGGGTGCGGGTCGGGCACGGGGTTGGATCGCAGACCGCGTCGCAGATGCTTCGGAAGATCGCGGACATGATTGATCAGAATCCGGAGTTCTTGTCGGAAACTCCAGGAACCGCGATGCGGCGGCTCCCCGATGGCAGCAATATCAAGAAACAGCTCACCATCGAGGGGATGCTCGCGGTCGCGGAGCAGCTGAGCGAGGAGGATCGGAATCGGCTCTACCAGATGCTCGACCAGATCCGCGTGCAGATTGACGATCCGGAGGACGACACGGGCGATGATCCGTACTACACCCCTCCCAAACGCGGATAATTGGCTGATTTCAGATAAGCCCTTGTGCAATAAAGAGATAGAATACGCGATGCCTGAATCCACTCCCAAACCCGGTAGCAAAGTCCTCGTCGCGATGTCGGGGGGTGTGGATTCGTCCGCAGCCGCAGCGATTCTTGTGGAGCAGGGATACGAGGTGGTGGGGTGCTTTATGCGTCTGGGATCACCTGGGGAGACGATTGATGAGTTGATGCCCTATGACAGCGCGGGGGTGTCGTGCGATCCGACGCAGGTCAAGATCGGGCATCAGGGGTGCTGCTCGGTTGGGGATGCACACGACGCGCGACAAGTCGCGGCGGCGCTGGGCATTCCTTTATATGTCTGCAATTTTAAAAAGGACTTCGGGAAGATCATCGACTACTTCGTGGATGAGTACGCGAACGGTCGCACCCCGAATCCCTGCGTGCGCTGCAACGACTGGCTCAAGTTCGGCAAGCTTCATGAGTACGCGGAGCAGATCGGCGCGGAGTATGTCGCTTCGGGTCATTACGCGCGGATTGATCGGAGTGGGGATGAACCCAAGCTGCTGCGGGGTCTGGATGACGCGAAGGACCAGAGCTATGTACTGTTCGGCGCGAGCAAGCTGCGGTTGAATCAAATGATGCTGCCAATAGGCGAGTACGCGACCAAGGCGGAGGTCCGCGCGATCGCGGAGAAGCATGATCTGCCGGTGTTTGATAAGCCAGACTCGCAGGAGATCTGCTTTGTGCCCGACAATGACTACGCGGGGTTGGTTGAGCGTCGTCGTCCCGAGCTTCGTGTCAATGGGAAGATTCTGGATGAAGCGGGCGAAGTCGTTGGCGAGCATCAGGGGCAGCACAAGTTCACGATCGGTCAGCGGCGAGGCGTGGGGGTCGCGCTGGGGTACCCGATCTATGTCGTGGGGAAAGATCCCGAAGCGAACACGATTACGGTGGGGACGGACGAGGCGCTGCGTTCATCGCGGTGTGTTGCCAATGAGTTGAACCTGTTGATTGACGCCGAGGAGATCCGTGATTGGAAGCGGATGCTCGTGCAGCACCGGTACAACATGGACCCTGTTCCAGCGCGAGTACGGTTCGTGGAGATGGACGCGGGGGGCGCGTCGGGAAGAAGCGGCGGCGTTGAGGTGGAGTTTGATGAACCCCAGCGAGCGGTGACGCCGGGGCAGGCGCTGGCGATGTATGATGCGGATGATCCGAGCTGGGTGCTTGGTGGGGCGTGGATTGTGTCAGTTGATACAAAGAATGTATAGAAATTAATTATGTCGGCAGTTTGCTGATCAATGAAGTTTCAAAATATTCGCTAATTTCACGTGCGCGTCCGCCTTCCGGGACAGTGTTCATTGTGTGCCATCGAATAAGCACAGTCCAGGGGTAAAATTCATCAGCATTTTTGCCTGCTGGTATTTGGTGGTAGCATCGCAAAATCACATTGAACACGGATCCGTCTAGCAAGTTTTCTTGCTTAGGTTTGATGAACCTTTCCATAGTGTCTATGGCGTATTCGTCTACTATTTTTCGATATTCTGTAGGATGCAAGAAGGCTTTGAGCGGTTCATTCGTCGGATTTGAACTAGCAGAAAAATCTAGTATAATCGCGCCTGGTTTCTTAGAATTTTTAATCTGTGCTCTTGCTGTTTTGATACCTTCAATAATTTTATCTGGATTGCTCGATGTAATTCTTTTGACTTCTACTGAATATGTTTGCCCGAGTACTGTGCAATTAAAATCTGGTCCAGTTTTATTGCGAGTCGGTGATAACCTCGCCTCTTTCAGCGTTGCGTATATCAGTAGCTCAAGTTGTGCATTTCGCCCTTTATTGCTGATGCTGTCCTTGAGTAGCACAGAGTCTTTAGTCGCTAGGCTTAGCATTTCAGCACAACCGCCTCGGAACTCTGAGTCGTCAATATGATCGAAGATGTACGCCCATGCCGGTAGTTCATAGAGAGCTTCAACAAGTTCCTGATAACCGGGTTGTCCTGGGTCGCGGTTGCTTCCAGTATCAAGAACTTTTTTTGCGAGTGATAAAATTCGGCAAGAAGGATTTAGCTTTAAGCGATTGCCTCGTTCGAGAATTAGTTTAGCTTTTTGTTTTTGATTTCGATAGCTCAAATCATATTTCTACTTTGCTTCATACTTTGTGCTCAGTCTGTCCCAACGCCTCATTGACCTTCGTCAACCACTCCCCATACCCCTCGCGACCCATCAAACCGAAGGTTGCTTTCTTCCCGGTTTCCACGGCGGGTTGGTCGTACGCATCGATGTTGAGCATCCGCCCGGCGTACGCCGTCGCGATCTGCCAGAGCGCGATGAACTCGCCGATGTGGTGTGCATCGACCTTCGGGAACTTGATGGTCAGGTTTGGGCGCACCGAATCGAGCAGCGCGAACTCAGTCGCGCGCTTCTCGGCGTTGAGAAGCGTGGACATGGACTGGCCTTCGAGGTAGCTGATCGCGTCCACACCCATCCCTGTCGGAATCGTGATGTCGGTGTCGAACTCCTCGACCTCGAGGAACATGAAGACCTTGTCGTTCGGGCCTTCTCTGTAGAGCTGGACCTGTGAGTGCTGGTCGGTCGCGCCGAGGGCTTTGATGGGGGTGAATCCTGCGAAGACGATCTCGTTGTTGTTGTCGAATTTTTTGCCGAGCGATTCGGCCCAGAGCTGGCGGTACCAGTCCGCCATGAGATACAGCGCGTTGCAGTACGGCATCATGACATGGTTGGGTTTGCCTTTTTGTGTGCCCATTTCGACCAAGAGCAACGCGAGCATCGCCGCGGGGTTCTTGTGGAGGTCGTCGTTGGAACAGCGTTCGTCCATCGCCTTGGCGCCGTCGAGCATCGCGTCGATGTCGATGCCCGCGACGGCGGCACTGAACAATCCGACCGGTGAGAGCGATGAGAATCGGCCTCCGACGCCTTCGGGAACCGGGAGGGTGGTGATGCCTTCCTCGTCGCAGATGGTGCGCATGGTGCCCTTTTCGGGATCGGTGATCGCGACGACATGGCTCGCCCATTTCTTGCCCAGCGCGTCTTGCAGGCGCTGACGGATGATCATGAACTGCGCCGCGGTCTCCGCGGTCTCTCCCGATTTGGACACGACATTGAACAGCGTTTTCTTCGGATCACAGATTTTTAAGATCGAATCGAGGTAGACGGGATCAACATTGTCCACGACGAACACGCGTGGGCCGTTGCGGTCCTTCGAGGATTGCAGGTTGTGGGTCGCGGGGTTGAGTGCGGCTTGGAGCGCGATATTCCCGAGTGCGGACCCACCGATGCCGAGGACGACGAGGTTTTCGTACTTCTGAGCGTCCTTGGCGATGGGTTTGATCGCGTTGACATGCTCGGTGCGCATGGGTTCGTGCCAGAGCTGGCGCCAGCGTTCCCATCCGGTGCCTCGGGTCTTGGCGAGGTCGGCGGTCATCGCTTTGATTCCCACGGCGGCGTCTGATCCGGGGGCGATTCGGGCTTCGTCGAGGCCGTGAGGTCCGACACGGGAGGCGAGCATGTTGGCGTATTCGATGGTGAGCATGGCTATAGCGTATGCCGCGGGTCGGGATGCGGTACAATTGGAGGATGGGTAAGGATTCCACACAATCAAGCAAGACAGGGCGAGCGGCGGAGCAGGTGGTCTATGACGATCTGCCTCATCCGGTGTTTGTTGTCACGCAGTCTTGGAGATGGATTGTTTTTGGGGTCTTGCTGTGGGGGTTGATGATCTGGCTCGATGGTCAGCTACCCGGATATGGGTTGGTGTACTGGGGTTGGGTCGTGATGTTGTTGGTGGTTTTGCGTGTGATTTATGCCGCGATTGATCGTGCGGTGCGGATCCAGCGGATGACGGATCGGCGGATCATCGCGGGATTCGGGATTCTGAGCACGGTCCGCACGGAGATGCCTTTGGAACGAGTGCAGCACTTGGTGGTGGTGCGGACGCTCGTCGAACGGCTGTTCGGGATCGGGTCTATCGGTATCAGCAGCGCGGGGACCGGGGTCGTCGAACTGGTTTGGCGCGGGGTCGAGCAACCTGAGCGGGTGCGGGAGCTGATCCGATCGACGATCAGCGAGAGCGGCGGGGGAGTAAGCAAGAAAAAACGCATGGCGATCATCGGACTGGTCGGGGGGATCGGATCGGGCAAATCGACCGTCGCTCGCGCATTCGAGGACCTGGGGTGCGTGGTCTCGGATTCGGACAAAGCGGGGGCTGAAGCGCTTCGGCAGCCAGCGGTTGTGATCGAGCTGGTGTCGTGGTGGGGGGATGCGATTCTGGACGATTCTGGAGCTGTGGATCGGAAAAAAGTTGCTCAGATCGTGTTCAGGGACCCAGAACAGCGGGTTCGGCTCGAAAAACTGGTGCATCCGATCATCCACGAATCGAGGCACGCGATGATCGAATCTGCACGCTCCGATGGGGGAATCCGGGCGGTGATCGTGGATGCTCCGTTGCTGTTTGAAGCGGGTGTGGACTCGGAATGCGATTCGGTGGTTTTTGTGCAGACTCCCAAGCGAATTCGGGCTCAGCGGGTGCTTGAGGGGCGTGGTTGGGACGAATCGGAGCTGGATCGACGAGAAAAAGCACAGCTGTCACTTGAACATAAGAGAGAACGGGCCGATCATATAGTGACCAACGGCGGGTCGCACGACGAACTGCCACCGCAAGTCGCCCGGATTCTGGATGAGATCGAAGGATCGTTGACGGATTCGGATGGGGCTTGAGGTCACGCTTCCTACTGATATTCAAATACGGCCTATCCAAGAAAGTTTCTGTTGGTCGTTTCTGATTTGTATTCCACTTTCCAGTCACAGTTGAAAGTCCAGTTCATGCCCCGGGTCCCGGTACTCATTGGTTGAGTGATCGGCAGCACCGGATGGTTGAGCGCACAGGATAAATCCATATGAGCAAAGCAAGCGAAGTTGCAGAGAAGGGCGCGAAAGCACCCGCGTCGTCGAAGAAAAAAGCCACCAAAAAGGCGGCGAAAAAGACGACCAAAAAAACTGCAGCCAAGAGCGGTTCAGAAGAGAGTGCCCCTAAGTCGGCACCCAAAGCTGAATCCAAACCCAAGTCTGAATCAGCCGCCAAGTCATCAGCGGAGAGCAAACCCAGCAAATCCGCGGCTGCTGACAAGAGCGGTTCGGATAAGGGGCGATCTGACAAGGGCCGATCAGACAATGGCTCGGGTGAACGGACTTCCTCCGAGAAGAACTCGTCCGGTGGCGGAGACTCGAACAACTCCGGTGGTGGATCCAATACTGGTTCCAATGGCGGCTCGCAGGGGTCGCAGAACATGGACAACAGCGACGGCGGCGCACGCGGCCGACGCAAACGCAAAAAACGACGCGGTTCCACCGGCTCTGGTGGCGGGCACAGCGGCGGAGGCAACGGCGGCGGTTCGCAACAGAGCAACCGACCAAGCAGCCGATCGCGCACTTCGTTCAACTATGGCGTGCTCCCATCGGATGAAGAGCTCGAACGCGAAGCAGAGGAACTCGAACGGATCATCGCCGCATCCGATGGCACGATGGTGGATGAGGGCATCTCGCTCAATGATCTCCAGCGGATGAAGATCGACGAGGTCTTCGAGGTCGCTGAGAAGGAAGGGCTCGAGGACTTCCACCAGATTCCCAAGCAGGACCTGATCTTCAAGATCCTCAAGATCCGTGCAGCGCGTCAGGGGATTATGTTTGGTGAGGGATCGTTGCAGGTCATGTCCGACGGGTTCGGGTTCCTGCGGAGCCCTGAGCTTTCGTACCTGCCTGGTCCGGATGATATTTATGTGTCTCCGTCGCAGATCCGTCGGTTTGGATTGCGTCGCGGGATGACGGTGCGTGGCGCGATTCGTCCGCCGAAGGAATCGGAACGGTACTTTGCATTGCTCAAGGTTGAGACGGTCAACGATCGTGATCCGGCGATGATCCACGACCTCGTCAACTACGAGGACATGATCCCGATGCACCCTGAGGAACGCTTCTTGCTTGAGAACGAAGCGGACTCGATCGAGACCCGGATCGTGGATCTTGTTGCCCCGATCGGCAAGGGTCAGCGTGCGTTGATTGTTGCTCCGCCTCGGACTGGTAAGACGGTGCTGCTCCAGAAGATGACTAAATCAATCTCCGCGAACTACCCAGAGACCAAAGTCTTTGTGCTGCTGGTCGATGAGCGTCCGGAAGAAGTGACTGACTTCAAGCGGAATGTCGCCAAGGGTGTTGAAGTGGTTGCTTCGACCTTCGACGAGCAATCGTCCCGGCATGTTGCCGTCGCTGAGATGGTCATCGAAAAAGCGAAGCGTCTGGTTGAGTACGGCGAAGATGTCGTCATCTTCCTCGATTCGATCACGCGTCTGGCGCGTGCGTACAACTCGGAGATCACACACTCCGGCAAGATTATGACCGGCGGTCTGGACTCCAACGCACTCCAGCGTCCCAAGAAGTTCTTTGGTGCCGCTCGCGCGATTGAGCGTGGTGGTTCACTGACCATCATCGCGACCGCGCTTGTGGATACCGGGTCCAAGATGGACGAGGTGATTTTCGAAGAGTTCAAAGGCACCGGTAACAGCGAACTGCACCTGGATCGTCGATTGGTCGAGAAGCGGATTTATCCCGCGATCGATGTCGCGGCGTCGGGTACTCGCCGCGAAGAACTGCTGATGGACCCCAAAGAACTCGAACTGGTGTACCGGCTCCGCAAGGTGCTCTCGGACATGAATGTGGTCGAGTCGATGGAACTGCTCAAATCACGACTGGGCAAGCACAAGACCAACGCTGAGTTCCTGATGGCGATGGCGCTGAGCTAGATCGTCCCGGGTGTGCAACGAACCCTTGATGGGTTGGTGTGGTACACTCTGTAGCCGGCGCATCGTGTTTGTATGATGCTCGGTGAACACAACGGGTCAGGAGTCCGCATTGATGTCAAGTTTGCCTCAGCAACACAGCCCGATCCTGGATGTCCAGGTTGCACGCGCATGGTTCAAATCCGCTTGCCTGATGCTCGGAGCGGGGATCTGGGGGCTTTCGCTCTCGGTCATCGGCTTGTGGGTGCTTGTTGAGCCTGTGCTCCCGGGATTCTTGACCGGATTGTCTTTGATCGAACGCGGGCTGGTCGGCGTTGGGATGTTGGCGGGCGGGCAGTTGGTCTTTCTGATGTTTGTCGCTGAGCGTGTGTTTGTGCGGACGCCTCGGAGGGTGACCCTTGTGTCGCAGTGGGTGCTGTGTGTGATTGGTATGGTGTGCTTTGTGGTGTTCGCGAGTGCTCGAATCTTTCCGGGAGGTGCGTGATGGATCGCAAGCTTCGAATATGTGGGCTCTTGCTGAGCGGGGTATTGGTTGGGTTTGTGTCCTCGATGGAGGCAAGCGCCCAGGCGTCCAACGAACTGGCGGCGGACTCTATCGAGACCGTCACGGGTCTGGATCTGGCGCTCAACGAGCCGGTGACTCCTGCGGACTACACACTGGCTATGCACCTGCTGGGGATGGCGATGGATCTGAATCCCAAGGATGCGGATCTGGCGCGATCGGTTGTTGAAGCCGCGTGGTTGGCTGGTGAGCACGAAGAACTGATCCGCGCGACGCGCGTGGTGATCAAGAACGATCCCAAAGATACGGTGGCGCAGCTTCGGTTGATCAGCGCGATTGTCAACCGCGACCAGACAGTTGAGGGACGGATCGAAGCATACAAACGCTTTATCGGGGATGGAGACAGCCCGATCGACGCTTCGGTGCGGTCGAGATTGATGCTTGATATGGCGCTGCTCGAACGCGAGCGCGGCAACGAAACGGGGTTCTTGTCGGCGCTGCGAGGAGCGGCAAAGATGGACCCCGCCAACAAAGAAGCGCAGTCGCTTGTAGTCCAGCATTATTCACAGGTTATTGATGACGCATCCACGATGATGCGTTTGCAGCTGCGTGTGTTGTACGCTGACCCGCTGGACCCGCACATCCACATCGCGATTGCGCGGATGTGCGCCGCGGAGGGGGCGACGGACGCGGCGTGGAGGTTCCTCAATTCCGGGATCGCGATTTTCAGGATCGATTCAGGGAAGGTGCCCCCGCGGCTGCAAGAGCAGCAGCTCTCGATGTTGTGGCAGTATGAGGGGCCTCAAGCGATTCTCGATCGATTGAATCCAACACTCGCCGACGAGCGTGCCACGCGTCAAGCGCAGATTGAATCCCGGATTGCGGCCGATGAGCCGTATGATGATCTGGAACCACCAACCGACATCCGCTATGAACCGGGGACCGACCGGATCCGACTCCTCGCGGCGTTTATTCTGAACGATCAGATCACCGTCGATTCTGTACTCATGGATCTGCAGCGGAGTTTGATCGCGTACTACGCTGCGACGAAGGAACAGACGCAGGTTCGCGGCGCCAATCGTGGTGCGTTGCTGGGCTCCTACCTCAACGAGGTGGTGACTTTCCAGACCATGCGTGCGATTGTGGGTGTCGATGCGGAGTTGATCCGCAATGACATGAACAGCATCGTGTCCAACGCGCCGGAGCTTGAGAAGTTCTTTCGCCCGTTTGAACCGTTCAGCCAGTTTGCCGGCGGAGAATACCTTGAAGCCAAGAGCAGCGCGATCGAACAGCTCGCACCCTCTGCGCCGCGTGATCTGCTGATCGCGTTGGCGAGTGAAAAACTTGGGCAGACCCAGGAAGCGATCAGCCTGTACACGCAGTTGACACTGGATTACCCGCTTGAAGCAACCGGGGCATTGGCCAGGTCGCGGCTGGAAGAGCTGACCAATGGCGCGGACCAGACCACCCCCGAAGGGATGAAGATGCGGGATATTGCCAATGAGGTTCCTACATGGTTGGATCAGATGATTGTCCAGCCTGAGAACACGATGGCGCTGAGCATCTCTCCAACCAAAACAAGCTTCAAAGCCGGCGAGCAATCGAGATTGACGGTTCGGCTGACCAACCTCTCCACGCTCCCGCTCTCGATCGGGAGTTCGCATCCGATCGATTCCAATCTGCTCTTTGTCCCCGGTTTCCGCGAGATTGGGAGCAACTTCAAAGGGACGGGTCGATCGAAGGTCGTGGACCTGGGACGACGATTGAGACTCATGCCTCTCGAAGAACTTGAGATTGAGATTGAACCCGATTCGATCCAGACGCGTTGGTTGATCCAGACACAGCCGCAGAGTGTGGTTCGCCAGCGCTGGCGTGCGCTGCAAGGATTCAAACCGCTCCCGGGTGGCGGGATTGTCAACTCACCCTTCGCTCTCGTGAGCGAGACTCCCCTCATTGAACGCAGGGTACTCCCGGAAGTTTCAGCGTCGATCGATGTGATCGTTGATGGCATCGGATCATCAAACCCAGACGAAGTCTTGCGCTGCGTGCGAGCAGCGGGGGCGATCCTGTACAAGCCCAACTCCAGGCCCGACCTTCTGGAGGAGGACCACAGCAGGCTCGTCAACGCGCTCTGGGAACGATTCGCCTCTTCGGATACTTCCACCAAGGTCTGGATGCTTGGTGTGCTCCCGACAAGGGTCGCGAGCCCGCCGATGAAATCATTCGACGATCAAGTCCAGCAGACACTCACGGCAGACTCATTGCTCGATTCGGACCTCCCCTCGGTGCTCGTCGCGATGACGCTGCTGACCCGGGTGGAATCGATGAGCTCGCCTATGTTTGATGTTGCTCGGTCACATTCTGATGAACGCGTCCGGTGGATTGCCGAACAGATTGCCAAGCGGATTACAAATGTTGAGCCCATGTTCACGGGGACTGACCGTCCGTTTGAGACATTCACCGGGTTGCCCGATCAGGGATCAGGCTACTAAGGTTTCGCACAGTCGGTTTGAGGAGACGCATGGTCAAGAGCCCCACACCCGATCAATCGACTCCTGATGACATGCCCAGTTCGATCGCAACGGCAAGCCGGGGTGGATCCAAGACCCGCTCAGCGGTGATGTTCGTCGTCAGCATGATCCTGCTCGTCGGCGCGGGGTATTTCGTGTACTCCGCGACCGATGGACTCGATGGCGTGTGGGGGTCGATCAAGTCCGCGCCGTGGTGGATGATCGTGCTGATTGTTCTTGGACCGATGGGGAACCATGTGTCCGTCGCGTTTTGCTTGCAGGCGCTCCAGTCTCGGCACGGCAAGGTCGGGCTTATCGAGATGTATGTTCTCGTCGGCAGCGCGTGGTTGTTCAACTACATGCCGATGCGTCCGGGACTGATCGGACGCATCGGGTACCACAAATCGATCAACAACATCCGTCTTCGTGATTCGCTCGAATCGTCCGTCTGGTCCGGGATCCTCGCGGGGATCGCCAATGGCTTGATGCTCCCCATCGCGTTTGTGATGATGATGGTGCCCGAAGAAAACGCTGGATGGTCGTTGTTGCTGCCGTTTGTTCCGGTGGTGGTCGCGTTCGTAGTGTCGATGCTGCTGTCGGGACCCAAGAAGAAGCTGATCGTCCTTGCACTCGCGTATCGGCAGCTGGATGTGATCGTCTGGTTGGGACGGTACTGGCTCGCGTTTGAGGTGCTGGGGTTGGATGTGAGCATCGGGGACATCGCGGTGATCAGCGCGGTTTCTCAGCTCGCGTCGTTGATGCCTTTGACTGGATCAGGGATCGGGTTCCGCGAGTGGGCGGTTGGGTTGATGGCGTCTGCGGGCGGTCACGCGATGGGGACGGCGATGGCGGGGGACCTGATCAACCGAGCCGCGGAGACTCTGGTTGTTGTCCCGGTCGGATTGATCTGCACCGCGTTGGTCGCGCGTCACTGGAGGGCTGTCCGCGATGGGCGGATCGTGTTGGAAACCGGGTTAGCCGAAGATGATTCTGGAACCAACACCGAGGACGAGGATGAGTCCCGGGATTCCCGCGAGCAGGATCAACCGGTAGGTTGAGAGCTGCGATGGGGTGAGTGGCGAGATCGTCGCGATGGGACGCGCCTGGATCCCCGGCGCGATGAGGTCGTCGAGATGAGCGAGCCATGCGATGGAGCTTTCGAGCATCGCGAGGTTTCCCGGGAACGCGGTGGTGATGCGCCCGTCAACGAGCTGTCCCTGACTGAAGGTGACCGCGTCGTAGATCCATGAGTTGGATCCGACGACCACGACCCGCTGTGTTTCTTGATCCCGCGTCCGCTCCGCGCCCGCGGCGACGATCCATTGATCCCTGCGGATGTCTTTGGATTCATCGAACATCGGTTGGTCGCTGAGGTACTGGCGCGACTGGGCGGGTGTGGACCAGAGCTTGAGCCAATCGCGTTCTCCCCAGAGTTCGTTGGTGCCTGGGATGGTGAGGATGGGTTTGGTGATCGTCCCGACGCGAGAGTCGATGGAGATGGGGACCGACCAAGGCAGGACGGTCGAGAGTCCGCTCATCGCAGACCCGATCGGGTGGATGTTGGACGCTTCGTTTGTGTTAACCGAAGGGAGAAGAATCGTTGCGGGGTCCGCGTTGCGTTTGGCGCCGGAGAGGCGCTGGGTCAGGAGCGTGAGGGTTGGGTCGGGAACGATCCCGAATGGGTCGAGTGCTTTGACGAGCGGGTCGGGGTCGCCGATGGAACCGAAGATGGAAGGGTTCATGCTGATGAGCACGGATTGACCTTCGTTTAAGAGCTGATCCGCGACGCTCGCGAGCGAGGTGGCGCGCCGTGCGCCGGTGATCCCGGTGTCTCCGCCGCCTGCGGCAGAATCCGCGGCGAGGATGACATACACGACCGGACGCTGGTTGAGCGGATCCATCGCGGTGAGCGATGGTCGGTCCGGTTCGTGGAGGGGCGCCCATTCAATACACTGGGTCCCTTGTTGACGGAACCGGTTCTGTGCTTTGGTGAGCAGGTTGGATGCACCAAGCAGCTCGCCCGGATTCCCGGCATGCACAAACACCACGATCGGATGCGACTTGATGACGAGTTGGCCGATCGCGGACGCGATGAGTTCCTGAGCGCGAGGGCCGATGACCCCTGCAGGAGAGATCCCGGCGCTTTCGAGGACCTCGGTTGGTGGGAGCAGCGCTTCGAGATCCACCGCGGCGACCCCGATATCGGGTGGGCCGATGATGAGCAACGCTTCCCCAGTTTCGAGTGCAAGTTCTACGCGGTCCGCGTCGATCGGGATGAGACGATCGAGACGATTGATCGCGATGGAGAGCGCGTCGATGATCTCGCTGAGCTTGGTTCCCAGTGATTTGGACAGGGCGCGAGGGACCGGCGCGATCTCGGGCGCTTTTGCGAACGCATCGAGCTGGGCGCGGAGTTCTTCGAGCTGCCCGAGCTGGGAGCGGATGAGCTGTGTGCCTTGGACTCGTTGCGGGCCGTCGAGGGAGGCCGCGACGGTGCTCAGGTCTTGAGCGCCGAGCCGAACGAGGGTGGCGCGTTGTTGGAAGAAGGCGCGGTTGGTCGAGCCGTTGGTGGACGCGGGGTCGATCGCTTCGCGGATGGATTCGAGCTGGGGAGACGCGGCGAGCAGCGACTGTGATGCTTCGCGGATGACCTGACCGACCTGAGTCAGCGTTTGGGAGTTCTTGGCGATGGATGCCGCTTCCCGCTCGCGGAGATCCGCGATGAGCGTCGCTTTCTTGCTGGCGCCATCCACGGTCGACAGGTCGATCATCTGGGCGCTGAGCGACCCCGATGCACGGTCGTAGGTCTCCATGACATCGGAGACGAGGTCGAGCGCGAGCTGATCGGTCTGGGTGGTGTTGATCGCGAGGACGATGCGGGTCTCGCCGGTGAGTGCGTTGACCATGCTGGTGGCGCGGGGTGAGAGCTTGTGGGCGCTCGTCGAAGTGACATCGAAGCGGAAGCGGTGGTCGTTGGTGAGGACTCCCGCAAAGACCGCTGCGGTCCCGGTGGTGAGCAGGAAGATGCTCCCAAAGAAGATCAGCGACAACCGCGAGGACGCGAGCCGACGGGCTTCGAGGACGCCTGCGGTCAGCGCGACCGTCCAAACACTCCCGATGACGAAGAACAGGATGGTGCTCGAATCAATGACCCCTTTGCCCATTTCCCCGGCACGCGAGATCACAGACAGTTTCAAAAGGATCGGGCTGAGCTTCCCGGCGCTGGGCGCGAGGACCGAAGTGACCACCATGAACAGCACCAGCACCATCATCGTCCCGAGGAACGCGAGGGTCTGGCTGGAGGTCATCGACGACGCGAGGAGTCCGATCCCGAGGTAGAGCGATCCGACGAGCAAGAGCATCAGGTAGCCGGCCAAAATGGGTCCCGGATCGGGCATCGGATCGCTGAGCATCGCGAGCATGATGGGGTACACGAGCGACGGGACGAGCATCAGCGCGAGGAAGAGGGTGGACCCGAGGTACTTGCCGCACGCGACGGCCCAGTCCCCGGCGGGGGTTGTCCGCAATGATTCAAAGCTCCCGGTCCGGTACTCCTCGGACATCAATCGCATCGAGATCGCGGGCGCGATCGGGATCAACAACCACGCGGACGCAGCAAAGAAGTACCGCATCGATCCGGGTTGTCCCGGGACCAAGGTTTGGTTGACAAACAGCACCGCGGACAAGAACGCGAAGAGCGCGATGATGATCCATCCCGCTGGGACGCGGAACATCGAGACCAGTTCGCGGACCGCGATGGTCCAGATGAGTCTCCACGCGGTGTTGAGCTGGGTCAGCAGCGTGCTCATCATGCTTGGACCCCGGCTTGCTTGGGCCCGGCTGTATTGGCACCGATCAAATGAGCGCCGGGGTTGTCGATGAGCGACATGAAAATCGATTCAAGAGTCTGGCGCTGCTGGCTGAGCTCGCGGATGAACAACCCTTTGTCTTCCGCAGCTCCGGCAATCGTTTCACGCAGATCACGCTCATTGGGCATCGCGTTGACAATCACTCGGCACCATCCTCGGCTTGCATCGCCAGGCTGGGATTCGTCGGCGATGGTTGAATCGACTCCCGGTACCGCTGCGAGGACGCGCAAAGCGTGCGCGATGCCGGCGGTCGGGTTGGTGCGGATCTCGACGGTGTAGCGGATCGGGCCTGGGATGGAGTTGATGAGGTCTTTCGGAGAGCCGTCGGCTTGGATTTGTCCTCGGTTCATGATCATCACGCGGTCGCACACCCGCTCGATTTCGGGGAGGATGTGCGAGCAGACCAGCATGGTTTTGTCCTGCGCCAGGTCTCGGATCAGGGAGCGGGATTCACGGATCTGCGAGGGGTCCAGGCCGTTGGTGGGTTCATCGAGGATCAGCACCGGCGGGTCGTGAATCAACGCTCCTGCGAGTCCTACGCGTTGTTTGTAGCCTTTGGAGAGCTGACCGACGCGTCGTTTGGAGACCTGCGTGATGTGGCACAGATCCATCGCTCGGTCTATCGCGGGCTTGATTTCTCGTGTTTCGACCCCAAAAAGTTTCGCGCGGTGCTTGAGGTATCCTCGCACGGACATCTCGGGGTAGATCGGAGCTTGCTCCGGGAGGTATCCGATCATGGATTTGGCAAGCGAGGGCTGCTTGGAGATGTCGTATCCCGCGATGGTGATGGTTCCCGAGTCTGGAGCCAAAAACCCCGTCATCATGCGGATAGTGGTGCTTTTGCCCGCTCCGTTGGGTCCCAGGAGCCCGACGACTTGGTTTTCACCGAGTTCGAATGAGACATCGGTGACCGCGCGGAGAGGGCCGAAAGTTTTCGAGATTTCTCGGACCAAAATCATAGAGTTCTATGGGCTCCATCGTGCACAATCCGATACTAGCTGCAAAGAAGGTACGATGTTGGTGGACCCGTAGGGGCTGACATACGAATACAGTTTTCAGAACCGGTCTACAATTCGAGGCATTCGTCTCTCCGGGTCCGTATATTGCAGTTCTCGATGGTCAAGACACAACCAAAACTCGTGTTAGTCGGCGCCTCTCCGGAGGAAACCTCGCAACTCAAAGAGATGCTGGGCGATCGTTACGAGATTGTCGTTCAGCCCGATGAGTCCAGCGTCGCGGCGGTGCTCAAAGCCCTCGGCGAGGGCGTCTGCATTGTCAATCCTGAAGGCGAGTTGCTCTGGTCCAATGAGTACTTTGAGACACTCGATGAATCGGTCCGGGACCGGGTGTACGCGTTGTGCGTGCAAGCCGCGGATGCGATCCCGGGTTCGATGCATGATTCGTCGGATCGTGGAATGGGCGGGGCGGGCGGCGCGATGGTCACCAAGCACCGTGTCTCAACCGATGAAGGTCTCCGATCCTTCGATGTGTATATCACCGGCATCGCTCGGATCGAGGGCAACGAGATCCAGACGGGTCGCATCGCCGCGATTGTTCGTGATGTGACCATTGCTCAGCGGACTCAGCAGAAAATGGATGCGATCGATCGCGCGGGTTTCGAGCTTGTGCGGATGGATGTCGATCAGATCAAAGAAATGAACGCACTCGAACGGCTTCAGCTGCTCGAACAACGCGTGATCAAATACTCCCATGAGTTGCTCCGTTCGGATCACTTCGTGATCTTCCTCACGGACCAAAGAACCAACCGCTTGCAGCCGGTGATGCAGTCCGGTTTGCCTCTGGAGATCCAGGACCTTGATCTGTATCTCGAAACCGAAGGCTCCGGGATCTCGGGGCATGTTGCCAAGACTGGCGAGAGCTACATCTGTTACGACACGCTGACCGACACGCGGTTCCTCCCGGGACTCAGCGGCGCGCGGTCGAGCTTGACGGTCCCGCTGCGGGTGTGCGACCGCGTGATCGGGATCATGGACATCGAGTCCAAACAACCCGGTGCGTTTGATGATCAGGATCGACAGTTCGCGGAAATCTTTGGTCGCTACATCGCGATGGCGCTCCACATGCTTCAGCTTCTGGTCACCGAACGGACCACCACCAACATGACGGTTTCTGGACGATTCGAGGGCGAGATCAACGCGCCGCTCGACGACATTGTCCACGAAATTGATTGGCTGAGAGAACACCAAAAGAATGTGGACCCCGAAACGAGCCGGCACATTGATCGGATCCTGAGTGATGTGTCTTCGATCAAGGACCGCGTCCGTTGTGTCTCTGAAGGCCCACAGAACCTGCTGGGAGTCGACGAGGCACTCATCCAACGCGAGAAAGATCCGCTGCTGATCGGCAAGCGTGTCTTGGTGGTTGATGACAACGCGAACATCCGCAAAATCATCGGCGATGTGCTTTCCCATCGTGGATGCATCACGACCGTTGTCAATGACGGCGCCCGCGCGATCGAGATCCTCGAAGAAATCAAAGCGCACGGGACCGAGCCATTCGATCTGGTCGTGTCGGATATCCAGATGCCTGATCGAAATGGCTACGAGGTGTTCAGCGCGGTGCGTCGGTGTAACCCCGCAACACAGGTCATCCTGATGACCGGGTTCGGGTACGACCCGCACCACTCGATCGTGCGTGCTTCTCAGGAAGGTCTCAAGAGCGTGCTGTTCAAGCCGTTTGAGATCGAGCTGCTGCTGACGCAGGTGCGCGAAGCTTTTTCAGAAGCGCGATAGCGAATCAGTTATTTTCGAGTTGCAATGAGTACGCGATCAAGGCCATCGGAGTCTTTGGCGATGTGCTGCTGTGTGAGCATCGGGTGATCCATCGCGAGTTTGAGCGCGTCCTTTGCTTTGATCGATGCAAGTTCGATGAGCAGCAAGCCGCCTCGAGACAGGTGCTTTGGTGCGCCTTGGATCAGGGGCGTGACGAACTCCATGCCGTCGTCGTTGGCGCGGAGCGCCATGGTGGGTTCGTGGTCTTTGACATTGGGTTCGACCGAACCCCACTCGCTGTCGGGAATGTACGGCGGGTTGCTCACGATGTACCGCAGCGATCCAGCACCGCCCGCGACCGGATGATTCTGGATCGGTTCGAGCAGGTTCCCCTGCGCCAGCTCGACACGGTCGCTGAGTTTGTGAAGCTCGATGTTCGCCTTGGCGCACGCGAGCGCGTCGGCGGATAAATCCGTCGCGATTACGCGTGCTCCGGGGAGGTGCTTTGCCAGCGCCGCGGCGATGCACCCGCTCCCGGTACAAATGTCCGCGATCATGATCCCGCGTCCCGCGTCTGAATCGCGGAGCGTGTTGTCGTCGGGATTCTTCCGAGCGTGCTGGAGGACTTCTTCAACGATGGTCTGTGTGGATGGCCTTGGGATGAGCACGCGTTTGTCGACTTTGAAGATCATCGTGAAGAACACTTCTTCGCCGACGAGGTACTGGATGGGTTCGTGATCAAGAGCGCGTTTGACGAGTCCACGGAGCGAGTCGCGTTCTAGGGGTGTGCTGGGACGGTCGGGGTCCATGTAGAGTTTGAGCCGCTCGACACCCAACACATGCGCCAAAAGCATCTCCGCCATCCGGCGCGGCGAATCGAGGTCCTTCTTCACGAAGGCATCGTTCATCCATGCGAGCAGGTCGCGGGAGGTCCAGGTTTGATTGGTCGCGGGTGGCACGCGTGTAGTGTATCCGATCCGCGTGAAATAGTGCTTATTTGCCCCCGAACCAGTCTTTCGAAGTTTGGGCATCGACCTTGAGCGGCACCTTGAGGTCCATCGCCCCCTCCATCCGAGCCGTCACGATGGGCATCACCGCGGCGGTCTTCGCGTCGGGAACCTCGAAAACAAGCTCGTCGTGGATCTGCAGGATCATCTTGGTGCCGTCGAGATCGGACCCCGGCTTGGCGGCGGTGATGTCGCGGTGGAGATCGATCATCGCGATCTTGATGAGGTCGGCTGCGGAACCCTGGACGACGGAGTTGATCGCGACCCGCTCGGCGAGTGCTCTCCGCTGGGGGTTGCGGGCGTCGATCTCGGTGATCGGTCTCCTGCGACCCATCATCGTCTCGACATAGCCATGGGTCTTTGCGAACGCGACGCACTCTTCGAGGAAGGAGGTGATGTTGGCGAACTTCGCTTTGTAGTCGTCGATGATCTGTGACGCTTCGGTGTTGGAGACTTTGAGTCGTCGCGCGAGTCCCCAGGGGGTGACGCCGTAGACGATCCCGAAGTTGACCATCTTCGCGCCGGAGCGTTGGTCTTTGGTGACCTCGTCGAGCGGGATGTCGTTGATCTGTGCCGCGACCGCTTGGTGGATGTCCTCACCCGCTTCAAACGCGGCGATGAGCGCGGGGTCTTCGGACAAGTGGGCAAGGATGCGGAGCTCGATCTGCGAATAGTCCGCGGTGATCAGCTGGTGGTTCTCGGGAGCGACAAACGCTTTGCGGATTTCGCGTCCGATCTCCGAGCGGATCGGGATGTTCTGGAGGTTCGGGTCCGACGAACTCAGACGACCGGTGGACGCGACGGTCTGGTGGAAGCTCGCGTGGATGCGTCCGGTCTCCGGATGGATGTCGTCGGCGAGTGCTTTGAGGTAGGTCGAAACGAGTTTGGTGAGCTGGCGGTATTCGAGGATTAAGGTTGGTATCGGGGTGGTGATGTCCGGATCGAGAACGAGCTTGTCGAGGACTTCCGCGTCGGTGGAGAAACCGGTTTTCGTTTTCTTGATCGGTTTGATCCCGAACCCTTCGAGTTCGTCGTCGGGCTTATTGAAGAGGGCCGCGGAGAGTTGTTTTGGGCTGTTGAGATCGAAGGTGCGTCCGATGGTGTCCATCGCTTCGGCGTTGATTTCTTCGATGAGCTCATCGATGCGGGTCTGAAGTCTGGACTCTTGCTTTCCGAGTTCGTCGCGATCGACGATGACGCCGTTCTGTTCGAGGGTCGCGAGCACATCAACAAGAGGCATCTCGAGTTCTTGGTAGAGTTTGGTCAGCGAGGGTTCCGCCGCGAGTTGCTTCGCGAGGACCTCGTTGAGTTGGAGGGTGACATCCGCGTCTTCCGCAGCGTACGGCCCCGCTTGAGCGAGCGGGACCTGATCGAAGGTGCGTTGGTTCTTCCCGGTCCCGATGAGGTCCTTGATGGAGATGTTCGTGCGCTCAAGCAGCGCCAGCGCGAGGTTGTCCATCGAATGGCTCGACCGGGAGGCGTCAATAATGAAGCTCGCGATCATCGAATCGCCCGCTTTGGGATGCTTTGTGGTGGGGAGGTGACCCCGCATGTCGATCCCGGCGTTTTTGAGCACGGTCAGATCGTACTTGAGGTTGTGACCGACCTTCGCGATCGACTCGTCTTCGAGGATCGGTTTGAGTGCGGCGATGATTGTTTTGGAATCAAGATGGTCGTCTTCGTCCGGAGCGAGGCACGGGATGTAGTACCCGATGCCTTCTTTGTGGGAGAGCGAGATCCCCGCGAGCTTGGCACGCATCGGGCGGATGCTGGTGGTTTCGGTATCGACCGCGAGCAGCGTTGCGTTCTTGATCGCTTTGAGCATCGCGTCGAGGTCCGCTCTGGATTGGACGGTGATGTACTCGCCTTGGACTTCGACGGCGGTTGATGATGCTTGATCGAACAACGAACCAAACCCCGGCGCGGCTTCTTTCTTCGGTGCCTCAGATGTATCGGGGGTGGATTCCATCCCGATCATCTTCTTGAGGTCGTCCTGATACCGGTTGAACCCGAGTTCCTTGCAGATCGGGAGGAGTTTGTCGAGCGCGATCACTTCGACCGCGGCTTTGGATAAATCAAGCTCGATTGGGACATCGTGACGCAGCGTGACGAGGTCTTTGCTGAGTGGCAGATGCGCCTTGCTCGCGATGAGATTCTCGCGGCGTTTGCCTTTGATCGTGCCCGCGTCCGCGGCGGCAAGGATCGATTCGAGATCGCCATACTCCTCCAGCAGCTTGGCGGCGGTCTTGATCCCGATCCCCATCACGCCCGGGATGTTGTCCGCGGTGTCGCCCATCAGCGTCAGCAGATCGATGACCTGATCGGGACGCAACCCGAGTTCCTCCATCAGGTCCGCTTCGGTGATGAGTTCGTCCTTGTGCAGGTCGTACATCTCGGTGGGGGGGGCACCCTCTCCGAGCAGTTGCTTGAGGTCTTTGTCCTTGCTGATGATCCGCACGCGGACATCAGGATGCTTACTGGAAAAATCCGTCGCGATGGTCGCGAGCACATCGTCCGCTTCAAACCCCGCGCACCCGATCACGGGAACCCCGATCGCTTCAAGCAGCGACAGCGCACGATCCACCTGAGGTCGGAGGTCTTCAGGGGGAGCATCGCGGTTCGCTTTGTACTCGGGATACAGCTGCGTGCGGAAGGTGCCCTTGTCGCCCCCAATATCGAGCGCGACGGCAAGGTAGCTCACCGCGCCATCGCCGACAAGATGCGAACCATCGTTGCGGAGGAGTTTGAGGAGCATCCCGACGAAGCCATAGGTCATGTTGGTGGGTTCACCAGTGACCGGCGAGGACATGGGCGTGCGGATCGCGTGGTATGCACGGAAGAACTGGGCGTAGCCGTCGATGAGGTAGAGTGTTTTCACAGCGGAGGATAGGGGGGATTATGCTATGATTCTGATTTGTCGATTTGTTCTTGGTAGGTGTCGAGTTCGGGCCTTCCACGCAGAAGCCAGATTATCCAGAATAATGGAACATCTATAATCGAGATATCGAAGCAAGCTACTAAACAGGCAAGCAAAAACCGGTTCGCAGGCAAATCAGCTGGCAATAGCAAGACGCCAAGGAAGAGGCAGATTGAACCTACAAACGGGACTCTTGAACCAAGGTTAATTTCTTGTTTTCGAATCCATTTGTTGTAATACCAGCATACGGGAATCCCTGTGTTCATGATTACGCAAGGTATTGCGAATAGGAATAGCCCGATACTCCATATATAGCGAACAGTGGTAGATGGAAAGATTCCCAAGAGGATCACATTAAGAACAAAGAGTAGTGCAAGTGCACGCATGGTTTAGAAGTCCTGATTCACAAGATACTCGATCGGTTTTCCTGGCCAGTTCATGCACGGGTTCACGCCGGACACCGGCAAGGACATGGGAGTGCGGATCGCGTGGTAAGCACGGAAGAACTGGGCGAAGCTGTCGATGAGGTAGAGTGTTTTCACAGTCTGAGGATAGGGGGGGTTGTGCTATGATTCTGGGATGGATAAATCGGCACATGATGATCTGAAGTTACTCGTGAGCCGGCGGTGGGATCCACGCGTGGGGATGGGGAAGAATCAGGGTCGATTTGAGTGGGCACTTGGTGTAGTGCTTGTGATCGGGTTCTTCGTTGCTGTCTTTACACGCAGTTCAGCGACTGCTTGGGTTCAGATTTTTGGAATTGTTCTCAGTTATGGAACTCTTTTCGTACTCACGCTCAGTTGGGCGTACACACGATGCTTTGTGAAGTTACGCATCGAGAAACGCGTTAACAAACACGATGGTTTTCTTTGTGTTTGGTGCAGCTACCCATTTACAGGTCTCGGAGATGATGGGCACTGTCCGGAGTGTGGTGCGGGATACCGGAAGGAGCTCTGCCAGCGACTCTTTGGATTGGCGTATCGGAAATATACACCGAGTCCGCAGGAGTTCGGAAAGCGCGAGAGCGCCGCGTGGCGCGAGGCGATTGAGCTCCGTGAGCATCCGGAACTGGTCCAACCGACGCCGCCACCGGTAATCAAAATTGTTGTCGATGCACCAGTGTTCTCTCCAAGCAAAGAGCAACGGTACGAGATCGACCAACTTGTATTGCGCCGGACTGATCCACGCAAGGGGGTCGGGCGAATGCTGGGGAGCATCAAGTACTTTTGTTTGGTTCTTGCGATCTCGTTGTTCTTCATTATGAACTGGGGCATCATCCCAGCCAATAGGTTGAATGGACCTGGCGTATTCAAATGGATGCTGGTGTACATCGTGCCGTTTGTCGGGTTCTTGATCTGTTGGTTCATACCAATCGGGATTCGGAAACGCACCTACGCAAAGGCCCGGAAACACAACTTCATCCTCTGTCCGTGGTGCAGGCACGGTTTGAGTCACCTTCCCGAAGTGGGCATCTGTCCCGGTTGCGGGTCAAAGTTCAGTCGATGGGCGTGTGAACAGCTGTATCTCAATGCATATCGCGGCTTCCGACCAAGCAAGGACGAACTCCGGGAGCGAGAAACCGAAGGGTGGACCGAGGCGGTTCGTATTCGTGATCAAGAATCCTGATTCACCAGATGCTCCATCGGTTTCCCTGGCCAGTTCATGCACGGGTTCACGCCGGACATCGGCAAGGACATGGGAGTGCGGATCGCGTGGTAAGCACGGAAGAGCTGGGCGAAGCCGTCGATGTGGTAGAGTGTTCTCACAGCGAAACATATGCGATCGATCGGTTATAATATATATCAATGAAAATGACCACGCAAAGTGAACTTGAACTGCTCTCGACTCGGACGGTTGATCCGAGGCAGGGGGTTTACACCCACTTATCGTGGGTGCGGTGGGGGAGTGTGTTTGGCTTAGTAGCTTGTTGGTGGATATGGGGACTCGGATTACTCCCAAGGTTTACCTGGATTCTAACAGTGTTCATGATCGGCGCAACACTCTTGAGTTGGCTTGCTCCATACAACATTCGGGCCAGTGCCCGTAAGCGAGCAAGGCGGAACGGCTACTTTTTGTGCCCTTGGTGCCGATACGGGCTGGATGGACTCGAAGAGCGAGGGGTTTGTCCAGAATGTGGATCGCGCTATGAACAAGGAAACTGTATCGAGCTCTATTCGTTGCTCTATCGCCCGTTCAGACCATCCTTGGAGATGATTCAGCAACGAGAACGCGCAGCGTGGGAAAATGCGATTGAGATTCGGGATCAAGAATCCTGATTTACCAGATGCTCCATCGGTTTCCCCGGCCAGTTCATTCCAGAGTTCACGCCTGTCACTTGTTCGTGCAGCACGGTCAATCTCCGCGAGTACGCCTGGGATTGTTTGATGCCGCGTCGTCCCATGACGGCCAGCGAGATGTCCACGAACTTGCCGAGTCGGAAGGATTTGGTGCCCGCGTCGGTGATCCATGAGAACGGGTCGATGGTTCCCGACATCGCTTCGCTCGCGGCGAACATCGTCCCGGTCCCGACGATCGCGCCGGTCATGATGCGGGTGCCGATCGCGGTTTTGCAGTGGTCGCCCATCGTGACGCCGAGGAAGGTTTGGCCGGTTTTTTCCATCTTGGAGTCTTTGGAAGCGCGTGCGGTGACCTCCGCGTAGGTGTTGAGCAGGTTGGAGTTGGTCGTGTCCGCGCCGAGGTTCGACCATTCACCGATCCATGAATCACCCAGATGCCCGGCGTGTGCTTTGTTCGCGTATCCCTGGAAGATCGTGCCGCCGATTTCCCCCGCGACTTTGCACACGGGACCGATCGCGGTGTTGGGTTTGATGTTGGATTGTTCGAGGACGGTTGATCCCGGTCCGATGTAGGCGGGTCCGGTGATGATCGTGCCGGGACGGATGGTCGCGTTCTCGTCGATGACGATCGGACCAAGCTCAGAGTTGAGGATCACCCCAGGCATCACAACCGCGTCGGGATGAATCGCGACGCCTTCTGCGCCCAAGATCATCACGCCGGTGGGGGGTTCGGTGACGGTCTTCATTGTCGGGATGATCGCTTTGAGGTCGTAGTCCAAGCAGCGATCGCGGAACGCTCTCCAATCCCAAGGCGTGCGCATCAGGACGGTGTCGTCGATCTCGATCGCTTTCATCTCGGGATTGCCGCCGCTGAGGAGCAGGCGGACATTGGTGCTGGTCAAACAGACCGCGACCATGTCTTTGGTGGACGCTTCGATGAGCACCTCACCGAGTTTCAGATCTCGGATCGCTTCGATCGGGAGCGGGCATCGTCCATTAATGAGCAGGATCGGCTCGTCGGACTCTTCTGGTGGTTCATTGACCGGAATCCCGGACTGGTCCTGGGTCAGCTCTTTGAGCTCGTTGGGGACCACGATCCCGATGGGTTCAAGATCAAACGCACGCGTCAAACGCTCAGCGGTGGTGAGCGCGCCGGTGCGGATCGCGTGGGGCGGACGGAGGTCAGCGAGCGGGCCGAGATTGGCGTGCGCGTCGTTGAACATGATGGATTTGCGTGATGGGCTCATACGCGAGAATCGTAGGCATCGAACGCGGTTTATTGGCTACTTGATGTGCCGAGCGAATCGCGTGGGGATCGTGGTCTGGAACCCGAACGCGGGGGTCAGCGAGAAGAAAATGAACGAGAGGAACAACGCCCCTGCGCCGGTGTACAGCGACGAAAGGGTGTGGACGATCAACGCGTCCTTCGGATCCCACGCGATGTTGTCCCCGGCGAGTGCTCTGATGGTGATGATCGCAACGACGAGGATCTCCGCGATCAGCGATGCGATGAGTGAGAGGAACGCGATGGTGAGCGGGTTCCTGCGAACGACCATGCCGCGGACGGAGAAGATGAACTGGGCCGCGAGGAGGTATCCCAGCGCGTAGGGACCGATGAGCGTGACGGGTCCGCCGTTGTCGTGATTGATCGGGGTGAGCAGATCCATCGCGACGCCGAGGATGAGGGCGCACCACAGCGCGTGTTTACGCGGTGCATGGAGCGCGACAAAGACCATCAAAGGCAGCACCACGCTTGGATGCACGCCACTCGCGCCAGCATCAAACACCGGGAGCAACGCCATCTCGAGCCCGAACCCAACCCACGCGAAGAACAGAAGCACAAACCAGTTCATGGATTGCCTCCCGCCAGATCAGGAACGCGGAAGAAGACTTCAGGGACACTCCGAAGATCCACGCTCGGACGGACCGTGATCCGTTGACGCAGCGGCTGGTTTGGGGAGGGTGCGATCCGTTCGATGTGCCCAATCAGCAGCATCTGGGCGTGTCTGGGCCATTGGTCATCGAGGAGACGGACCTCCATACCGATCTGGATCGAATCTTCAGAGTCCGCACCACCGGCGGGCATGGTCACATCGCCTTCGAGGAGTCCTTTGCCGATCGGAGAGAGCATGCAACGCGCGGTCTTGGTCCCGGTGTCGTCGAGCATCACATTTCCAAGCAGCGGCTGAGCGTCCTTGGCGGTGATCGGGAGCACCAGCGCGGTGCGGTCGTCGGATTCAGCAACGCGCCCGCAGAGCTGGACCGCATTGACCACGACGACGGTTGATCGGCTCACCCGCTCATGACCACCCGCTCGGATGACCAAGAACTCCCGAGAGATCCCGGTGACAGGACGCGGGATCTGGGTGACGGCGATGTCCGGTGTGAGCGCGGCCCCCGATGAGAGCTGGTCCACGAGTGCTGAGAGCTGTCCGTTCACTTGCTGCTCGCGATAGAGCAACGAGCGGTAGCGGTCGAGCTCGGACTGGAGCGTCCGCTCACGCTGGGTCGCGTTGGGGTTGCCTACAGACTGTGGGATAACCAAGTTCTTGGCCATCGTCATCGGATGGGCGATCGGGGAAATGATCACGCGTGCTTGGGCGCCGAACCAGTTGGTCCAGTCGAGCCACGCCGAGGGGAGCATGCACAGGATGATGCAAGTTGTCACGCACAGCGGCATCGACCAACGAACAAACGCGGGTTGATGATGCATTGCGGGACTCCCAATCTAGGAAACGATGACGACTCACCACAGCATACACGATCAGCGCAGTCGATGTGGTGGTTGGGCGAGGGGTTAGATGTCCGAGTTGTTCTCGAGCGTGTCTTTCCAAACATCGATATTTTCGAGGTAGATCGCGGTGCCGCGGGCGACGCAGGTCAATGGGTCCTCGGCGAGCGTGACATCGAGCCCGGTCGCTTTGGTGATCTGGATCGGGAGGCCTGCGAGCAGAGCCCCGCCGCCGGCGAGGGTGATGCCGTTATCAACAAGGTCCGCCGCGAGTTCGGGTTCCGCTCTTTCGAGGGTCCGGGTGATCGCTTCGATGATATTGGTGATCGGTTCAGAGAGCGCTTCACGGACTTCTTGCGAGGTGATGGTGGTCTTGCGTGGGAGACCAGAGACCATGTCGCGGCCGCGGACTTCCATCTCGGATTCTTCGCCTGTTGGTGCTGCGGAACCGATCTGGATCTTCACGCGTTCAGCGGTCTGCTCACCGATCATCAGCGAGTAGTTGCGTTTCATGTGCGCGATGATCGCTTCGTCCATGTCATCGCCCGCGACGCGGATGGATTCACAGTTGGCAATGTCGGCGAGCGCCATGATCGCGACTTCGGTTGTGCCGCCACCGATATCGACGATCATTGATGCGGTTGCTTCCGCGAACGGGAGTCCCGCGCCGATCGCAGCGGCGATGGGTTCTTCGAGCAAGTAAGTCTTGCGAGCACCGGCGTGTTCAGCGGAATCGAACACCGCACGCTTCTCGACCGCGGTGATCCCCGACGGGATCGAGATGACCACGCGTGGACCGATCATCCGGACGCGTCCGGTGACCTTGGTGATGAAGTAGTTGAGCATCGCTTCGGTGATCTCAAAGTCTGAGATCACGCCGTCCTTGAGCGGACGGATCGCGGTGATGGAGCCGGGGGTCTTGCCGAGCATTTCTTTGGCAACCCAACCCACGGCTTGCCCGTTCTTGAGCACCTGGTTGGTGCCCTTCTTGACAGCGACCACAGATGGTTCATTCAGAACGATCCCCTGCCCGCGGACGGCAACGAGTGTGTTGCATGTCCCCAGGTCGATACCCATATCAACGCCGAGCGGTCCTAAAAATCGTTCATACCACACTGATGCACTGTCTCCCTGGGCATTTTGGCCCATCGCGCGGACGAAGGATCATCCGGGCTATAAGTAGAGTGAGGATAGACTTCAGAGTATCGGAAAATTGACTCCAACGGGGCCAATTGAGAAGGATTTCTGAGATGACCATTCCGGAGCGCAAATCCAGCGTTCGCGGGAACCTCTGAACGCTCGGCATTCTTTGAGCGATCCACTCACTCGTACCGCTTGCCGCCGTATTCGATCCAGCCGCCTTCGCGCCAGTTCGAGGGATCGTGGTGCGTCCAGTGGAGGAGTCCGCCGCGATCGTTCCATTCATATTGGCCATAGAAACTGAGAATCGCTCCCTTATGGATCGGGACGCGTGGCGCAAGGTCGATGTTGTGCGCGATCAGGACGGTGCCGATCGGGGAGGGGGTGTAGTCCACGGCGATGAGGAACCGTTGGTGGCGGTCGCCTTCGAGGTCATCGCCGAGGATCTTGATGACGCGGGCGTCAAACCGGACCATCGCACCGCTCTGGCGCATGGACGCGAGCTTGACGAGATCCGCTTGGCTCTGGGCGAGGCCTCGGGTGGTTTGCTTCTCTGCTCGACTTGCCCGGGGCTTGGGTATCCGCTTGGATGGGCGAGATCGGGTCGAACCGGTGGTCGATCGTTCCGCTTTCTTCGTTTTCCGGGTTCCAGACCCAAAGCACTTGGAAATCCCAAGCATCAGCAGCGACACGCCGATCCGCGCCAAACTCCGCTTCGTGGAGTCATCGAGTCGGGATTGGTTCTTTGATCGCATGCGTGGGTGAACTCCAAGGCATCGATCCTAAGCACCCAAAAAGCAAACCGCCCGTTGGACCGGATTCCAACGGGCGGCATGCATGGTGTGGATTATGCATCCATTGACGAGGAGTTATGGATCAATCAGTTGCTCGCAACCGGGCCTGCAGGTTGTGCGGGCTTCTTGGTCTGCGGAGCGATCTCGATGACCTGTGGGTCGATCTCGATGACCTGTGGGTCGATCGTGAATCCGCGGACTTGTGATGGAGCGATTGACTTCTGCGAGTTCTCGTACTCCGTGACGAGGCCCTCTTGGTCGATCAGGAACTCCGCTTCATCGACATAGTTCTTGTCGCTGTCGCGTCCCGCGATTGCTTCCAATCGTGCACGCTGCTCGGTCCGGATGCCTGAGAGGCGGCCGTTGAGCTGGTCGAGCGAGTTGGCTTGGAAGTTCGAGTGGGCATCAATCGTGTCCTGACGATCTTCCATCATGTCGATCAAGCGTTCGTTGCGTGCGATCGTGTCGATCTGAGCATCGAGCTGGAACAGTTTCGCTTGGAACTCGGAGCGTTCTGATTCGAGTCGTTCGAGCAGATCCGCGAGCTGTTGTTCTTGATCGTTGAGGTATCCAAGATCGGTGCTCAGATCGGTTGCACGAGCCGCGTACATGTCGCGGGTTTGCTGGATCTGATTCCGTTTGGCGTACGCGTCATCAAGATCAACCGCACGGTTGTTCAACGAGACACGGACGATCGCACCGGGGTTGGATTCCTGGGTGTAGCGTGCTTGGGTCAGCTGACCCGACACGGTTTCCAGATCCATCGCTGCGAGCGAGACCACCTTGGTGGCGACTTGCAGTTCACGATCGAGTTGTGCGATCTGGGTCTGCACTTCCGTCAGGTCCGAGCGGACTTCTGCGATTTTGTGTGGGTACTGCGCTTCGAGATTCTTGATCTGAGCACGCAGCATGATGGGGTCTTCGATGTTGTCATCGATGACACTGATGAAGTTAGAGCGGGTCTGGTGGACCATTGCACCGACCCGTTGAGGTCCAGCAACAGCAACCAGTACGCCGCCGGCCAGGGCGGTGATCACGACGCCTCGAACAATCGTTTTACCAAAGCAGCATCCCATGACAATCTCCTAAAGACTCTTGTGCCGGACCATTCCGGCGTGTGTGGTGTTCGGCTCGTCGTTGAGCCGGTTGATTTCCTTGGTTGTCGGTGAGATGTCCCGACAGATGGTGAGTGGGATTCCCGCTCCTTGAATTTCAGGTCGGGAAAGAAAAATCACAAAAACACCGATTTAGACCCACAATCGCGGTTCAATCCGGGAGATTGCAACGCTGGTCCACCCCGTCCGGGTATGCTTCTACAGATAGTTTGAGGGTGAAACCCACCAGTGCATTCGCCGAATAAGGGATTCCAGCAGGAAAGGGTCTCATGCTTACCAATATGACAACCAGCTTCATCGCGAGGCTCCGTGACAACGACGAAACCGCGTGGTTCGAACTCTGGGAAACCTTCGGCCCCGTCATCCGCATCCAGCTCACGCGCTGGGGCAAAGGACGCATCGGGGTCGAGACCGCGCGCGATCTCTCCCAAGAAACACTCGCGGCCCTTTCCAAATCCATCGAACGCTACGACCCAGCACGCGGCGCACGCTTCTCCACATGGCTCCTCGCGATCGCAAAGCATGTGCTCGGTGACGAGATCGACCGCAGAATGGCGCTCAAACGAGGCGGCGGCAAAGCGAACGCGGAGTTCGACGAACGCTGGATGATCGCGGACGCCGCGATGGGGGTCGACGAAGAATACGAAGCGTCCGTTTTCCGTGCAAAGGTCGAAGCGGCAATCCGGAAGGTCGAATCCGAATGCGATTTCATGGACTTCTCGATCTACCGGATGCGTGTTCTTGATGGACAGTCCGGGAAGGAAGTCGCTGAAGCGGTGGGGGTCTCTGAGCCGACGGTTTCTCGTCGATTGAGCAAGGTCCGAGATATGCTCCGCAGCCGATTGCAGGAGGTGATCTCGGTGTATTCGTTCACGAATGACGAACTTGATGAAGCATCCCGAAACGGGTTGCAACTGAATCCCAACAGTGATAGCAGCGGGGACGCCGGACCCGCGGACAAGTCCACGGATGTTTCGTTTGACGAAGCGATCGGGGACATCTATCACCGGCAGATGGAGCTTCGGGCTGAAGACGAGCAGAACCTGCTTTGAACGCCTGAGAGAACGGGGCAACCGCCAATGTCAGTCGCAACACTCTTTGGAATCATCTTCGCGATCCTTGTCGGAGCATTCGTGCTCGCGGCGGTCGTGTTCCTCTTCAGCACGATCTTCGGGCTGACCTTCAAAGCACTCAAAGGCATCTTCACCGTCATCGGGATGATCTTCACCAACATCTTCACCTTCATCGGAGCGACCGTCACCGACACGCTCCGCTTGGTCGGTTCGATCCTCGCGGCACTCATGTTCGCGCCCCTCACGATCCTCGCGATCGTGGTTGGTCGTTGGTCGCGTTCGAAACACCTCGCCAGCGCGTTCTCGTTTGAATGCCATTCCGCGATGAGCTGCATCTACCGTTTGTTTATCGGGAACCCCGCTCGCTTGCTCGGACTCTCCAAAGCACTCGAAGGCGTCGAGAAGCGTGTCCCCGAAGCAATGGCGGCAGCACCGACAAGCGACAAACCCAACAAGAAACGCGTCGGCGTGTTTGAAGGCTACACCATCGTCGGTTCACTCAAAAGTGGTGGCTCCGGTGGCAAGCTCTACATCGCAGACCCCAACGAGATCAAACAAGCGTCATTCACCAAACGCGGGATCGATGCGGATCAGGTGGTCATCAAGGTGTTCTCGCTCCATGATGGATCGTCGATGCCTCAGATCGTGCGGGAGTCTCGCGCGCTCGACGCGGCACGCAAGCTCGGATTGGTCCTTGAGCACGAACTGACCGCAGACCGGTTCTTCTATGTCATGCGGTATGTCCCAGGCGAATCACTCTCCGCAGTCACCAAACGCATGCACTCGCTGTCCCCACGCGATGGGCTCGACGATACCCAGCTCAAGCACACGATCGGGTACGCAGACGACCTGTTGACCATTTTGGACACCTACCACCGCTCCGGTCTCTGGCACAAAGATGTTAAACCCGACAACATCATCATCGACGGCAAGCACGGGAGCGCCAAAGCCCACCTCGTGGACTTCGGTCTTGTCACACCCCTCCGCTCCGCGATGACCCTGACAACACACGGCACCGAATACTTCCGCGACCCCGAACTGGTGCGCCAAGCACTGCGAGGCGTGAAGGTCCATCAGATTGATGGATCGAAGTTTGATGTCTACGCCGCGGGCGCGGTGCTGTATTCAATGATCGAGAACTCATTTCCCGCGCACTCCGGTCTCTCGCAGATCACCAAGCGATGCCCCGACGCGCTCCGCTGGATCGTGCGCCGTTCGATGGCTGAGTACGACCGCCGCTACCCAAGCTCCGCGGCGATGCTCGCGGACCTCCGCGTCGTGATGACCGCGCCCGATCCGTTCAAGGTCAAACCAGCGGATCTCCCAAGCGTGAAGATCGGGGATGATGTCTCGCCGATGCCGATCCCCGAACCGATGCCTGAATACGGTGCCGCTCCGGCGCAGCGTGTCGGTGCGTCCGTTCGATCACAAGCTGGTTCACCGGTGCCACCCGCGACGGACGGCCGTCGTGTGGGGCGCCCCAATGTCAATCTTGTTGGATGGTGGTCCGGGAAGTACGCGGTGTCTGGTGGTACGCAACCGGGGAATCAGAAGGGCAAGAAGGGATTTGTCGCGACCGCGGGGATCGGTAAGGACGGCGCGTTTGCGCGTGTTCAGCGGGACTTCGAATCCGACCCGCTGAGTCGAATCGTGCCTACTGATCAACGGAAGTCCGCAAAGGATCAGGTGCGCGACGCGCGTCAGCGTGCGAACTCGATGCGGAGCCGCGCGTCGGCTCGGCGTGGATCGGTGCGTAACAAACGAAACGAATACAAGAACACCCCCGGCGCAGGTGTGATCTTTGCAGGAATACTCGGGTTGGCTGTGATCTTCGGCGGGCTCGCGGTGATCGGGGCGCTGTTGCTCCCTGCATTCTCGCAGAATGGATCGATGGTCCCCGCGCCACCGAATCCACCAGCGGTCGCGACCAGCGTGGTCATGCCTGCAGTTGAAGACCTGCCGATGGTCCACGCATCGATGCTGGTGGTTTCGGATCTGGGTGATGCGATCACTCCAGAAATCCAAGCGGGTCTCGCGCTCCTCAGTGACCGCGGCTTGCACACGCTCGGCGACCTGAGCGGACACCCAGCGGAAACCGACATCATCCACCTCGCGGAGTACCGCAACGCGATCGGTGCGGTGCCGAGCGATTCAGACACGCTGATTATCCGCACAAGGGATTGGATAAGTGGCCATGAGAACATCGATGCGGTGATGCTGCTGACGACGAATCCGGAGTCCACCGATCCAATCTACATCCTCGTCACCGAAGGTTTCCACACTACCCAAGAGATCAGCGTGGACGCGGTTTCAACAATCCTCACGCTGTTCAAAAACAACGGGTTTTCGGCATACGCGGATTAACTTGAGTGCGAGATCGAGATCAGCGATTCGAGCGCCGATTGTGCACGCCCTGAACCGATCGCTTCGCGGCTGAGCTCAAGTCCTGCTGCAAAGTCCTCGCTGACACCAGCAACCACTAAGCCACCCGCAACCGTCAGCGTCGCCATATCCGCAAACGCAGACGGCTCGTTGTGCAGGATCGACCGGAGAATCTCCGCACTGTGCTCAACATCGCGGGCACGAACCTGATCAATGCTGACCTGAGCCAATCCCAACTCAGCCGCATCCACGATCTCTTCCGCGAGTTGCCCATTCACGGCATGGACCACGCGCGTCGGTGCCGTGGTCGAAAGCTCATCAAGCCCGTCCTCCGAATGCACAACCATCGCCCGCTTCACGCCGAGTTCCAACAGCGCCCGCGCCATCGGGACAACCAGTTCGTCCTTGTACACGCCAATCAGTTGATAATCCGCGCCCGCTGGATTTGTCAACGGCCCGATCGCATTGAAAATCGTCGGGAACCTGAGCGATTTCCGCGTCGGCATCGCGTGCTTCACCGCAGGGTGGTGATTGACCGCAAAGCAGAAACACACACCCGCTTCCGCTAAACACTTCGCTTGCGTCTCAGTCGATGCATCGACATGGACACCAAGCGCCTTCAGGACTTCTGCGGAGCCGCGACCGGTACGGGAGCGGTTGCCGTGCTTTGCGACCTGGATACGCTGGATTTTACAGTTCAGTGGAGGCTGGACGGCACTGAGGATGATCGCAGCGGCCGTCGAGACATTGAAAGTCTTTGGGGCACCACCGGTGCCACAGGTGTCGAGGAGGATCGATCCGGGCTGTTGCTGGTAGGAGACCGTAGTCACCTGCTGACGCATCGCGCGAGCGGCGCCGGTGAGTTCATCACTGGTTGGATCATGCATCGCGAGCAGCGCGAGGACCGCTCCGATCTGGGATTCGTTGAGCTTTCCTTCCAGAATCTCGGTGAGCACGCCGAAGCTGGTGGCCTGATCGAGTGCTTGTTGGTCCAGAAGCGTGGACATCGTGGTGTGAAAGTGATCCATAGAGGACGATAGGTCGAACCTTCGCCGCTGGTTGTTTGTAGAATGAGGTATGAGCGTCGGCCCATCCAATCAAACATCCCATACAACCGCGATCGCGTCCCGCGTTGCTCGATCGCTGCTGGTTCGCGCATGGATCGGATACTGCGTCGCTTCGCTCCCGGCAGCGCTGGGTGTTGGATTGCTGCTGGTGATCGCTCAGCGTTGGTGGATCGACGAGGCGTGGTGGTGGGGGATCCCTTTGGTGCTGGTCGGGATTGTTGTGATCGGTGCGGGTGTTCGCGCGTGGGCCCGCCGAGCGAGTTTGAGCACCGCTGCGGGATGGCTGGATGAATCCGCGCATACCCAGAGCCGATTCCGTTCCGCGCTCGAACTGATCGGGGCTCCCAACGCGGACCAAGCGTTTGCTATTCTTGCCGTGGAGCGTGCGGAAGCGACCGCAGCGTCGACCAAGATTCCCAGCAACCAGTCCGTTCTGCAACGCGAGCAATCCAAGCTCTCATTCTCCGGCGTGCTCTTGGTGCTGATTGTGGTTGCTGGAATGTTCATGCCGACCAAGTCCATCGGGGGCAGCACGATTCCTACGCCTTCTCCCGCCGCGATTGCGGATGCTAAAGCACACATAGAAGAACAACAGCAAGACCTTGAAGAACTCGCGGCCCTCTCCGATGACCAAGACCCGCTCATCGACCAAGCCCTCAAAGACCTCGCGGCTCTCGAACAAGAACTCACCACGACAGAGACCGGCACTCAGAACAATCCAGACCAGTTGCCACCGGACCCCGAATCCGCATCCGCGATGGCGGAGTCCCGTCTCGAACAACTCGCAGAAGAACTCGACAAACGAGCCGAGCAACAACAACTCCAAGAGCAAGCGTTGCGCGAACAGCTCGACAAACTCAAGTCCGAATCGCTGTCGAACGAATCTCAGCTCGAACGATTCCGCGAGCAGCTCGCTGAGGGAAAATACGAAGAAGCGATCCAAGAACTGGATCAGATAAAGGATCGTTTGGATTCGATGACTGACGAGCAGCGCCAGCAAGCCGCGGAAGACATGGATGCGATTGCGGATGCGATCAAGCCCGATCCATCGCCTCCATCTGAACCGGAATCAACGCAGCCGAAGCGAGAAGAGCCACAGACCCAAGACCCGCAGCCGCCCGAGCAGGACCAGAGTTCTGAATCTGATTCACCCAAACCCAACGATGCGAAAGACCTGTCAGAGGCACTCGAACGGGAAGCGGAAGAGATCCGAAAACCCAAATCCGAATCGAATCCTGAGCAAGAGAAGCCCAATCAAGATGATTCAGATCAGGATGAGTCAGAACCCAACGCGGATCAGAAGCAAGATCAAAGCTCCCGCGAGGGCAAAGAGGGCGGGGATCAGTCCGATCCCAACAAGCCGGGGGATCGGGAAGACCGCAACAGCAATACTCCAAAGCAGCAGCCAACCCAAGGCCAGCAGTCGGAAGAGCCGCAATCCAAAGAGACACCGGGGCAAGAGAAACCAGCCCAAAGCCCGAGCGAAAGACCAGGCGAAAAACCTGACGAGAACTCAACCGAGCAGCCCAAAGAGCAGCCGGGCCAACAACCGGACGAGCAAACCGAGGACGAAGAACCAACAGAACCAAGCGATTCAGGTTCGCAGCAACAGCAAAACCAACAGCAAGAACAATCACCGCAGAACGAAGGCGATCAGCAGCAACCAGGATCAGAGCCGGGATCGCAACCCCAATCGCAACCCCAATCGCAACCCCAATCACAGCCGGGATCAGAGCAATCGTCCGACGGCCAGCGCACGCTTCGCGAGAAACTCGAAGAAGCCCAGCGTCGGTCCGATGGGGCGCAGCAGGACCGGTCCAAAGCCGAGCGACTGCGCGAGCAGCTCGATCGCTCGCAGGAGACTCCGCCCGATTCGTCCAAAACGCAGCCATCGTCCAACAGTGAGAATGATCAACGAGGTTCCGCTCCGGGGAGTCAGGAATCGGAGCAGCGTGAGCAAGAACCTGATGATGGTTCACCCGATCAAGAGTTCGTGCCGGTTCAAGCCGCGGATGAGAACGCGCGTGCGGATGAATCGTCCGCGCCCGTTGGTCAGTGGTACAACCCGGATGGAGATCGGCCCTCGCCCACTGGTCAATCCGAGACCGCAAAGCGATTCCGAGACGCTTCTAAACAAGCACGCGACCAGATCAACGATCGGCGTGTCCCTCGCAAGTACCGCGATGTGATCCGTCAATATTTCGATCAGCTCGACCAGCGGGCATCAAAGCTCGCACCGTCGAGTGATGGAACAGATGCGCCGTCACCAAAACCAGCTCCCGCGGAGCAAGCCAGCGAATGAATCTCCTCCTCGATCAGCCCATCTGGATGAGCGTCATCGCGATCGGATTGCTCGCATCAATCTTCGGCTGGAGACTCCTCCGAGGACTCCCAACCGCTCGCCGCATCATCATCGTCGGCGCACGATTCGTCTCGTTTATGTGCTTTGCGCTCGCGATTGCAGGACTTCAGCATGTTCAGCACTCGGATCGGTTGACGGTCATCGCCGCGATCGACACCTCCGGTTCCATCCAAGGCTTCGCGAACCTGGGAACCGATGATCTCGGATATCCGATCACCATCCAAGACGCATCAATCGGTTTTCTGCTCGGGAACACGCGGTCCATCCAGAACGAGGATCGGCTCGGGATCATCGCGTTCGATGGTCACAGTTCGGTCACGCTCCCGCCTCGGGAAGTCGGGTTCATCAACGATGTTTCGCTCGAAAGCAACCCGGTCGATGGGACGGACATCGCCGCGGCGCTCACGCGTGCGCAGTCGCTCATTCCTGCGGATTCCAAAGGGCGCATCGTCCTCATCTCCGATGGGGTCTCAACAACGGGTTCTCTCGAAAGCGTCGTGCTGACCACACCGATCGACATCGTCCCGATCGAGTACAGCGTCACCAAAGAAGTGCTTGTCCAGTCTGTCGAGATCCCCGCGCGCGTCGTACAGGATTCGATGATGCCCGTCCGCGTCACGATGCGATCCACCGCGCCAGCCAACGGCCGACTCAAGCTCATCGTCGATGGACAAACCATCAACCTCACCCCCAACACCACCGATGGCGGACTCCCCCTCGCCCTCACTGGAGGCACCGAACCCATCGCGCTCAGCGTCCCGATCGGCAGCGGCCGCGTCCACCGAGTCCGCGCGATCTGGGAACCGGAACTTTCCGATGATGGCACACCCATCAGCGACACCAACACCCTCAACAACGAATCCAGCGCCCTGACACTCACCAGCGATCACGGCCGAGCTTTAATCGTGACTTCCAGTCCAGAGACAGAGGCCAAACCGCTGACAAGCGTGCTCGAATCCGCAGGATGGATCATCGAATCGACCAACCCCGCCGAAGTCCCGACGGATCTGCTCGGACTTGAGCCATACGACCTCATTGTGCTGGTCAACACCCCGCGTGATGCGTTGATGCCGGGGATCGAGGCCGCGCTTGATGATTATGTCCGTGATCTTGGTGGTGGATTGGTATTCGTTGGTGGATACGAAGCACTCGGAGCCGGCGGGTGGAATGCGCCGGACCTGCAGACACGGGAAGACGAGAAGGGTTTGATCGCGAACCTACTCCCGGTTAATCTCGAGATCCCGGACGATGTCGTGACGACGCACGCCGCGGTGGCGCTGGTGCTGGATTCGTCGGGTTCGATGCAGCGATCGGTGATGGGGTCTTCTCGGTCGCAGCAATCGGTCGCCAACAACTCCGCGGCAAGCGCGATCGGGGTCCTCGACCCAACGGACATGGTCACCGTGGTCTCATTCTCGGGACAACCCAACCTCATCGTCCCGATCACCAAGAACGACGATCCAGAGAAGATCCAAGCCAGAATCAAATCCATCGCTTCGGGTGGTGGGACCAACCTCGCTCCGGCGCTGCGTGTCGCTGCGGAACAACTCCGGAGCGTGGAATCCAAAACCAAGCACATCGTCGTCCTTTCCGACGGCGAATCCCAGAACGCAAACCTTCTCCCCGGACTCGCACAGATGCTCGGCGATGAAGGAATCAAAGTTTCCACGATCACCATCGGAGACGACGCCGACGAGCAAACTATGCGACTCATCGCGACCAATAGCGGCGGTGTCTACTACCGCGTCGTTAACCCCGCCGTGCTCCCACGCATTTTCCTCAAAGCAATCCGCGTGCTCCGCAGGCCGATGGTCCGCGAAGGCCAGATCCGCCCGGTCGTGGTCGAGCCGACCTCGCCGATGCTCACTGAATCCAGCACGCTCCGCATCCCCATGCTGGGTGGGTTGGTGCTGACCGAACACAAAACCGACGACCCACGCGTCATGGTCCCGATCGTCAGCGACCAAGGCGAACCCATCCTCGCGGGACACCAGGTCGAACTGGGTCGCGTCGCGGTCTTTACGAGCGACGCATCGGAGTGGGCGGGGGACTGGACCGGTTCGCCTTCATTCACCAGCTTCTGGACTCACCTTGTTCAGTGGGCGGGACGCGCGGAAGACCCGGGAGTGGGGGAACTGTCGATCAATCGCTCGCTCAAAAACGCATCGGGCGGACTCAAGATCGACTACACCGCGATCGATGACGCGGGCGTCCCGATTGATGGCTTGACCATCGCGTCCAAAGTCTTCTCCGACGGAACATCGCAAACCGTGAATCTCGTGCAGACCGGTCCCGGCCAGTACAGCGCCCAACTCGATTCGGTTCCATCGGGAGATCATGTCGTCGTCGTCACCCCCAAACGCGACGGGCAACCGATCCGTCCGACGATTGGCGCGGTGCATGTCGATGACCAGACCGAGTACGACACGCTCCGCTCGGACCGCGCGACGCTTGAATCCATCGCGTCGCGTTCCGGTGGTCGCGTGTTGTCGCTGTCGGAAGCCGCGGATTTATTCTCGCGTGATGGGCTTGCGGAAGTCTCAAGCTACGAATCCATGTGGAGACTGATGCTCCTGCTCGGGTTCATCCTGTTCCTGGTTGATCTCGGCGCGCGAAGGGTCGCGTGGGACCGCTGGATCGCGCAAGCCCGTGCGGAAACGATCGCGGTGTCCAGAGCGGTCAATGCCCAGCAGCTCGACGCACTGAAAAAGAAGACCAAGCAATCCGAGCCCCAGATCCACATCGAATCCCAGCCGGTCCGCCGGCAGCGAACCGCACCCACCGCAACACAAAAAACAGATGATTCCGAACTCGAAGAACTCAGTTCACTCATGGCCGCGAAGAAAAGAGCCCGCGAGCGGATGGATGATTCTTAATCAGTTTCAGAATCTGGTTTAGACAAGCTCGCCCGCAAGCGTGAGCTTGTCGGCAGCGGTGATCCGCGCGCGAACAATCTGCCCGATGTACTCGCTCGGCAGCTTCACCGCATCGGTTGGCACATCAAAGAACACAATCAAATCGCCATCCGTCCGGCCTGACAACTGAACGGTCGGGCCTTGGATTGCCGGGTCGAGGACTGCGGTGTCGGACTGTGGGCTGCTGCCACCGATGGTGATCCCGACCATGCCCGAACCCGGTTTGACTTCCGTGCCGCGCTTTCGTTGCTCATGACGCGAGAGCCCTTCGACGAAGATGTCGAACTCGCCACCGATCTGTTCTTTCGCGATCGAATCGGAGATCTCGGTCTGCAGATCCAGCAGTTCGTTGTTGCGTCGACGCTTGATGGGATCTGGGATGTCGTCCGGGATCTTGTCGTTCGCGACGGTCCCGGGACGCGGAGAATACTTGAAGATATAACAGTTCTTGTACCGGCTCCGCGTCAGCAGTTCCTTGGTCAGTTCGTGATCTTCGTCGGTCTCCGTCGGGAACCCAACGATGATGTCCCCACCCAGCATCAACGGACGGCCAATCTCAGGCTGGTGCAGGTACTCGTTGCACCGATCAATAAACTCGTAATACTCAGAGATCGAATGACCCCGGTTCATCATCTTGAGCATCCGATCCGACCCGGTCTGCGCGGGAACATGAATAAACCGGCAGATGCGTGGGCAATCCCGGATGACCTGCAGCACATCATCACCAAAGTCCCGCGGATAGCTTGTCATAAACCGCAGCCGCTGAATCGAAGGCACTTCCTCGTGGATGCGGTACAGCAAGTCCGCAAAGGTCGTCGTGTTCGCGCCAGCAAACGCATCGCGGTTGTGCGAACCCTTATAAGTCCGACCTTTTTGAGGCTGGACAATCCCTTCGAGCGTCACCGCAGCGTCGTGCTCGAAGCGGTAGTGGTTGACCGTCTGACCCAGCAGCGTGATCTCCAGCACCCCGGTATCCGCGAGTGCTTTGATCTCATCAATGATGTGTTCAGGTGGACGGTGGATTTCAGCACCGCGTGTGTGAGGCACCACGCAGTAGGTGCAGAACTTGTTGCACCCGCGCGTGATGCGGACATACGCCGAGCGTCGCCCGTCAAAGTCGACTGGCGAGATCATCCGACCAAGATCGAGCGATTCCAGCGAGTCTCCCGCAGCCGCGAGTGTCGAGGACCGTCGTGATGCGTTCCCCTGCAGAGCAACCTGATTTGCGGATCTGCGGATCGCAACTTCTGGGTCGGATTCAGCGAGTGATGCTTTGGTCCGGACCGCGTTGTCGAGGAGTTCGGGGAGTTTGTCGAGTTCCGATGGGCCGCACATGATGTCCACGACCGGCATCCGCGAGATGAGGTCCTCGCCGTCCCGCTCGGCCATGCAACCCAGCACGCCGACGACCAGATCGGGATGCTTCGCTTTCCGGTGCTTCATCTCGCCCAATCGCGACCAGACCTTCTGCTCCGCACGCTCGCGGACCGAGCAGGTGTTGTACAGCACGATGTCCGCGAGGTCCTGATTCGCGGTGAACTGGTACCCCAGCGATCCGAGCGCACCAGCAACCAGCTCCGAGTCGAGCTCGTTCATCTGGCATCCAAAGGTCTCTAAATACACGGATTTGCTTGGCATGAGTCCCGGAGTGTACGCCTTGAATGACTCTGAAACCCGGCAATCAAACCGATCCGGTGATACACTCGCCCTGTGACCACCATCGACGACATCCGGGCCTGGTTTGCGGACCTGGCGCTTGCGAGCAAGTGCCTGCTGCTGTTCGGTGCCGCATCAGCCCTGATCATCACCATCGCCCTGTCCCTTCCCCTCCTCAGAATGAACGGCCTCGTCGGGTCGGGAGAACGCGAACTCGCCCGATCCGTCTACGCGACCTGGATGCTCGATAATCACCCCCTCTCTGGTGAACCCTCAAACGCCGATGGCGCGATCATCACGCCGTTGACATGGAACCAAGCAACTGCTCAACGCGCCGAGCACCCGTTCTTGGATCGAGCGATGAAGAGCTTCGAGCGATCCGGGTCCAAATCCGAATACTTCGACGCCGACTGGGTCGGTTGGAGCCGGCTCTACAGCTTCGCGCATGTCCTGCGTGACGAAAACGCCCAACCCCACGCGGTGTTCATGCTCGAACACAAATCCCCCGGCGCGGGTTGGTTGATGGTCGTCAACCTCCTCTATGTCGTCGCGGCGGGTGTGGTCGTGCTCGCCGTGGCGCTGGTCGTCTTCGCATGGATCACCGAGCGACTGATCATCCGTCCGGTGCTGTCCTTGCAGAAGACCGCTGAAAAGGTCCGCGATGGCAACCTTTCGACCCGCTCGTCCATCGCGACGGGCGATGAGTTCGAAGAACTCGCCGAGACCATCAACCTGATGCTCACCGAGCTCCAGCGCCAGCAGGATCAGCTCCGTGGGGCGAACGCCGCGATGGATATCAAGCTCGCGGAACTGGCGCAAGCGAATGTCGCGTTGTTCGAATCCGCTCGTCTCAAAGGCGAGTTCCTCGCGAGCGTGTCCCACGAGCTCCGCACCCCGCTCAACGCGATCATCGGATTCGCCGAGTTGTTGCTGGAGATTGTGCGTGGGGACATCGCCGACGCCGCGGAGCACGAACAGCCACCGGAAGGGTTCGACCCCAAGGAGATGTCCAAGCGCGAGCGGTATCTGGTGAACATCGTCTCCGCAGGGCGCACGCTGCTGGAGATGATCGAGTCGCTCCTGGAAATGGCGAAGATCGAGGCGGGACGCGTCGAACTCAATATCGCGCCGATCAACATCACAGAGACCTGCCAAGCATTGGTCGGACTGATCCACCCGTTGGCGCGGAAGAAAGACATCAAGGTGCTGCTCGATCTCGCGGATGACATCCCGCTGGTCGAAACAGATGCGAAGAAGTTCCAGCAGATCGTGTTCAACCTACTCTCAAACGCCGTGAAGTTCACGGGTGAAAGCTCGACGGGTGCACAAGGCGAGATCACCCTCCGCGCCGAACGGCTGCCGGACGACGATTCGGGAACCGACCGCCTCCGCGTCTCGGTCATCGACAACGGGCAAGGCATCGCGTCCGACGATCAGAAACGAATCTTCGACAAGTTTCAGCAGGTCGATTCCGGTCACACCCGCGTCCACGCCGGGACGGGTCTTGGTCTTGCGATCGTCTCTGAACTCACAAGACTCCTGCAAGGCGAGATCCAACTCGTCTCCGAGATCGGCGCGGGGTCTATGTTCTCGGTGATCCTGCCATCAAAGATTGACCCCGATCTGCTCGAAGAAACCAAACTCGAAGCGAAGTTCAGAAGCTCGATGCGACCACCGAGCGAGAACGGAAACGCTCTTGATCAAGCCCCCAAAGTGGTTGTTGAACAAGCAACGAATCAAGCCGTCGATCAAACAGCAGATTGAAAGTGCCTGAGTTCGACAGGCGAGTTCTTCCCCGATTCAAACACCACCGCGATCACATCAATCCGAATCGGACGACCCCGGTACGGGTCTTTCTTCATGACCGCTGAAGCGAGCGTGCGGAGTTTGCGTTTCTTCGCGGCGGTGATGTTCGCTTCCGGATCGACGCGTCTTTGGTCGCCAACTTTACGAAGCCGAGCCTTGACCTCGACCACGACGATTGTCCCGCTGCTGGTGTCCTCGCACAACAGATCGATCTCGCCCATCCCGAGCCGAAGATTCCGCTTGAGAATCTTGCACCCGTTCTGTTTCATGTGCTTCGCCGCTGCATCTTCGCCGCGCTTCCATACGGAGTTGTTACGAAAGCTGCGGAAGATCATGCCGTAGATGTTCCCGCAGAACTGGGTCATCTCGCGGGGCCGAACTGTTGCTCAGCGATGTAGATCAACCTGAACAGGATCTCCTCGCGGCTCGAAACCCGCGCCCGCTCGATTAACTCTGTCAGGTAGTCCTGTCGTTCCTTGTCACGACGCTCCTGCGTGAGCTCGCGGAAGATCTGCAGCTGCGCGTCGTAGAGCGACTTGGAATCCTGAGTTCTGCTGAGGTATTTGATCCAGAAGTTTGCATTCCCAAACGAAACCGGGCCGGCCCATTCCCCGACACCCAGCGTCCACGCCGCTTCATTCATCTTGTCGATCGGATAAAACTCGGTGTTCTTGAAGTCGTCGGTCAGTATGCGTTCGATCTTGCCGTCATTCTCTTTCATGAAGTTGTTTGGTATGGATTTCGCAATTTCTGAAAAATCTTCGCCAGCGTTGAGCCGAGCGGTGATCGAATCGACCTGTTCGCCTTCGGGTTCCATCACCCGGATGACCTGCAGCGTCGCGATCGGTTTCGGTTGATACTTCTCAATGTCCCGTTCATAGCGTTGCTTGATGTCGCGCCATGAGATGTTGATCCGGCGGTTGATCTCTTGATAGAGCGTCAGCCCGACCAATGTGTCGAGTTCTTTTTGGCGCAGCGCTTCATCGAGGGTGACACCTTGTTCTTCGAGGATCCGCCGGTTGGCAAGCTGCGCGCTGCCGAGGTTTTCGGAGAGCAGGTTGGAGCGGAAGTCTTTGAGGAACGACTGGAGCCCGACGCGTTGTTGGGGGGTCAGTGCCGCGATGGTTTCGGCGCGGAGCAACTCGTCGTAGATGATCCCGTCGAGCCGATTGCGGACGATGTCGATGGCATCAATCCGCCAGTCGGAGAGTGATTTTTCTTGTCCGAGCGTCGTCAAGCGGTCTTTGATCGGTTCAAAGAAGCTGGAGACATAGATCGGGTGACCGCTGATGTCCCCGACCTTCGCATCGAGGAACTCGAGCCCGTCATTGCCGCTGAAAATCTTGGGTTGGCGGGTCGAGGATGGATTGGTCCCTGTGATCAGAACCGGATCGCCGTTGTTGTCCAGTTCTGGGTTCGGCTCGGTTTCGGTCGGTTCCTGCTGGGTCGGCTGTGTGGCGACCGCTGGTGCGTTGGGATCACCTTTGAAGTCCCCGATCTGGATCTCGGTGGTGTTATCGCTCTGGTTTCCGAGCACCTTGTTTCCTGTGCAGCCCGAAATCCCGCCCGCGGCGATGATGATCGTTGCGAGTCCGAGCGTCAAACGCTGCGAAACCTGCCGCCGAAACTCGGATTCTACTGTCAACTTCCTGATGCCATCCATACTGTGATACAACCTCAAACTCCGTTTCATGTCCTAGCATACACCAACAAAAGGATGCACCCATGACCGACGCTGAACAACCAAAGATTATCATCGATGACGACTGGAAGTCGTCTGCACAAGCCGAGAAAGCCAAACTCGCGGCTCAAGAGCAAGAAAAGGCCGCGAAAGCCGCCGAATCGGGCAATATCCCGGGATTACCTGACAAACTCGGGTTCAAAGAGCTCGTCTCCATGCTCGCGACCCAGGCGTTGATGTACATGGGCGCGTTCCCAGACGAGTCGGGCAAAGCGATGGTCTCGATGGATGTCGCTCGCCTCAACATCGAGCTGCTCACGGTTGTCGAAGAGAAAACCAAGGGCAATCTCACCGAGGAAGAATCCACGATGATCACTCAAGCGATCGTCGAGCTTCAGCACCAGTTTGTCGAGGTCTCGCAAGCAGTTGCGCGAGCCGCGCAGGACGGGACGCTTGAGCAGATGGGACAAACACCCCCAATCGCGGGCGCTGGTCCAGACCTGAAGATCACCTGATCCGTTCTCTCAATGGCGAAATTCGCCCCGTTGAGCCGATACGAGTGATTGACAGGGCTGATTGACCAGCCAGATCGACATCGATCGATCAAACAGACAAGACCACGAAGACATCCGGAGTTCCATCGTGAGCAACACCGCAACTCAGCAGAGTTTCATGCAACGAAACCAGTTCCTGATCCGCCGACTCCATTCGTTGACCGGCATCCTCCCGATCGGGGTCTTCCTGATCGTCCACCTCGTCACCAACTCATCTCTCGCGTGGGGATGGTTCGCGCTCCGGGGACGGCACCAAGGCGACGGACTGAGCGTCAGCGAAGGCGGCGTCCAGTACTTCGCCCACGAGGTCACCTGGATCAGTACCCAGGTCCCGCACCTGTTCCTCATTGAAGTCACCCTCTGGCTCGCGATCGCGTTCCATTCCATCCTCGGCTTCTACTACGCGACCGGCGGCAAGGGCAACCTCCAGCACTACAAGCACCAGGACAACTTCCGCTACTCCCTCCAGCGATGGTCGGGATACTTCGGAATCTTCTTCATCTTCTACCATGTCGCAACCCTCCGCTGGGGATGGTCGTTCCTGATCCCGGAAGGCACCGCGTGGTCGCATGAATACAGCGCTTCAACACTCGCCGCAGCATTGCAAGGATCAACCGAAGGATGGACCACCGCCGGTCTGTTTGTGTCCTTGTTCTACCTGCTCGGTGTATCGCTCCTCGTCTTCCACTTCGCCAACGGCGTGTGGACTGCTGCGATCACCTGGGGACTGACCGTCTCTGAGCACGCTCAGAAGCGGTGGGGCTATGTCTGTGCCGCACTGGGTGCGGGACTGATGCTCGCCGCATGGTCCGCACTGGGAAGCGCGATGCTGCTGGACCACGACACCGCACGCGCCATCGAAGCGTCCATCATCAATGGACACTCGACACCAGCGATCGATCACGAACTGACCAACCAAGAACTGTCCGACGAAATCACACTCGAAGCCAGCGCGATCGATCCCGAGGGATAACCCGCGTCCGAACTCCAGTGTGCAACGAACCAAGAACTACAGACTTAGACGAACTGAGGATAAGCAATGAATGAGCAACGAGTCATCGTCGTCGGAGGCGGACTGGCAGGACTGGCCGCGTCGATCCGCATCGCCGAAGCAGGCGTCCCCGTCGATCTCTTCTCGATGGTCCCCGTCAAACGCTCACACTCCGTCTGCGCCCAAGGCGGCATCAACGCGTGCAATGAGGTCGCGAGGCAGCAGGGATACTCCGAATACCAGCACTTCGACGAAACCCTCATCGGCGGCGACTTCCTCAACGACCAGCACCCCGTCCTCGAGATGACCAACTGGGCACCCAAAATCATCGACCTCCTCGACCGCATGGGCGTCCCCTTCAATCGATCTTCAGAGGGCTACCGCGACCTCCGCCTCTTTGGTGGATCACTCTTCAAACGAACCCACTTCTCCGGCGCAACCACGGGACAGCAACTCCTCTACGCACTCGACGAGCAAACCCGCCGATATGTTTCCGAAGGCAAGGTCACCGAGTACTGCTACTGGGAGTTTCTCTACCCGATCCTCGAAGGCGAAGGCGAGAACCGCCGTGCCGTCGGCATCGTCGCACAAGACATGCGGACCATGCAGATCCGTTCCTTCCGAGGCGACGCGGTCATCATGGCGACCGGCGGATGCGGGCTGGTCTTCGGCAAGTCCACCAACTCCGTCATCTGCACCGGTGGAGCCGCGTCCCGCTGCTTCCAAGCGGGCGCATGGTATGGCAACGCCGAGATGATCCAGGTCCACCCAACCGCGATCCCCGGCGCTGACAAGTGCCGACTCATGTCCGAGTCCGCTCGCGGCGAGGGCGGACGCGTCTGGGTCCCCTCCAAAATCGGGGACACCCGCAAACCGAAGGACATCCCGGAAGACGAACGCTACTACATCCTCGAAGAACGCTACCCCAAATACGGCAACCTCGTCCCGCGTGACATCGCGACCCGCGAGATCTTCGATGTCTGCGTCAACGAAGGCATGGGTGTCGATGGCATGAACCAGGTCTACCTCGACCTCACACACATGGACCCCGACTACCTCACCGAAAAACTCGGTGGCATCCTCGATATCTACGAGAAGTTCGCAGGAGAAGACCCACGCTTCACCCCAATGAAAATCTTCCCAGCGGTCCACTACTCGATGGGTGGCATGTGGACCACCTACACCGCGGGAGACTACCAGCCCGACGAACCACGAACCGAGCACAAACCCGGTGCGGAGATTCCCGTTGGAACCGAGATCGGTCACGGGCTGAAGAAGGGCGCGACCAACAACGCGATGACCAACATCACCGGCTTGTACGCATTCGGTGAAGTCAACTTCGCCTACCACGGCGCCACCCGACTCGGTGCCAACGCACTGCTGAGTTGCATCTTCGATGGTCTGTGCAACGGCGTCTCCGTCGTCAACTACATCCGCGATGAGAACTTCGTTCCCGTTTCGCAGGTTTCGCAGACGGTGTACGACGCCGCCGCTCGCAAGGAGCAAGACAAGCACGACGCGCTCCTCGCGACAACCGCAAAGGGCACCGGCAACAAAGCCAACAACCCATACCAGATCGCCTTCGAGATGGGCGAGATCATGAACGCCCAGTCCACCGTGGTGAAAACCAAAGCGGGACTCGAGAAATGCCTCGCCAAACTCGATGAACTCTCCGCGAGATTCAAGAATGTCGAGCTCGGCGACGGCGCGATGTGGACCAACCAGTCCCTGAGCTTCACCCGAACAGTGGGGGACATGCTGATCCTCGCAGAAGCAATCGCCAAAGCCGGCCTCCTCCGCGAAGAATCCAGAGGCAGCCACTACCGCACGGACTTCCCAGACCGCGACGACGACAAGTTCTGGAAAGCATCGCTCGCCAAGTTCAACCCATCGACAGGCAAGTCCGACATCGAGTTCATCCCCGTTAAAGCGGGTCTTGTGAAGCTCCGTCCACGAACTTATGGCAAGACCGCACCCGAAAAGACCGAAACACCAGCAACAGCCAATGCGTAACGCGATCGCTTACAACAAGCATCGCAGACCAAGCCGCATTTCTTGAGATAAAGGATTGAATCATGGGAGCCGCCCAAGCAAGCATCATCGGATCAGACGAACGCAAGGCCAACCGAAAGGCCGCCGTCGCTGGTCGCAGTGTGATCTTCAAAATCAAACGCTGTGATGGTCCCGGAAAGCCCTGGCGATGGGAGTCCTTCAAGGTTCCCACCGAACCCGGATCCAATGTGATCTCCTCGCTCAACTGGATCGCCGCCAACCCGGTGACCGTGGATGGCAAAGAGACCACGCCCGTCGTGTGGGATTCCAACTGCCTCGAAGAAGTCTGCGGCGCGTGCACCATGGTCATCAACGGCAGAGTCCGTCAGTCCTGCTCGTGCCTCGTCGATGAATACGCGCCACGCGAAGGCGATGAGATCATCCTTGAGCCGATGGAAAAATTCCCGGTCATCCGCGACCTCTGGGTCGACCGCGCACGCATGTTCGACGCACTCCAACGCGTCAAAGCGTGGGTCCCCATCGACGGCACCTACAACCTCGGACCAGGGCCACAAGAATCACACGACCACCAACAGATGCGATACGCACTCTCCGAGTGCATGACCTGCGGCTGCTGCCTCGACGCGTGCCCACAGTTCGCCGAGGAAGAAGACCCCAAGAACTGGGACAAAAACTTCATCGGTCCACAAGCGATCTCCCAAGCCAGACTCTTCAACGAGCACGGCACTGGCAAGCGACTCAAGGACGAACGCATGGACACCCTCATGAGTCCAGACGGCATCCAGAACTGCGGCAACGCGCAGAACTGCGTCAAGGTCTGTCCAAAGGGCATCCCGCTGACCGAGTCCATCGCCGCGATCGGACGCAGCGCGACCGTCCACAGCGTTAAGAAGTTCTTTACAGGCAAGTGAACCAAACCAACTCAAAAACACAAACGCCTCCATCAAGGAGGCGTTTTCATTTATGCGTTTAGATCAAGCCGGGGCTGATCGGATTCCCGTCGTCCCTGAGGACCCTTCGCGGTGTACCCGATCTGGTGCTCCTGACGATCCTCGTTCGCTTCCTCTTGGTCCGCGTCCGCCAAACTCCGCACCGCATCGATCATCTCGACTTGGTCCACGGCCGCTTGATAACTGTCGTGGACCCTGCCGCGACGACGCGCCTTATCGGTATCCTCAGCCTGCTGTTTGCGAGCCGCGATATTGCTGGAAGCCGGTGCCCCTGCAAGACTTGAAGCCAGGTTGTTGATTGCTCCGGTCATACCAATAGTATCGGATTCACCCGGCGCAACTCGCCAGCGAAATCCACAATCAATCCACAAATTTTAGTGTTTGTTCGGGTGCGTAAAGCGTTATTGCCTGAAATCAGGCCCCGGTCAAGCACCGATGATATTGACGCCGCAGTCCACAAACAGGTTCTCACCCGTCACGCCGCTCGCCAGATCCGACGCGAGGTAGACCGCGGTCTTCCCAACATCGGAGCCCAAAGTCGTTCTGCGGAGCGGAGCTTTCTTTGCCGCGCGTTCTTCCAGATCATCGGTCCCACCGACCGCTGAGCTTGCCAGCGTGCGGAGGTATCCGCCGGAGATCGTGTTGACGCGGATGTTGTCCACCCCGAGTTCAGCCGCGAGGTAGCGGGTGGAGGTTTCCAAGCAGGACTTGGCAACCGCCATGACATTGTATCCGAGGATGACTTTTTGAGCACCGTAGTAGCTCATCGCCATGATCGATCCGCCGCCGTTCTTGGCCATCAATGGACGGGCCCGATGGCTCATCGCGACGAGTGTGTATGCGGAGATGTCCATCGCTTCCAAAAACGCTTTGCGTGGAGTCTCTGCAAACTTGCCGATCTGCAACCAGTCCCGATCCGCGTACGCGATCGAATGGATCAAGAAATCAAGGCGTTCGTGGTCCTTCGCGTAGTCACTGAACAGCACTTCGATATCTTCATCGCTGCCCGCATCGCATTCATAAAGGATCGGATTGGGGCTGAGTTTCTCAGCCGCACGCATGGTGCGTCGGGCGTTCTTCTCGCCTGGGATGTGCGCATACGCACATTGGCCGCCGTTGGCGATGATCTCTTTTGCGATGTGCCACGCGTACGAACGATCGTTCGCAACGCCGACCACCAGCCCAACTTTGCCGTCCAGAAGCCCCATAAATCAGATCCTTTCACGATCAATTGCAGACGATTTATAGCCACGCCGACCGCCTGCTTCAATCAGATAGGATGATAGGTTCAATCTGCGGTCTACAATTCGCCATGACCCCTTCCGACGAACATCATTCCGGTTCAAGCACAACAAACCGCGCCCAAGGACTTTCCCTACCAGACTTTGCATCAAAACTCCGAGAATCAGGGTACATCCGTCGTCTCATCGAACTCGCTCGCGACGAAGACCTCATGTCGTCACCAGATCACGACCCACACGACTGGACCGGTGAACTCATGTTCACCCCCGACCAACAATCAGCCGCAAACCTGGTCATCCGCGAGCAAGGCATCGTCTCCGGCCTCGCATTCGTCCCCGACATCATCGAAACATTCATCCATGCCGACGAACGCATGGACTGGTCGCCCAACATCCTCGACGGCACAGCCGTCACCCCAAAGACAACCCTCGGCACCCTCACCGGGTCCTCCATCGCACTCGTTCGAATTGAACGCACACTCCTCAATCTCGTCTCCCGCTTGTCGGGAATCGCGACCAAAACAAATCACGCGGTCCAACTCGTCCAGGGAACCAACGCGCAGATCTGCGACACCCGCAAGACCACCCCCGGCCTCCGCGTCTTCGAAAAATACGCCGTCCGCTGCGGCGGAGGCACCTCCCACCGCATGGGACTCCACGACGCATTGCTCATCAAGGACAACCACCTCGCGGGACTCGACGAATCCGCATTCAAAGCACGCATCCACGCCGCGAGCATGCAAGCACGCACACACAATCTCAGCTTCGTGCAAGTCGAAGTGGACACACTCGAACAACTCGGATGGATCCTCTCGATGGATGCAACCAGCGCGGACATCGTCCTGCTCGACAACATGCCTCCCGAAACACTCGCCAAAGCCGTCGCGATGCGGAACGAGTCGAACCCAAACCTCCTCCTCGAAGCATCCGGCGGCATCAACGACACCACACTCCCAACAGTCGCCAAGTCCGACGTCGATCGGATCTCAATGGGCGCACTCACCCACCAAGCCGTGAGTCTGGACATCGGGCTCGACACGCTGTGAGCACAACCGAAAACATCACCGCGTGGCCCGATCGACTTGAATCACAGGCTCAAAGCACGATCATCAATCGCGTCATCGTTCTGAATGAAACCCAAAGCACCCAAGACGCCGCCGCGCGTGCGTGCATTGGGTTTCCGAAAGACCACCCACCAACACTCGTCGTCGCGTCCAACCAAACCATGGGACGAGGACAACGCGCCAACAACTGGTACGACGCATCGGGATGCACGCTCCCATGCTCACTCGCGATCGGTCCCGAGTTTCTGAATCTCAACAACCCCAATCTCGCCGCCCGCGCCGGACTCGCGGCTCTCGACGCCGTGCAAAAATCGGCTCCGAATCATCGCATCACAATCAAATGGCCCAACGACATCGTTGTGGAAGTGGGGGATTCCGATCAGCGCAAAATCGCAGGCGTGCTCATCGAACACTCCCGCGATTCCATCGTCATCGGGATCGGGATCAACTGCACGCAAACCGAATCCGACTTCCACCCAAGCATCCAACACTCCGCGATCTCACTGCATCAGCTCGGCAGCGATGTTGCGCGAATCGACCTCGCGTGCTCGCTCATCGCATCGCTCCACCATTGGCTCGCCGTCGCATCGGAAGACGAAGTGCGAAACCACTGGAAAACCAACGACGCCCTCCTCGGCACCACACAAAAATTTATTCACAACAACACCCCACACACCGGCCAAGTCCTGAGCATCGATCCACTCAAGACCATCCGCATGCAAACACCCGAAGGCGAGATCAATCTCCCCGTCGAACAATCCCGGTTGATATCAGAAGTGAACTAGATCAGAGCAGACGCTTGATCCGCTTGCCCAGCTCGAGTGCCTCGTCCTGCGAAAGCGATCCCGCTCTCCAGTCCACCAGCAGCCCGACCCCATCGGGACGATCCACATACCGAGGGATGATGTGAAAGTGCACATGATCCACGGCTTGCCCCGCCTGAGCTCCATTATTCTGGAGGATGTTCAGAGCCGTCGCCCCCGTCACCTTCTTAATCGCACGAACAATCCGAGGCAGCACCCGACCCAGCGCCGCAGCGTGGTCATCTGAAAGTTCATCAATCGTTGCCGCAGGTTCCTTGGGGATCACCAACGCGTGCCCCTCAGACAACGGCCCAATATCAAGGATCGCGATGACGAAATCGTCCTCGTAAATCTTGTGAGCATCGATTTCGCCACGGATGATTTTCGAAAAAATGGAGTCACTCATGCCCACATCCTAGTGCATCATCCCCAAGCCTGCCTGAATCCACGCGTATGATCTTGCGTGACCCAAACGACCCTCGCCAACCCGATCATCCGCCAGCTCCCGCCGCTGCTGGTGAACCAAATCGCCGCGGGTGAAGTCATCGAACGCCCCGCATCGGTCCTCAAAGAACTCGTCGAAAACTCAATCGATGCCGGCGCGACAAAGATCACCGTCGAACTCGAGCAAGGCGGCATCGAACTCATCCGCATCACCGACAACGGCCACGGCATCCACCCCGACCAAATCCAACTCTCCCTCGCGCCCCACGCAACCAGCAAAATCACAGAGTCCGACGACCTCGATCGGATCTCCACGATGGGATTCCGAGGAGAAGCCCTCGCGTCCATCGCATCGGTCGCTCGCGTCACCATCCAGTCCAGAACCCGCGACCACGACGAGGGCCGAGAGATCCACGCCGCGGGGGACACGATCAACGATCCCAAACCGACCGGGTGCCCGGTCGGGACGAGCATCGAAGTCCGCAACCTGTTCTTCAACACCCCCGCACGCCGCAAGTTCCTCCGAACGCCAACGACCGAACAAACCCGCTGCCTCGAGTGGCTCCGCGATCTCGCGATGGCCAATCCCAGCATCAGTGTCCGCTGTCTGGGTGACGACAAGGTCAAGCTTGATCTCCCCCCCAACCAATCCCCACGCGAACGCGCCCTCGCAATCGTCGGCAAAGAACTCGAATCCCAGCTCGTCGAGGTCAATGTCGATCAGTTCGACAACGCGCGAGGCGTCCTCATGTGGGGACTCGTCGGGCTCCCCTCCATCGCACGAGCAACCTCCAAAGCACAGCATGTCTTCCTCAACGGCAGAACCATCCGCGACCGCACCGTGCAGCATGCGATCCGTGAAGCGTACCGAGGGCTCATCGAACCGGGGCGCCATCCGACCGCCGTGCTGATGATCGAGATGGCGCCGAGTGCTGTGGATGTCAATGTCCACCCCGCAAAGCTCGAAGTCCGCTTCCGCGACCAGTCCATGGTCCACCGAGCCGTCTACCACGGCGTCCGCGACGCGCTCATGCAAGCGGATGTCACCCCAACCGTCCTCTCCCGCCTCCCAAACGCGGGAGGCCCCTCCGCGATCATGCCATCGGCTTATCAGCCAATCCAACAACCAGCCCAGCAACCTGTCGAGCAACAGGTTGACCGCATGGTCGAATACCTGAACACCAATCAAAGCGCATCGAGCAGCCCATCGGATCTGCGCTCAAAGCTGACCGAGGTTCTTCGCACGCCTGATCTTCCGAACTTCGCACCACCGCCACCTATACAAACTCTCTCAGAAGAACGCCTGCTCCCACCCATCGTCAACAGCGTCCAAGTCCTCCAGGTCCACTCCAGCTACCTCGTCTGCCAAGACGAGCAAGGCATCCTCATCATCGATCAGCACGCGCTCCACGAACGCATGATGTTCAACACGCTCCTCTCCCGCGTCACCGGCTCAGGAGTCCTCGAACAACAAGGACTCCTCACCCCGATCGTCGTCGAGGTCGCGCCCGCGATCATCGACCAGTTCGACGACCTCCAAGAACTCTTCGAACGCATCGGGATCAGCGCCGCGCCGATGGGACCCAGATCCGTCGGCGTCTCCAGCGTCCCAACATTCCTCCTCTCCCGAAATGTCGATCCCGGCGCATTCCTCGACGAACTCTTCGAGCGCGTCGAGCGCGAGGGGTTCGTCCCGACCAAGGAAGAAGCGCTGCACGAGATCCTCGACATGATGTCGTGCAAAGCCGCGATCAAAGCGGGTGACAAACTCAGCGAGACCGAACTCGCGGACATCATCGCCCTCCGCGACACCACCGATCGAGCCGCCTCCTGCCCCCACGGCAGGCCAACCACCGTCCGCCTCACCATCGACGAACTCGAACGCCTCTTCGATCGACGCTGAAACTAAGGTAGCGTAATCACAGTTTTGTTAAAAAACGGCAATTATTTGTATTGTATCAGGGATGTATGCTGGTACATTGGGTGCTACGAAAGGGACTCAATGAACTATAGAATTGCCTCGGTACTTATTGGGATGATCTCATGCACTGATGCAGTTGCCGGAAGCACTGTTGCTGGCGTGAATGCCCAGTTCGCGCGCGATCTCTACGCTTCAAGATCATCGATACTCATTATCGGAGATTCGACCACCCAACCCGTAGGCGCCGGGAGCTTCGTGACCTATTACGAGGGGCTCGTCCAGACTCGGCCCGAGTCGATCCAGTTCTGTGGATTCCGTGTATCAGGTTCGACAGGCAACACCGGTGTCAACGGCTACATCTTTATGTCCGGCGGCTCAACAGACCAGCTCGAAAACGGACGAATTCTAAACCTCTCGCAAGAAATCAATGTCGGAACAACGCAGCATTCGCCGCCCGGCTATCGCGCTGAGTTGACAATGCTCGAGAATGGCGTGCTCTCGTCGGTCGGACGATTCATCGCCTCTGGGTTGGTCAATCTCGAAGGGATTTTAGCAAACGCAGACCAATGGGTTGAAGACTCCACGATGGTCCTTCGAACACCGTTCTTCATCTCCAATGACGGCTCCACAATCACCCGGTTCTCTATGTCCTAAATCATAGATTACGATGGTTCAGCCGGGAACAATGTCGGCCTGTTTGACAGGGTTGGACAGATCGATGTTGAACTTGACAACGATCGCTTCGGGCTTCAGTATCTCGATTCGGTCATCGTCAATCCAAAGAACGCACGCTTCGGGGTTTCGTTCTCAGGCGACCTGGACACCGACGACGCGGATGAATCAGGCAGGTCCCTCGCATGGTCGCATCACTCGCTCTTCAATCAAGCACTCGCCTCCGATGATCGGGGATTGTACCTCGACAGCATCTCCATCGGTGGGTACACCGCCAAGGACCACGCCGAGACCCTTGACCCCATGATTCTCGACGATTACTTCGCAGCAGCACCAAGACCATACAACACAGTCCTGATCTGGCTGGGGCAAAACTCCGAGACCGACGAATGGAACGGTGAACTTCAACCTGTATGGGGGCAGCGGATCGAGGCCATCACGGATATCGCTCTCCAAGCCGCGATCGATTCCGGTGCAACTTCACTCCCGATGCCAATTCTGATCACACCACCGCTTGCAACAGAAGAAGAGTACCCCGCCGTCCGATTCATAGCAGAGAACGCGGTGCTTGCAGAGATTGCAACTCGCAGAGGGTGGGGGCACATCGATTTGCATTCTGTACTGGGGACATCCCTCTACGCGATCGATCCAGCACTTCTCGATGGCGGTGGGCCTCATCCAAGCCAAGAGGGAGCGATCTTTTTCACTCAGCTCATCTACGACCATCTCGCATGCATCCGAGCAGATTACAACGGCGACGACGCCCGCAACTTCCTTGATGTGTCCGAGTTCCTCGCCCTTTTCGCGGTACAAAACCCGCAAGCCGACATGAACGGCGACCGGAGTTACAACTTCCTCGACATCTCCGATTTCCTCCAAGCATTCACAACTCCCTGCCCTTAACAATCACACCGCCGTTCAGCCGCGGAGTTGCCCCGCTATGTCGCATGGGTGTGATCGGGCTTGCTTCGAGTACAATTTCTAAACGAATGTTCCGAAACGGCGGAATACGGGCACGGTGAGTGGTATTGTTGTTCGATCACCCACGAGGACACCCAATGAACACACTCCAAGCCATCGAATCACGCAGATCTGTCCGGAGCTACGACCCGTCGGCCCAGATCAGCGACGAGGATCAGAATGTCCTCTTCGAGCACACCCTGCTCTCCCCAACATCGTTCAACATCCAGAACTGGCGGTTCGTGAATGTCAAAGACCCCGACCAACGCGCCAAGATCCGCGAGATCGGATGGGGTCAACCCCAGCTCACCGACGCTTCCATGCTCGTCGTGCTCACGGCGGACCTCAAAGCGTGGAACAAGGACACCGAGCGGTACTGGGTCAACGCAGAAAAAGAAACCGCCGACATGCTGGTGGGATCCATAAAAAAGTTCTACCACGACAACCCGCAACTCGAACGCGATGAAGCGATGCGTTCGGTTGGTCTCGCAGGACAAACCCTCATGCTCGCCGCGACCTCGCTCGGATACGACACCTGCCCGATGGTCGGTTACGACCCTGAACAACTCGCCAAAATCATCAACCTCCCGGACGATCATGTCCTGGGAATGATCATCGTCATCGGGAAAAAATCAGAAGAAGCATTTCCAAGAGGCGGACAACTCCCGCTCGATGAAGTCGTCATCACCGACTCGTTCTGATCATTCACAAGCAAGCCACTCTTCCCACGCACCAAGGACACGCATATGACCACCGTCAACGCCTACGCAACAACCGAAGCATCAGGAAAGCTCCAGCCCTTCACCTACCAGCTCGGAGAACTCGGCGCCGACCAGGTTGACATCAAAGTCGAATCCTGCGGCATCTGCCATTCCGACCTCTCCATGATCAACAACGAGTGGGGGATGACCACCTACCCATTCGTCCCAGGACACGAAATCGTCGGGACCGTCGCCGCCAAAGGCAGCGCGGTCTCGCATCTTGAGATCGGTCAACGCGTCGGCGTGGGCTGGCACGCCGGGAGCTGCATGCACTGCCACCAGTGCATGAGCGGCGACCACAACCTCTGTCAAACCGCAGAACAAACCATCGTCGGACGACACGGCGGATTCGCTGACACCGTCCGCGCCTCGGGAGCATGGGCGATCCCAATCCCCGAGTCCGTCGATCCCCTCAGCGCCGGCCCCCTCCTCTGCGGCGGGATTACCGTCTTCAACCCACTCATCCAACTCGGAATCAAACCAACCGACCGCGTCGGAGTTATCGGCATCGGTGGACTCGGACACATGGCCCTCATGTTCCTCAGCAAGTGGGGGTGCGAAGTCACCGCGTTCACCTCCACCGATTCAAAAGCAGCGGAAGCCAAAGCAATGGGTGCCCACCGCACCGTCAACTCAAGGTCCGACGAAGCACTCGCTGCAGAAGCGGGCCGCTTCAACCTGATCCTCTCGACGGTCAATGTCTCGCTCAACTGGGACGCATACATCAACGCACTTGCGCCAAAGGGCAAGCTCCACAATGTCGGCGCGGTCCTCGAACCGATCCCCGTCGGCGCGTTCTCGCTCATCATGGCCCAGCGCAGTATCTCAGGCTCACCCGTCGGAAGCGCCGCGACCATCGCCGACATGCTCGAGTTCAGCGGCAGACACCAGATCCGACCCATCGTCGAAACCTACCCGATGAGCAAGGTCAACGAAGCACTCGAACATCTGGAGTCTGGCAAAGCCCGCTATCGAATCGTACTGACCAGAGACTGATCGTTGGCCGCAACGAGTTCAAAAAAATCGGCGCGCTCACGGACCCGTGAGCGCGCCGTATGTGTACATGAACCGCGGAGTCTTGCGGTTCATGGGTCTCTTTCGGGTTCTACGAATCCGCACCCGCAAGCGCGAGCTGGTTGATCGTGCTCTCCGCAAGATCGGTCAGCGAAGTATCCGCGTTCCGCTCTTCCTCAAGCGTCTTCGTGAGCAGGTCGTACGCTTCAGTGTTCCCAAGTGTCCTTGCGAACTCCCGGAGCGTGCCATAGGTCGCGATCTCGTAGTGCTCGACCTTCTGAGCGGCACAGATCAACGCGGCGTCGCGTGCTTCCTCGTGCGCATCCTCATGGATGATCTCCGCACCCTCTTTGATCAGCCCTTCCATCGCTTTGCACTTGTGCCCGCCTGGGCTGAAGTCCATCGTCTTGAAAATCTGATCGAGGCGCGTCACATGGTTCTTGGTTTCCTCAAGATGATCGCTGAACGCCTTCTTGAGCTTCGCGTTGGACGCGGATTTGACCATCTTGGGGAGCGCCTCGATGAGTTGATTCTCGGCGCTGTACATATCTTTGAGCTGCGAAACATAGACGCGGTTCAGATCGTTGAGTTTGAGTGACATGGGTGTACTCCTTTTCGTTGGGGATGTATGTATGTTGGATGTCTCGATGATTACGCGTGCGAAATCTTGGATGCATTGAACTGCTCGAAGATATCCTTTGCTCGATCGCAGGATTCATCGCTGGAACAGTCAACACCAATCATCACATCGCCGCGATCGATCGCATTTTCGTAGTACTTAATCTCGTGCTCAGGAATCGCAAGACCGACCAATCCACCCAGCACCGATCCACCAGCTGCGCCGGCGCCAGCACCCGCGAGTGCCGCAACGAGCGGACCCGCAACGACCAGACCCGCCCCGCCGGTCGCGACCGCGCCGACAGCGGTCAGCCCCGCGATGACCGCACCGATTGCGCCGCCAGTCCCCGCGCCGATCGCAGCGCCTTCAGCGATCTTGCTGTGTGTCTCAATCCCGAAGCTCTCACTCTGGAAATCTTCGGACGCGACCAGACTGATGTCCGAGTTCGCGAATCCGTTGTCGGCAAGCGATTCCAGCGCGCCGGCTGCATTGTTGTGCGATTCAAAGACTGCTGTAATAACCTTGCTCATGACATTCTCCTTGTGGTTTGCCCGGCGTCCTCGCCGGTGTTTCGATAGTGCAATATCGCAGGGCAATGTTGAACAACCGTGAAGGCACGATGAAAACAACTTAAGTTCGCACGGATCGCCGCAAGCCAAGAAATGACAATGGTTTAAGAGCAGATATTTTTTAGAAAAACAAGCGAGGATCTGATATACTCAGCAAAACAACGCGATTGAATCAGGTACGACTACCACTCAAGCGTGTCGAGATGCCGACAAAGATGCCACGCCGTAGGGAATCGCTGCTCAATGAGCGAACGCTTGAGTCCACAGCAAACCTTCTTAATAACCTCGGGTTGCGTTGCGTAATGCTTCTTCCCGCCCACAAGATCGTACAAGATCCGCACGACATCGCACATGTCCTCGCTGATGTGCGCCTTGGTCGCGCGCCCGCGATCGTACATGTCCACCAGCTTGCAATCAAAGTGAATCCCGCGCCGACGCACCAGCACATTGTGCGAATGCAGATCGCCGTGGTATTCCTTGCGTTCATGGATCTCCGCAAGACCCGCGGCGATCGTCCTCGTCAGATGCAGCGCCTCAAAGGTCGGCATCCGCTTCCCGCGATACCCATCCACCATGTCCGAGAGTAGTTCACCCTCGACAAACTCAGAGATCAACACCGATACAGGCTGCCCCTTGAGTCGAATCTGTTCAGCATGGTGGTACTGGATCACCATCGAGCAATCCCGCAGCCGCTCAAGCTTCTTCGCATAATGCGTCGCCGCTTTGTCCTTGGTGTTCCGATCCGGATAGAACAACTTCGCGGCGCGCTGCACCCCCGTCAGCCGCTCGCTGACCAGGTACACCTCGCCCTCCCAGCCCATACCCAGCAGACGATCGACGCGGTAGTTCCGCGTGAGCACACGACCGGGAGTCAGACCGAAGTACGCCTTCTCGCTCATGTTTACGCCTCGTCGAGCAACTCGACGGCTTTGAACTTCTTGCCTTCGAGCATCTCAAGACTCGCCCCGCCGCCGGTGGACACATGCGACAACCGATCCGCAACCCCGAAGAGTTCCGCCGCCGCCGCCGAATCGCCACCACCGACAATGGTGACCGCGCCGTGCAAGCTTGTCGCATCCGCGACCGCTTCAGCAATCAGCTTTGTGCCCATCTTGAACGGTGCCCACTCAAACACACCCATCGGACCATTCCAGATGACGGTCTTCGAACTCTTGATGATCTCCGAGTACCGATGAGCCGTCTTTGGACCGATGTCCAATCCCATGAACCCGTCCTTGATCTGGTCGTCAAACACCTCAATATCCCCGGCTTGCTCCGCGAACACCGTCGAGCAAATATGGTCCTCAGGGAAGTGCAGATCCGTCTTGGATTCCGCAGCAAGCTCGATAATCCGCTTCGCCTCAGCCACCATCGAATCCTCAACGATCGACTTGCCAACCTTGTGTCCCAATGCAAGCAAGAATGTGTACGCCATAGCGCCACCGATCAAGATATGGTCCGCCTTGGGAAGCAGGTTCTCAATCGCAGGCAGCTTATCGCTGACCTTCGCGCCACCCAGAATCACCGTAAACGGATGAGCGGGTTTCGCAAGAGCATCGCTCAGGTACGCGATCTCCTTCTCAACAAGGAACCCCGCAACCTTCGGCTTGTTGCCCATCGCTTCAGGAACCCCGACCATCGACGCATGCTCACGATGACAAGTCCCGAATGCATCGTTGACATACACATCACCCAGCGCCGCGAGTTGGGACGCGAAATCTGAATCGCACCGCTTCTCGCAGCCGTGGAATCGGAGGTTCTCAAGCAGGATCACATCCCCGTCCTTCATCGCATCGACCGCAGCCGCGATCGCGGGGTCCTTGCAGTTCTCCGCAGGGATCGTGACATCCTTCCCAAGGAGCTCAGAGAGCCGAGCGGCGATCGGTGCCATCGAGTACTTCGCTTCGTATCCCTTGCCCTCAGGTCGTCCCAGATGGGACATCAGGATCGCTTTGCCACCACGGTCGATGACGGACTTGATGGTCGGGAGAGCCGCGACGATCCGCCGATCATCGGTGATCTTCGATCCATCCAGAGGCACATTAAAGTCCACACGGATCAGAACCTTTTTTCCCGCGACGACCGTGTTTTCGATTGATTGCTTTGCCATGATGAACCTCCGAATAGTGATGACTTTGTACACAAGATTCTAGGTGCGAAACAACAAAAAACCGCGACCCAAAGGCCACGGCTCGTTCATTCTTCATACTGCTCAAACCAGCAAGTTGAATCAGTTATCAAGCAAGTTGTTGGACTGACCGCGAACCTTCGCCCCGCCGTTCTTGAGCAGGTTGTCCCGCAGCGAGCGGAGATCCGCCTGGACCGAAGCGTCGATGAGCTGATCGCCCATCCGGATCTTGATCCCGCCGAGCATCTCAGAGTCGGTGTACGGATGAATGATGACTTCCTTGCCAAGCGACTCGTTGAGCTTGTGCTTGATCGAGTCCAGAGCGTCAGGAGACATCGGGGTCGCGGTGAACACATCAACCTCGATGCGCCCGAACCGTGCCTGTACGAGTTCATCCAGTGCGCCGACGATCGGGATCAGATGACCCAGACGCCCCTTCGCATTGAGCTGACGCAGGAAGTTGAGCGTAAGCTGGTCACACTTCCCATCAAGCATGCGGACGAGCGAATCGTCACGCTTCTTGCCATCAATCAGACGCGAAGCGAGCAGTTCATTGAACCCTCGGCTGTCACGAGCGATCTCAAGCAGGTCCTCGAGCTGACCCAGCAATCCCTCAGGACTGGTCCCCTCGGTCGCTTCAGCAACCTCAAACACCGCGCGGGCGTAGACCTTGGCGAGCGCATCGGGCTTTGTTTCAATCAAAGGCATGATTTCATCTCCACAAGGAGTGTTTCGGAAGGGGGGTTACGAGTTGACAGTCTTGAGTTCAGCAAGCGATTCATCCATCAAACGCTGCTCGTCGTTGATCGACACTTCACGCTTGAGGATCTTGCCCGCCATCACGGTCGCAAGGTTCACCGACTCGGTGTAGAGCTCGTTGAGTGCCTGCTTTTTCGCCGCGTCGATATCAGCTTTCGCCTTCTCACGCATCTCATTGAGCTCAACTTCAGCACGGCTCTTGAGCTGTGCCGCCAGTTCGTTCTGGGTCGCCTTGGTCTCTTCGAGCATCTGCTGTGCTTGTGCACGAGCTTCTGCGAGGTTTTTCTCGTACTCGTTGAGTGCTTCCTTCGCTTGCTTGCGAGCATCCTCAGCAGCAGCGATCTCGCCCTTGATCTTGTCGTTCCGCTCATCAAGACCCGAAACGATCTTCGGCCAAACCATCGTCGAGAGCAAGCCAAGAACGATCACAAACAAGATGATCGCGGTGAGGCCGGTCGCGAAACCTTCCTTTGGTGATGCCAATGGGTTGGCAGCACCGCCGTGCCCATCGCCATGTCCATCGGCAGCATGTACTGCGTCATCCACATGCGAAGCGGCTGTATCAGAATGGTCATCTGGAGCGGCAGCCATCGCGGTCAGTGGGGCAAAGGCAAGAGCAATCAGAACAGTAAACAATGCGAAACGGTTCATCGCGTATTCTCCGTGTGTTCAGGGAAGCTGCTGACCGGATCCAGTCCGAGCAGCCAGTTCCAGAAACCGCAGCGTGCCGTGTTTCAGACACGCTCCGGGAAGTTTGTAGCTATTAGGCGAGGAACGCAACAACGATCGCGAACAGGGTTGCACCTTCGATGAGTGCAGCCGCGAGGATCATGTTGGTACCGATGGTGCCCGATGCTTCTGGCTGACGAGCGATGGACTCGAGAGCACCCTTGCCGACCATACCGATGCCGAGGCCACCGCCGAGAACAGCGAGACCAGCACCGATGACAGCCAGACCCTTGCCGATGTTCTCGACAGGAGCGCCTGCGCCGCCGGTTGCCTGTGCCATTGCCATTGCTGGAGCGAAGAGCGCGACTGCGCCGGTTGCCAGAACGATTTTCTTCATGAGCTTCATATCGATTCCTTTCAGAGGCCGAGGAGGTAATGTTTCGGCCTGAACCACTGAACTGCGGGGAGCATCCACTGTCGATCCAACTCGGATCGCAATGGCCTTGGGTGCCGCCCCGCGGAGCCCCAGGCCTGACTACTTATCAAATCACGCGAGGCCCGCTTCAGCGATCTCGTGTGCCGTATCGTGATCGTGGTCACCGTGATGCGCGAGCAACGAGATGAACACGGTCGTCAAGAACATAAACACAAACGCCTGCAAGAACGCGACAAACAACTCAAGGAAGTAAATCGCGATCACGCCAAGCGATGAAACAACACCGATCGGAAATCCGAGCAGCGGGTTGTCATTGGTAAACCCATCAACGGCCGCGAAGCCGAGCAGCACCGCAACCAGAATGTGACCCGCGGTCATATTCGCAAACAAACGAATCGCAAGCGCGATCGGTTTGATAAAGGTACCCATGATCTCAATAGGGATAATGATCGGCCAAACAAAGATCGGTGCTTCCGCGGTCAGGTGCTTCAGGTAACCCCCAAGACCCAACTCCTTGATCCCCGCAGCGTTGATCGCGATCGCCGCCGCGAGCGACAACGCCCCGGTCACCCAGATGCTCTGGGTCGCGGTCCCACCAATAAACGCACGGTGCTGAGCAACCATGTCCGAACCCATCGCACCCGCAAGGATGTTCTGGATATCAAGCAATGGGATCAGACCCAGCAGGTTGTTGATCAAGATAAAGAAGAAGATCGTCCAAAGGAACGGCATCATCTTCTCAGTCCGGCTCCCAATCAGCGGGCGGACAGTATTCTCGCGAAGGTACCCACAGATCACCTCAACCATGTGAGCGAAGCGGTTGTTGGTCACCCAGCGAGCGTGCCCCTGACCCTCTTCACCGGTCGAAACCGCTTTGGCAACAAACAAACCACCGACCAGCATAATGATCACGGTCAGGACCATGTTGGTCTGTGCCGTGGACCACAACCAGTAGCCGTTCTCGTTGACGACAAACGCGTGGTTGATGACATGCTGCACCGGATCGGCAGCAAGAGTAATGCTCGACATCATGCCTGACCCTCCGGGACGACCGACATGGTCGATTCGTCCGCTGAGTTGACTACTTCTACAGATTTGACCAATGCCAACACCGTCAACACATCAATCGCCAGCACCGCCAGCGATGAGATCAACAGGGTCAGCACAAAGAGTTCTTTCGTTGGTTCCAAAGCGATGTACGCCGCAAGACCAACCACCGCGACGATCCCCGCCCGCAGCATCGTCCCGCCCAGCACTGGGACACCCCACATCCCCGCCGGACGAGCCGGGAGCATGTTGAGACCCAAGAGCGTGGCAATCACGCCGGGGAACATGACCGCGATGGTCAGCAGCCCGTCGGTCATCTCACCACCGCGAGTCGTCGCGATCGCACCGCCACCAAGCCCAACCAGTACGCACACCAACACGCTCAAACCCGCCATTTTCAGGATCGGGAGCCGAGTCGACTCGAGTGTGTGTTGTGATGACAGATCGGCCATGGATTGCTATACCTGTGCGTGTGATACCAACCCCGACAGTGGGGGCAGAAGGATAGCGTTCACTCACCCAAACGGCGACTCTGTGAGCCATATTTCAATCGAAACTTCCCGCTTTCTGACCCCCACCAGACCAGTCCCCGCCCTCAACCAGCCCACCAACAAGTCAATCCCCAACCCATTCAAGTCCCTGGATCACCATCCGTGCGTTTTGATGACCCAGTCTGTTCCTTGTTGAGCTTCATCGCTTCCTTGATAAACAGGTAAAAACCGCCCACAAGCCCCAGAATCGCCAGCGTGATCGTCCAGGTCTTCCCCGTCCCCGCCGCCGCATCGATCATAAACCCGACCACACCCATCCCAATCAACCCATAGACCGGGTCCAGCGCGATCGACCACGCCTTCGCCTGCCGAGTCCGGTTCGCGCGCTGCTCATTCTCGCTCGGCTCATGGTACTCAGGGACCGATTCCTCACGCATCCGCAACTCTTCCGGGATTTCTGGTGGTGGATTCATCCGTTTACCCCTGCACCTGACGGAACGCCCAAGTTCTCGCGTGTTCCGCGGCTTCCTTCACCTTCGAAATGTCCGTCCCAGACCCCTGCGCACTGTTCGGACGACCGCCGCCCTTCCCGCCCATGATCGCCGTCGTCTCGCGGATCCAGTCGCCCGCCTTGAGTCCCCGCCCAATCATCGGCTCGCTGACCGTCGCCATCACCGAAACACGCCCAGAATCCGCATCCGGAGACAACACCATCACCGCCTTGTTGGGAACCGCCTGCAGAATCGTCGCGACCGCCGCTTCTAAAGCGTTGCGATCCGATCCAAGTTCAAGCGTCGCGATCACGATGTCCTCGCTCGTCCCCTGAGCCGCCAGCGCGATGCCCTTGGCAAGCTCCTGAGCCTCCCCGGCTTTCGCCGCCGCGTCCGCCTTCGCCGCTTCCTTGAGCTTCTTAGCAACCCCACCAAGCTGCCCGCGCAACTGGTGCTTGCGAGCCGCCGGCAGCTCGAGCGCGTCAACTTCATTGCCAACCGCTTGGAACGCATCCTTGAGCTTGCCAAACGCCATCGACCCAAGCTGCTGCACCTGTGCTTCCAGTTCATCCGCTTTCGCGCAAGCCTCCACCGCCGCCGCTCCGGTCAATCCAGAGATCCGACGAATCCCCTTCGCGATCCCTTCTTCCGAGGTCAACGCAAACCGCTGAGCAACCCCGGTCGACGGGATGTGCGTCCCGCCACAGAACTCGATGGATGCGGTGCGCCACGCGTCATTCGCTGGATTCCCGATTAACTGATCGACCTCGATCCCGATGGATACGACCCGCACCGGATCAGGATAAGTCTCATCAAACACCGCACGCAGTCCCGCGATGTCCTTCGCTTGAGCCAGCGGTGCTAGCTCACCAAACACCGTCAAATCCTGCTCGATCTGATGATTCACGATCGATTCAATCTTCGCAATCTCCTCCGGAGTCACCGGCGCGTTGTGTACAAAGTCAAACCGCAGCTTCTCGTCGTTGACCAGCGACCCGCGCTGATCCACCGAGTCACCCAGCACCTCACGCAGCGCGAAGTTCAGCAGGTGCGTCGCCGTGTGGTTGCTCGCAACCTTCTCGCGCCGTGGCGCGTTGAGATGGCACACCACATCCGTGTGACACGAAATCTTCCCCTTGCTCACGCGCCCGATATGCAGCACAAACCCGCCGAAGCTCTTGGTATCCTCAACCTTGAACACGCCCCCAGACTTCATGCACCGAAGCTCGCCAATATCCGCGACCTGCCCGCCCATCTCCGAGTAGAAGTTCGTTTTGTCGAGCACGATCCCAACGCGGTGCAACCCAGCGATCGTCGTGTCCGCGTGCTCATCAAAGTTCTTGGAGTTCCAGATCGCCTTGACCGTTGCGCGAGTTTCGCGTCCATCAAACTTGTGCGAGTCGTCCGTCGCTTTGATGTTCATCACGCCGAGTTTCGCGATCTGCTCCGCGCGGAGTTCAACCACCCGCTCCCCATCATCCTTCTTCCCACCCTGCCGCGAGCGTTCCTTCGCTTCTTCCATCGCTTGCTCGAACCCAGCAAGATCAACCTTAAGCCCCCGCTCCTGCGCCATGATCTCCGTCAGGTCGATCGGGAAGCCGTAGGTGTCGTAGAGCTTGAAGGCGTCCTCGCCCGAAACAGTTCCGCTTGCGGTATCAAGGTCATCAAACATCTTGATCCCCCGATCAAGTGTCCTCCCAAAGCTCTCCTCTTCATCCGCAATAATCTCATACACCCGCTTCGGATCGTTCCGCAGCTCCGGGAACGCATCACCCAGCAGCTCCACAACAGTGGGGGCCAGGTCCGTCATGAACCCCTGCGGCGCATCAAGCTTCTGACGACCATACCGAACCGCACGCCGCAAGATACGACGCAGCACATACCCGCGGCCCTCATTACTCGGAGCCGTCCCATCGGTGATCGCCACCACAAGCGTACGAATATGATCCGCGATCACGCGGTACGCTTCGTCCACACCACCTGCATCTTCCGCGCCGAGCTTCCCGCTGTACGCGCGTGCCCCCGTCAGCTTCTGAATCTTCGCAAAAATCGGCTCAAACAAATCCGTGTCGTAGTTGCTCCGCACATCATGCAGCACCGACACAATCCGCTCCAAACCCATCCCCGTATCCACATGCTGCGCCGGAAGCACACTCAGCTCGCCGCCCTCAAGACGATCAAACTGAATAAACACATTGTTCCAGATCTCAAGCACATCCGGATCATCCATATTCACCAGGTGCGCCGCATTCCGTCCACCAATGCGGTCGTAATGCAGCTCCGAGCAAGGCCCGCAAGGCCCCGTGTCCCCCATCTCCCAAAAATTGTCCTTCATATTCCCGGGAAGGATGTGTTCCTCAGGAAGGTATTTCATCCAAATCGCCTTGGTTTCAAGATCCGCAGGCAGATCCTGATCCGGATTCCCCTCAAAGTAAGTCGCGTACAACCGATCCGGATCAATCCCCCAAACCTTGGTCAACAGCTCAAACGACCACCCGATCGCTTCTTCCTTGAAGTAGTCTCCGAACGACCAGTTCCCCAGCATCTCAAAGAAAGTATGGTGGTAAGTGTCCTTGCCCACATCATCAAGATCGTTGTGCTTGCCCCCCGCGCGGATGCACTTCTGCGAGTTGACCGCACGCTTCACCCCATGCAACGGAGAGGTCGGATCAAGCGTCCCCTGAAAGATCGGCTTGAACTGATTCATCCCCGCGTTGGCAAAGGTGTCCCGCAACGACGGATCGTTCGTCGGACAAGTCGTCGACGATGGAACAAAGGTGTGCCCGCGCTCCTTGAAGAACTCAATGAACTGAGTCCGGATCTGAGCAGCGGTGGCAGACGACTTGGTGGTAGACATACAACAGTTCCAATCTAAAGGACAAAACCCAAGCTCCCAACGCTCGGCTCCACCCATAGTACGCGCCAGCGACCAATTGACCCGCCCAAACCCCACCCAAATCCGTCCGAGAACACAACAAACCCCCGACTTTACTGGTCATCAACCCATTCTCGGGGTCTCTTTAAGCAGAGCCCCTTCGTTCAAGCCGGTTCTTCTATCGACGGCACATCAGGAGCATGAAGAAATGACCACAACCAAAGCCACCGCCGCGCTCCTGCTCACCGCCACTGTCATCAGCACAATTCCCACCGAAGCAAACGCAGGCATCCGCCGTCACGACCGCGCCGACGAGCTCTATCTCAATCTCGGTGCCGAGTCCCAGTTCTCATCCGTCGCGCGTCTCCAGATCGGGACCAGCATCTGCTCCGCGACGCTCATCAGCCCAGAATGGATGATCACCGCCGCCCACTGTTTCGACGGCACCAACAACCCCTTCACCCTCGCCTTCCCAGACTCCGGCGGATTCAACATCGCCGACCAGGTCATCATCCACCCAGACTGGACCCCCGGCCAGTACACCGCTGGCGGCGACCTCGCGCTCATCCACCTCTCCACCCCAATCACCGAGCTCAACTCAGCAATGCTCTACCAAGGTTCGAATGATCTCGGCGCCCTCGGATACGGCGTCGGATTCGGTCGCTCAGGCACCGGAAACTCCGGAGAAATCCCCGGCACCCAAGGATACAAACGAGCCGGGACCAACATGATCGATGTCCTCGGTTCAGCACGCGGTTTCGACGAGTCCATCCTGCTCATGGACTTCGACAACCCCCTCCGCGAATCCGATTCCACCTACGGCTCCGCAATCCCAACGGACCTCGAATACCAAGTCGCCCCCGGAGACTCCGGTGGCGCCCTCTTCGTCGAAGAGAACGGCCAGTTCTACCTCGCAGGGGTCACCTCCTTCATCAACTCCATCGACGGCAACCCCGACGGCGACTACGGTGACATGTCCGCCTACACCCGCCTGAGCGACTACAACGCGTGGATCAACTCCGTCATCCCCGCGCCATCCGGTCTTCTGGTCCTTTCCGCAGGAATGCTCACCGCAATCCGCCGCCGTCGCGTCCTCTGAGCCCCTATCCTCAAGGTGCATGGCCAAACGCACCACCAAAAAGAAACCGGTCCTCAAAAAGCTCCCGAGCGAGAAATCCGCGCCCGCGATGCGGACCTACGAGCCTCAGATCCCCCTGACCTCGATCATCGGTCAGCACCACGCGATGGACATCCTCAACCGCTCCATGCAATCCCAGCGCGTCCACCACGCATGGATCTTCCACGGCCCAACCGGTGTAGGAAAGTTCACCTCAGCCATCGCATGGGCCAGCACCATCCTCGACCCAAGCTCAACGCCCGACCTCTCCGGGAACATCATCCCCGATCCCGAATCGTCAACCCAACAACTCATCCGCTCGGGAACCCACCCCGATCTTCACATCATCCGCAAAGAGATGGCCCGCTACCACAACGACAAAAAAGTCCGCGACGCCAAACTCGCAAGCATCCCCAAAGCAATCGTCGAAGAACACCTGATCAACCCCGCCGCCCTCGCCGCATCGATGAAAACGACATCGCTGGTCGCAAAGGTCTTCATCGTTGACGAGAGCGAACTCCTCAACTCCACAACCCAAAACGCGATCCTCAAAACCCTCGAAGAACCACCCCCCGGCACCGTCATCATCCTCGTCACCTCCAACGAAGACCGACTCCTCCCAACCATCCGCTCTCGCTGCCAGCGCGTCTCCTTCGCCCCTCTCGACGACGACGCGATGCGCGCATGGATATCTTCAACATCCCTCCAGCCATCACCCGAAGAACACCAGTGGCTCCTCTCCACATCCAACGGCTCTCCCGGCCGCTACAAAGAAGCACACGAAGCAGGAATCTACCAATGGTCCACAGACCTCGAGCCGCTCTTCATGCAATGCGACCAAGGACGCTACCCCCTCACCCTCGGCCCACGCATGAACCAGCTCGTCGATGATTGGGCAAAGGACTGGGTCAAAGCCGGCGAAAAGATCGGCGAGAACCGATCCAAACTCGTCGCGAATCAACTGGGTACGCAATACATGCTCGCGCTGATCGCAGGCCGATACCGCAAACAACTCACCGTGGCTTCAAAGGCACCCAGAGCACTCCACGCGATCGACATGGTCGGACGCGCACAGCACGAACTCAACACCAATGTGCAACTCAGATTTGTCATGGACCACCTCGCGGCGGGTCTCTCAGAACAGATCCATTCGTACGCCTAAGTCGGCTCGTACGCCTAAATCAGCTTACGCCTGAATACTCAGCGACGGTGTATCGAGGTGCTGCGCGTTGGGAGTCTTTGCCGGCGGAACAAGCCCCGCCTTGCGATCCGCCGCAAGCTGCTCAAGCAACTGCATCCAGGTCTCGCGTTCGTACTCGATCATCTCGATCGCTTTATCAAGCTTCGACATGTCCTTGTTCAGACTCGCCTTTGCAAGCTCGCCATAGATGAACACATACAGATCACGCACCGACCGGGCAAGCACCGGATCGTGTCTCGAGTCGATCGTGTCGGTGAGTTCAAGGATGATCGCGCGGGCTTGCTTGAACCCCTCGTAGATCTTCTCATGATCCTTGTTTTCCATTCCGAACTTCGCCATATTGGCAAACCGGAGGGCGCCGTCGAGCAACAACATCCGGAGTTCCTCCGGACTCGCGGTCATGACCTTGGTCTTGAGGTACGCGTTGGCAGTGGATGAGGTATTGGTATCGTTCATGCTCAGGGCTATCGGTCCTGCCAAAGGGCTACTTCAATCGTGTTTTATCCAATGGATGAAATTTGGGAGAGCGCCGAGCCCTGCGTCTGGAATCCCGCGATCGCCTGTTCCATCGCAAGGAACTGTCTTTGAAGGACTTCCCGCTTCCGTTCAAGCCGCTCATCAATGAACTCGATCCGCGATTCTTGCAGCGAAATCTGATCATCAAACGCCTTGTCACGCCCCGAAAGGATGCCCGTCAGCGAGTCCGTATAGTTGTTTGCGAACTGCTCGAACATCACCATCACGCCCTGTTCAGAGTACTCAAGCTCGATAATCGCGTTCGGATCGGTTTCTTCATCCTCATCACCAACCAGCACAGTCCGCCGGGTAAACAAATCCTCCACGGCCTGAGCGTCCTCGTCATACGCCGTCCGGAACTTCTCAGCGTCAAACTCGAGCACCGATCCCGAACCCACCTTGATCCCAATATCACTCATCCTGCTGAACTCTGCGGTGAACCCATTGTTCTCCCGTTGCAACTGCGAGAACAACGAGTTCCGAAGACCGATCACGGTACCGTCACCAAGCAGCGTCCCCTTTGCCTCAGTTTCTTGATCGTACCGGGTCTGAAAATCAATCTGTTCGATGGCTGTATTGAACGCGTCCACAAACTCCTGAATCTTGGACTCAATCGATTCAGTATCTTGCGAAATCGAAATCTCAACCGCTTCATCGCTCGTCGAGAGCAAATCAATCGTCACGCCCTGGATCACCCCATCGAGCTGGTTCGTCGACGAACTGATCAGCACGCCGTCCTGTGCATTGGTCGAACCGTAGAACACCCGCGAATCATCACCCGCATCAATCGTGCTCATCCCGAGATCAAACCCGCCCGAGTCCACAAGGAAACGCCCAGCGCTCCCCGAATCCTCAGATGCGAGTGATAAACGGAACGGCGTCGAGCCCGTCCCGGTATTGAGAATCGAAGCACTCACATTCGCGCCCGACGCATTGATCGCCGCGACAACTTCAGTCAGCGAATCGTTGGGATCAAACTCCAGCGTCGTCTCGAACGACCCATCAATAAACTTGTCCCCAGCATCAAACTGTTCCTGCGTAATCTTCCCCTCGATCTTCAGCTTCGACGCAACCGTCCCCTCGGTATCGTTAATCTCAAGCAGTGTCGCGCCAGCGCCATTGTCCTCGATCAGAAGACCGTCACCGGTGTCATTGATCCGAGCGGTCACCGAGACCGACGAACTCTGGTTGATGCGCCGGATCACATCCGCGAGTGTTTCATCGCTGTCGGAAATCGTAAACGACGCACGATGCCCGTCCGAATCGATGATCTCAAAGGTCCCCGACCCGATCCCGTCCCCATCGTACAACGAGTCAAGCTTGGTCGCCGTCCCCATGTACGCCAGATCAAGATCGCTGCCCCCAGCAACCCCGCTGGTGTACGAACCCGCAAGCCCCAGCGCCGCCGCGGCATCAAGACCGCCGGTCCCCGCGATCGTAAAGGTCCCCGCACCGCTGGTGTTGTCCACGATCGACAACCCGTTGCCCGCATCGTTGAGCGTCGCGGTCACAAGCTGATTCCCGTTGCCGTCATCGTTGTCGGCGTGGTTATTGATCGCGTTGATGACATCGTTGATGTCACCGAGTCCCGCGACATTCACCGAAAAATCTGCATTCACATCTCGCAACGCAAAGGCAATCTCGCCGTCGGTCCCGGTCAATCCGGTCCCGCCGTTGAGACTCGATACCAAAGTCGTGTTCATCCCCGCAAAGATCCGCGACCCATTGGTGCTCCCACCAAGATGCAAACCGGTCAACCCGAGATCCGCCGCCGCGGTACTCCGAGAGCCCGACGCCGGCGCATTGTCCGCGACTTCAATCCCTCGGCCAAGACCTTGAAGATCAACAATCTGCACCGCGCCAGTCTCGGGATTCACCGAAGCTTCGAACTCTGCAGCGTGTCCCGCCGCTTCAATCGCATCATTGATTCGACCCAACACACCGCCGATGGTGGTCACCGCACTGCTGGTGACCGTGAGTACATCTTCTCCATCTACATCAACGAGCTCTTCGATATCGCCCAGGCGGATCTGGATCACCTCGTCGGGATTGCTCGGATTCACCGGGCCATCATTGTTTGTAAACAGCAAGTCATTGTTGATATCAAGCTTAATAGAAATGTCCCACACACCCGCACCCGAAGTGTTCCGCACCCCAAGCCCACGCCCATCATTGATCGACTCAAGCGAGGTGTTGGTTCCAAGCGCATACACCGATGACCCGGTCACCGTGTTGTCCACGATCGATTCATCAAGACCAAGCGATTCAAGCACCCGCCGTCCACCGACATTGGAGATTGTGTTCACCCCATCAATCACAAACTTGTCGTTCTCCACGCGAGCCGACACGCCATCAACCTCGTTGATCGCATCAAGGACTTCCGTCACAGTCCCAACGGAGGTGAGGTCCACATTGGTGCCGTTGATCTTGATGGTCCCGCGCTTGATCCCGTCCCCGTTGTTGAGATCCGCGAGCTGCGTATCCCGGTCGAGCCGCGCTTCGGCGCCTTCAAAGGTCAGCGTCGAGAGACCCGCCGCCGCATTGTTGGTTGAAAATCCACGCGAGAGCATCTGCTGCGAGGAGACCAACCGATCGACCACAAAGTTGTAACTACCCGGAAGCGCATCCTTTGAAGCCGTCGCGCTCAGCAGCGACTCGTTGGACACCAGTGCTTTCTTGTTTTTAAAGACATTGTCCGTCCGGAACGCTTTGGCAAGGTTCTCGATCGCCTTCATCTGCGAGTTGATCGAGAGGTACGCCGCCTGCTGGCTCTGCAGTTGGATCAACCGTGTCTGCGCGAGCACCTTGGGACGAGAGTCAATCGAGATCAACTGCTCGATCAACGATCCCGTATCAATCCCAGAAAACAGACCTACACCCGTGGTGATACCGCCCATAGCGAATCCTTTCTCGGACACCGATCCCTCGACCAGCGTCACGCACAAACCCCGCTCATCCATGAGCATCGGCTGTTCATCCAGTATCGGCAATCCAAGCCCAGACGCTCGAAACACGCCCAAACTCCAACCCAATCCCGGATCAACACCTACACAATCGGACCATCCCTGCGCCAACTGTGGTAAAATTCACCAATCAAGCGCATATCCTGCACCACTACACCACCCAAAATACTGGTCAGTTTCTGGTCAAACATCCGAGAATCTCACCTTTTCGTCGATCCAAACACCCCAAATGGCGATAATCATCACTGTGACCACCAACACCACACAACCCAAGACTTCGCTCACCACCCCCGAACTCCCGGCCCCCCCCGCGATGTGCCGCATCGGTGTCGCGATCCTCGGAATACTCGTCGCCCTCTCAACACTCCCCTGGTTGTACTACACGCTTGGTCACTTCGGTGGATTCGCATGGGGATTCTTCGGCTTCGAACTCCTCACCGTCCTCGCAGGTGTCTACGCCGTCCTCCTCGGACTCGGAAAGTTCAAACAAGGTTGGGCCATCGGGGTCACCGCCATCGCAGGATCAATCCTCGTCGCCCTTGTCTTCGGCCTCTATGTCGATTTCATCATGGCCAGAAAGACAGACTTCCCAAGCCTCTACCCCCTCGCCAAAAACACACTCATAGCGCGAGCCGCGATCATCGCCGCCCTCTTCACGCTCGCATCCATCGCCGTCTTCGCGCGAAACTCCAAATCAGTCGTTTACATCGTCAAAGCCGCCGCCTGCGCCCTGCCCATCGTCGTCGTCGCCGGAATCATGCGTGCCGACATCGGTCCCGGCGCCGCAATCAACAACGCCCTTGAAGCCGGTTCAGGTTCAGGCGCGCTCCAAGCCGTGGTCGGTCTCGCGTTGGGACTCTTCTTCATCGTCCTCATCTCCGCCGCCGGCCACCTCATGATCCGCGCCTACGAGAGCGGCCGACCCACGCCATCCAAAGCCCAATAAACACAATCAATCCAAATCAAAAACACCAAATGCACCCCAATAACCGGTGTTTGAGTGCGTTTTCTAAAATCTTCCCGCCCTCGCCCCCAACAATACTTCCATGAACGATCTCATCCTGCTCATCATCGCCCTATCCCTCGCCGCCATCGTCGGCGCAGGCATCGTCTTCTACCTCCTCTCCTCACTCAAGCGTGCAAGAGCGGGCAAGGACATCGATAAAATCTCACTCAAGATCATCACCGAACGCGTCCGCGCCGTCGGCAAACTCGTCGGCCTCGAAGTCCACGCCAAAGAAATCGCCACCGCAACCTCTGGATTCTCCTGGTTGCCCCCCATCCTGCTCTCACAAGCCAAGATCGCGATGATCTTCCAGTTCGAAAAGCAATACGCCATCGAGCTCGGCGGACTCAAACAATCCGATGTCACCGATCTCGGAGAAAGCCACTACCGCATCACCCTCCCCCCAATCGTCGGCACGCTCCGCCTCATGGATGTCGAACCCTACGACATCCAGCAAGGACGAGTCCTGGGACTCATCGATGTCATCAACATGAACGCCGCACGCCAGAACGAACTCATGCGAACCGCCCAAGACCAAGCCGCGGAACTTTTCGAGAAAAACGACGACCGCTACATCCACCAAGCCCGCGAGACCATCGAGCGTCAACTCAACTCGATCGCCAAGCTCTTCGACATCACCCTCGAAATCCAGTGGTCCACCGATGCAACCCACGAACAACCCCGCATCGAGCTCGACGAGTCCCTCAAGACCGGCCTCGCCGCAGGCGTCTAACTCGATTTCAATCTCAGCCCAGCGTGTTCAATCCAACGCGAGCAATCAAACCGCGCTCGGATGCCAGATCGTCTTGAACTCCACAAACGGATCAAGCCAACCGGGCCCGCTGCACGCCGCGTCGTCAAAGTAATCCAGCGAATCATCCCGCAGACACACCCGTTTCATATTCACCGCCGCGCCCTCGCGCAGTTCAGTTCGTTGCGATTCACTCACGCACCCCGCATGAATTCCGATCACCTCACGATGCGTCGCAAAGTGGGGGACCAGTTCCTCACGGAATCCCGTAATCAGATTGACCACACCACCGGGCAGATCACTCGTCGCCAGCGCCTCCGCAAGAATCATCGCAGGAATCGGATTCGTCTCCGACACCAGCGCCACCACCGAGTTCCCCATCGCAACCGGACCCATGATCATCGAGATCAACCCAAGCAACGCAGGCTCATCCGGACACACGCACCCCACAACACCCATCGACCCGGGAATCGTAAAGTTGTGGTAAGGCCCGCTCACCGGGTTCGCCCCGCCCATCACCGATGAATACTTATCCGTCCACCCCGCAAAGTGGACCACGCGATCAATCGCCGCATCCACTTCCTTCATGCCATCCTTGCCGAGCGACTCAGCAAGCTCCCCGCGTTTGCCTTCCATCATCTCCGCAAGCCGGTACAGAATCTGCCCCTTGAGATACCCGGTCGATCCGCACCAGTTCGTGTGCGCCGAGTGCGCCACCTCAACCGCATTGCGAACATCCTTCCGCGACCCATGGCACACATGCGCCGTCAGCCCGTTGGACTCTTCCTGCACAAGCGTCGAACGCCCAGACTCGGTCCGCGGAAACTTCCCGCCGATGAACAACTTGTAGGTCTTCATGATCGGTAGACGCTCATCACTCACAGCATGTACTCCATCTCAATCTCATGACGGATCGGAATCCCATCAAGCCCAACATCCGGAATCTCAGGCTTCAGCTTCCGCGCCTCATTCACCGCATTCTTGTGGAACGCGACAATATCAAAGTCCCGCCGCTGATAGAACCGCATCGCAGGCGTGTTGTCATTGGTCGTCACGCACCACAACCGCTTGCACCCATGCTCGCGTGCCTTGTTGCGAACCCCCGTCAGCAAGCACGAACCGATCCCGCCGTGCCCCGCCATTGAGTTGTGCGTCACGATCTCGCACGCATCGCCCTCGATGTTGTAAGTCAACAACCCGACCTCAGCACCATCGCGCACCGCAACGATCCCCGGGAGTTCATCCGCTTTGAGTTTCTTCCCGCGCGTGACCTGCTCGGTCGAGGCCCAGTACTGCTGGAGCACGCGCTGCGCCCAGTGCTTGTCCTCAGGTGTCAAATCACGAATCTCAAAGCTCTGTGTTCCAGGTGTCGCTGACATCGCGTGCCCCTTTCAATCAAATCAAATACGGATTATTTCAAATACGCCGCCAGCCCGTGCCGACCGCCCTCGCGGCCAAACCCAGACTCCTTAAACCCACCGAACGGCGAAGCCGGATCAAACTTGTTGTAAGTGTTCAACCACACCACACCCGCATCCAGCTTGCTTGCCATATCAAAGATCTTCGACCCCTTGTCCGTCCACACACCCGCCGCGAGCCCATAGGGCGTGTTATTGGCGCGAGCAATCGCCTCGTCCGGAGTGCGGAAACTCATCAGCGCCAGCACAGGACCAAAGATCTCCTCGCGAGCAATCGC
>TARA_R110002111_G_scaffold185031_3_pt1 | contig 99279 bp, 83 predicted proteins | sample TARA_R110002111 | Tara Oceans TARA_R110002111 (sample SAMEA4397363) | marine metagenome | biome: Polar Biome; feature: [ZZZ] marine water layer (ENVO:01000295); material: water (ENVO:00002006), including particulate matter (ENVO:01000060) such as... | depth 199 m
CGCACTCAAGTCCGTTCTTGGAAATAGCATTATTCGTTGTACCGAATTCACACCTCCAGGAAGTATACAAGGTCTCTTCGATTACTTCGCTCTCAGTGATGGGTGTGTGAATGAGTTCATGAAATCGATTGATGGACTCCCGGTGTGGTGCACACCTCACTATTGTTAACAAAAATTTAAAAAAGGCGAATATTTTAAGCATCAGGATATTCTTTCAGAATGACCGTGCATTTAATTGTTCGAATGGCCCTGATAGCAGGGCCATTCCTTCCGCTCATTTCCAGAGCCCCTTATGGATAATATTACTTGCACTTATTATATTCCGAAGGTATATTTATCCATATGACAAACAGCCCAGCTCAAAAAAATCAGTTACAGGTTGCCAGGAAGGAATTCCGAAAGGCAGGCGGCATTCTGCGAACGCGAGACGCACTACAGGCAGGGATTCACCCCCGCACCCTGTACGCACTTCGTGACAGTGGTCAGATTGAGCAACTGAGCCGTGGGCTGTTTCGCCTGGCGGAGGAAACTCCACTGGGTAACCCGGATCTTGTCACTGTAGCACATCGGATTTCGGAAGGGGTCATCTGTCTGATTTCTGCACTCGCCTGGCATGAACTGACCACCCAGATCCCGCATGCAGTTTATGTGGCCATTCCCCGTGGAATGGAAGCCCCCCGAATTGATTACCCCCCGGTCCAGCACTTCTGGTTCAGTCAACAGGCTTTTGTCTCAGGTATCGAAGCACAGCAGGTGGATGGCGTTCCGATTCGCATCTATTGCCGTGAAAAAACGATTGCAGACTGTTTCAAATTCCGCAATCGTCTTGGGCTCGACACCGTGTTAGAAGCCCTGAAGCTCTACTGCCAGCAGAAATCGATCGACACAGCAGCACTGCTGCACTATGCAGACATCTGTCGTGTTAGACGGGTGATGACTCCCTACCTGGAGGCGATCCTGTGACAGACCGCCCCGTCAAAAACATTGCGGCTTCAGTACGACAACGTCTGCAGAACAGAGCAAAGGAAACCAATCGTCCGTTTCAGGAAGTGCTGCAGTATTTCGCAATGGAACGGTTCCTGTACAGGGTCTCGCAATCACCGCACGTAGACCGGTTCATTTTGAAAGGGGCGCTAATGTTAAATGTCTGGCAGACCTCTACGTCCAGGCCGACACGCGACATTGATTTTTTAGGGAAGATGGACAACAACGTTAACGCCATCGTAGTCGTCATTCGTGAGATTTGCCAGCTGGCTGTGGAATCGGACGGACTTGTCTTTAAGGTTGATAACCTGATGGGACAGGCTATCAAAGAAGATGCCGATTACTCGGGAGTGCGGGTAACATTCCAAGCGATTCTGCAGAACGCCCGCGTTCCGATGCAGATCGATATCGGCTTTGGTGATGTGGTCGTGCCGGAAGCATCCCTGAGCGATTATCCAACAATTCTGGAATTCGGCGTACCTCGATTGCAAACCTACCCACGAGAGACGGTAGTCGCGGAAAAACTGGAAGCGATGGTCAAGCTCGGCCAACTCAACAGCCGCATGAAAGATTTCTATGATCTGTGGCTGCTGGCCCGGCAGTTTGAGTTCAATGGCACACTCCTGTCGACCGCTATCACCCAGACTTTTCAGAACCGACAGACTTCCCTGGTAGAACAGCCTGTTGCCCTCACACCTACTTTTACAGAGAATCCGGAGAAACAGAAGCAATGGCAGGGGTTTCTCCGCAAATCACGGCTGGAGATCGCACCTGCTCAACTCACTGACCTTGTGGATCAACTACAAGACTTTCTGATTCCCCTCTTAGCAGGACTCATGAAGAATCAGCGAACGAACGGAAATTGGAAGCCGGGAGGCCCCTGGGTCACAGATTGAAATCAACGGATCTTGGTATTTACCTCATTTAAAAATTCCTTCTTTGTCTTTTGAATACTTTTCCTGAATCAATAACTCCCAAATATCAAGCATCAGACTTTCGATCCTCCGTCCGGTGAGAACCGCAGAACCAGAGATAGGCGTTGAAAAATGCTCCGTCTTAACCTGTAATCATGGTGGCATTGCTTATTGTTCTCCAATTAGACTTTGAGAACAGATCGTCCAATTCACACCTAATGAAACCTCTCCCCAAAAATGACAATTTCAAAACACTTCCGTTAGTTTGAAGAGGTATTCACAATAGGGGGCTCCAGCTTATATTCTTCTGCCAACCAACTAATGGCTGCATCAAATAATTCCTGTGGTGGAGACGCATAATGCCGTTCTGAAATTTTCTGTGGGGCATGCCCCAAATACAGATCTACTACACCATTATAATACATATTGTTTCGCAAGCGGGAAGCGGATGTTTTCTTCAAAGACTTTAACGGTTTCTTAAGCCCCAGCTTTCTTTTGACACGCTCATAAGCATTTTTAATATTATCATTTTTTGCGTAGTTATTTCGCGTATTGAAATATTCAGTAAGTAACCTTGCACCTTTGGAATTCAGAAAAAAACAATCGCTTCCACTATCATCTTGATACTGCTTGAGTAGCTGAAGTGTTTCAGGCCAAAGTAAATAATTTACGGTCGGTACACCTGCAAAGTTTGCAGTTTTTGACCGTTTCCTAATGATACGGCCAGCAGATAAATCAACTTCGTCTTTTTGCAGATCTGATATATCTTTCTGTGTCATACCGCAGTTCAACATTAACAAGACAAACAGCTTGGTTCTTCCCTCAGTTCCATTTAGTAATAACTCAATTTCACTGTCGGTGAATTCCACTATTTTTTCTGGATCAATACGAATCGACAATAAGTCAGACTTACTGTCCATGATCCGAGGCAATGAATCCAGAACCTCAATGTGCCACAGCCAACGGACGAAGGATTTTACTGTCACAAGATACGGACGGGATGTCGACTTCTTCCACTTACCTTTTTTGATGTTTTCTACCAGCGCTGACTGATATCGCAACAGGATTTTTGCGTTTATTTCAGAAACGGGAATATCTTCCTCTAAGTTCTCGCGGAAGTGCCTGAGGTGATGCTGTATCAGACTAAGACGACCCAGAGAAATTTTCTCAGAATCATATTCCTGTTGTTTATGCTTAATAAATTCATCAATGTACGTACTAACTGAATCCTGAGTTATCACAGATCGCTTTTGCGAAGATTCCAGACGATCATGCCAGATCTCGCGATTGAACCGCTGTTGGCTTCCATCAAGCTCCTGAGAATATCGCTTGCGAGATTCCTGATCAGAATAATTTGAAAATGAAAATTTAATATCACTGTTTTTCAGATCCAATGCCGTTTGTTGACTTAAATTCTCCGGTAATTCAATGACGGGGACCGTAAAAAAAGATTCAAAGTAATCTTCAGGCCTTGGTGATTTGAGTATTGGCGCCTTCAGTGCCGCTCTCAGTTTTTCCATCTTTTCAAAAGCTGCCTGCGCCATTTCACTATCACCGTGGCGACTTGACCAGTCCAAAACCTGCTCCCAGGTGCTTATAATTGACTCATATTCAAGCTGATGTTTTCGGGGAAGAATAGCATCGATTCGAAGTTTAGTCAGCTCCCATTGCTTGAATGCATCGGAATGAGCATCACGGTCGGATTTTCCACGTCCGCCATTAAAGTAATACGTTTTGCCCCTATATTTTTTCTTCCAGCGACCTGCCCTTTTATCAATTCCCTTTTGCCAAGTCAGTTGAGTGGATTTGACCATGATATACCCCTTCGTCAAGTGCAGCGGAGATACCCTCGGAGATACCTTTTTTGTATCAAAACGTGTAAAAAACGTATCACCCTACTTTCATAAGCCATTATATAATTCATACTTACAGTTTTCAACTGCCTTCTGGGGGTGTAGAGGTCGCAGGTTCAAATCCTGTCGTCCCGACTATCTTTCAAAAAGCTTAAATCTCGTTAAAAGTTGTGAAGACAACTGTTGGCGGGATTTAAGCTTTTTCTGTAATTCTACTCAAACATCGCGGTTTCGGAAAACTCACAAAGACGTTCAACTTCTCTTGGGCGGTTCACTAAAGAGTTGCCTACAGTCTCCGTTAAAGCGAGATACGTCTTCATAACCTTCTCGAACTTCAAGTAGACATTCGCTCACACTAAGTCTCCTGTCTCTGAACAAGCAAGAGACGATTTCCCCGGCAGTTTTAAATGGCTCTATTTAATAATTCCCCGGTACATCCAAAAGGAAACAGCAATGCAGAAACGCACACTTGGAAACAGTAACCTGGAAGTCTCTGCACTGGGGCTTGGCTGCATGGGCTTGAGCTTCGGGTATGGTAAACCTGTCGAAGAGCAAGCAGGAATCGCTTTAATCAGAACGGCTGTCGATCTGGGCATCAACTTTTTTGATACGGCTGAAGTCTACGGAGCGTACACAAACGAAGAACTTGTTGGCAAAGCGCTGGCTCCTGTGCGTGACCAGGTGGTGATTGCCACCAAGTTTGGGTTCGCAATTGATGAGCAGGGCAACCAGACAGGCCTCGACAGCCGGCCGGAACATATTAAGAAAGTCATTGAAGCCTCTTTGAGGCGACTGCAAACTGACTATATTGACCTGCTCTATCAGCATCGTGTTGACCCCAACGTGCCAATTGAAGATGTGGCGGGAACGGTCAAAGAACTGATTCAGGCAGGCAAGGTAAAACACTTTGGTTTATCTGAGGTGGGCTTCGAGGTCATCCGCCGCGCCCATACGGTGCAACCTGTTACCGCACTGCAGAGTGAATATTCACTGTGGTGGAGAGAACCGGAAGACGTGATTTTCCCGACACTCGCAGAACTCGGAATCGGTTTTGTTCCCTTCAGCCCCCTGGGGAAGGGATTTTTGACTGGTAAGATCGACGAATCGACTACGTTCGACAGCAGTGACTTTCGCAATAAAGTCCCACGATTCTCTCCGGAAAACCGGAAAGCAAACCTGGCACTGATTGCACTTCTTGATCGGATCGCGAAGCGTAACAACGCCACGACGGCGCAAATCGCCTTGGCCTGGCTACTGGCCCAACAGCCTTGGATTGTCCCCATTCCGGGAACGACGAAAGTACATCGACTCGAGGAAAATATCGGAGCAGCCGGGATCAGACTCTCCGAATCCGATCTCTCTGAAATAGAGCATGCCGCCGCTCAGATCATCGTCAAAGGGGATCGATACCCTGAGGCCGCAATGAAAATGATCAATCGCTGAGAACCAGCGACAGAAACGGGCAGACGCTTCTTCCGAAATCGCTCACGTTCCCCCCGAATAATCCTTCCCACACACACGGAATATGCACACATTCTTAAGGAAAAGCCAGCAGCGCCAGTTTCGCAACCTGGTTTAGCTGATCTCGTGTCGCATTTCCCGCCGCCTGTACGGCAATCCCATAAGAGACCGTTGACACATATTTGGCGAGGTGCCCCGCATTTGAGTCAGGGGGGAGATCGCCGTCGGTTATTGCCCGCTCGAATCGTTCACACAGCAGAGCCTCACATTTCGTACGTCGTTTTACCATTTCCTTGCGAATGGCGTCGGCTGCGTCTCCACAGGCCAGCGCGCTTTGCACCATGAAACATCCGCGCGGGTTACGCGGGTTCGTAACTAGTTCGATACTCCCGCTCCACAATTTTTCGACAACAGCGCGAGCCGTCGGTTCTTCAAGCGATTCATGAAAATGACAGGCGCGACCTTCCAGATACCGATCAATGGCCTTACGAAATAACGCATCCTTGTTGCCGAATGCAGCATACAGGCTGGGGCGGTTGATTCCCATCGCATCGGTCAGATCGGGAAGCGAGGCACCTTCGTAACCTTTCCGCCAGAAAACGTCCAGCGCCTGGTCTAAAGCCTTATTGATGTCGAACTCGCGCGGACGTCCTACCGACATTATGAACTATCCTTTTTTACTGAATGATACAATAAGGGACTTGACTGACCAAGACTTATTGTATATTTCTTACCTATCAGTATAAAATTACTGCATACGAAATTGACCTGACACAATAAATGGCAGGAAAAACTACAATTGCTGCGGAATTTCCAAATGGAACAGCGTCTTAACCGCGCAATATCTTACCTCCGGGTCGGCAAGAGCCACCCTTTGTGGATTAACGAAAAAAGCCGAACCAGACGAATCCAATCCGGTCTTAATTATTGATTTCAAATGAAATCAGTTGCTTAAGAGGCGTCAAATCGTTCGCCTGCAGCGGTACGGATCCAGGTATAGATTTGCCCATGTCTATTTGTCGGAACAAGACGGAGTCATAAAGATGTCGCGAACCACAGTCCCTGCGTTGATGATCCTGCTATTGATGTCATATGCATGTAATCAGGATTTGCCCCCCGCAGGCGCTCCCCCCTCGCCTAAGGTGACAACTGCCAAACCACTTGTCATGCCCATCATTGAATGGGACGAGTATACAGGGCGTCTGGCTCCGATTGACGCTGTTGAGATCAGAGCACGGGTCAGCGGTTACCTGCAGTCAACTCATTTTGATGAAGGCCATCTGATAAAAGAGGGAGATCTGCTGGCGATTATCGACCCCCGTCCTTTCGTAGCAGAAATGAATGCGGCGGCAGCCCGCTTAGAGGAAGCAAAAGCGATACTCTCTGAATCAAAGTCACTTCTCAAACAGTCTCAAGCCGAGAAAGCAGACTCTGTCGCGCTCCTGACTCTTGCTGAACAACGTGTAAAACGTGTTCATCAACTTGTGCGCAAAGACGCAATCACACAAGAAGAAGTCGAGGTCCGTGAAAGCGAACAGTTACAGGCAAAAGCGACTCTTGAAGCGGCTAATGCAAAAATCGAATCGTCTAATGCCCGCATTGCTACCTCAACCGCTGCCATCGAAACAGCGAAGGCAAATCTGGAGGCCGCACAACTGAATGTCCAATATACTCAAGTTCGAGCCCCCATCAGCGGTCGTATCAGCAGACGATATGTGACGGAGGGAAACCTCATCAGTGGTGGAAGTGAACAATCCACGTTATTGACTACAATTGTATCCGTCAATCCGATCCACTGTTACTTTGATGCCGACGAACAAGCTTTTTTAAAGTACGCGCGCCTGTCACGTGAAGGAACACGTGAAAGCTCTCGGGATGTCAAAAACCCTGTTTATATGCGTTTGATCGACGAGAGTGGCTTTCCGCACTTGGGACATATGGATTTCGTCGATAACCGCATCGACCCCAATACAGGGACAATGCGGGGACGTGCCATTTTCCCTAATGATGACGACACGCTGACTCCAGGTCTCTTCGCAGAAGTTCGTTTACCAGGCAGTGGGCGTTACAATGCCATTTTGATCCCGGACAGTGCCATCAGCAGCGACCAGACCGAGAAGTTCGTGTATCTCCTGGATAATAACAAGAAGGTGGAACGACGTCCGGTCGAACTGGGGCCGATCGTCAAAGGTCTGCGTATCATTCGATCCGGTCTGGACGGTTCGGAGATCCTGGTAACGCATGGTTTGCAGCGTATTTATCCGGGTGTGACAGTTGAACCCACTCTGGAAGTCGTCAAAGCGAGTTCTGATGTGGGACTCCCTGACCGATACGAACCCGTGCCGCCGGATAAATGGCTTTCCAGACGTTCCAGCCCTGCGCCTCCTGGTATTTCTTCCAACAATAATCAGACAAAAGCCAAAACCGCAGCCAGCCAGGCCGGAGGTCAGTAAATATGAAGTTCCCACACTTTTTTATTGATCGTCCCATCTTTGCTACTGTGCTTTCTTTCGTCATAGTTCTGGTGGGAGGACTGGCGTACTTTCTACTTCCCGTCGCGCAATATCCGGAAGTCGCTTTACCCACCGTTGTTGTACGAGCCAGCTATCCGGGCGCCACGCCCGATACAATCTCCAAGACGGTGGCAACGCCGCTGGAACAGGAAATCAACGGTGTGGACAACATGGTTTACATGGAGTCACAGGCAACCACTGATGGATCAATGACCCTGACCGTTTCGTTTGCGCTGGGAACCGATGTCGATCAAGCCCAGGTTCTTGTGCAAAATCGCGTTGCGATTGCCGAACCAACGCTGCCTGCTGAAGTGAGACAGATCGGCGTGACGACGCGTAAAAGCTCTCCCGATTTAATGATGGTCATACACCTCTATTCCCCCGATGACTCACGCGACCAGCTCTATATCAGCAATTATGCTTATCTGCAAATTCGTGATGTCCTCGCGCGCCTGGATGGCGTGGGAGATATTCAGGTTTTTGGTGGCACGCAATACAGCATGCGCGTCTGGTTAGATGTCGAACGACTGGCGGCGCTCGACCTCACCCCCGGTGATGCGGTACAGGCAATGCGTCAACAAAACATTCAGGTCGCTGCCGGAAGCATTGGACAGCAACCCATGCCCGATACTAAAGAAGCGTTTCAGATCAATGTCAACACACTCGGACGCTTGCAGACGGCTGATGAGTTTGGAGACATCATTCTGAAAACTGGCATTGAGGGACGTCTGGTGCGTTTGAATGATGTGGCGCGCATTGAACTGGGAGCCACCGATTATTCGGTACGCAGTTATCTGGGCGACAAAAACGCGGTGGCGCTTGCCATGTTTCAGCGTCCCGGCTCAAATGCGGTCGCCACGGCTGAACGAATCATTAGCACAATCGAAGAATTATCACTGCAGTTTCCTCCCGGTTTAAAACATCAGGTGATTTATAATCCGACCGCATTTGTCGAAGATTCTATCGATGAAGTGTTCGCAACTCTCTGGCAAGCCGGCCTGCTGGTAACTCTGACCGTATTTGTTTTCCTGCAAAACTGGCGTTCGACGATTGTCCCGACGATTGCCATCCCCATTTCACTGATCGGTACGTTTGCAGTCATGCACGCGATCGGTTTCAGCTTAAATAATTTATCGCTCTTCGGGCTGGTTCTCGCAATCGGAATTGTGGTTGATGATGCGATTGTTGTCGTAGAAAACGTGGAACGCCTCATTGGCACAGGGCTTTCCCCGCGTGACGCGACCCGCAAAGCGATGGATGAAGTTGGTTCCGCTTTGATTGCAACCACCCTGGTACTGATCGCGGTTTTTGTCCCGACGGCATTTATTGCCGGTATCAGTGGTCAATTTTATCGTCAGTTTGCGATCACCATTGCCGTCTCAACTACCATTTCCACTTTCGTTTCACTGACATTAACCCCTGCCATGTGTGCGTTATTACTGCGTCCGCAAAAAACAAAACAAACCAGTTTAAACGGCATCTCCGGAAATCGATTGACACGTCTTCTGGTTCAGATCCGTGACTTTCCTTTTCGCATCTTCAACAAAGCCTTTGATGTCACAAGCAACCTTTATGCAAGAACTGTAGCGTATGCCTTACGCATGAGTCTGATCATGCTGCTGATTTATGGCGGCCTCATCGGCTTGACCTGGTTCGGTTTTACGCAAGTCCCAACCGGCTTTATTCCGGCACAGGACCAGGGCTACTTAATCATTGCGATCCAGTTGCCTCCCGGATCGACCCTGAATCGCACCGATGAAGTCACGCGCCGGATCACAGACATGGCACTGGAAATCCCGGGCATTGCAAACGCCGTTTCGTTTGTCGGTTTTTCGGGAGCAACGCGTGCCAACAGTTCAAACTCGGCTGCCATTTTCCCTGTCCTGCACGATGCCAAACAGCGTGCAAAGGATGGTTTGGGGGTGGACGTGATTCTGGCTGAATTACGAAAACGCGTCAGCGTCATTCAAGACGCCAATGTCTTTGTGATTCCCCCTCCACCGGTGCGTGGTATCGGGACAGGCGGCGGTTTCAAAATGCAAATTCAGGACAAATCCGGTGCCGGGCTGGTGGCACTTCAAGAAGTGACCAATGCCGTTATTGCAAAAGCCAGACAGGAACCCGGGCTCGTCCAGGTATTTTCTAACTTTACGATCGGCACCCCACAATATTATGCCGACATTGATCGTACCAAGGTTCGCATGCTGGACGTCCCGATCGGTAACGTATTCGATGCGCTGCAGATTTATCTCGGTTCCGCTTATGTGAACGATTTTAATTTTCTGGGCCGTACCTATCGTGTCACTGCACAAGCCGACTATCAATACCGTGATGAACGAGAAGATATCGCCCGGCTGCGAACGCGCAGCAGCAACGGGGCGATTGTCCCCCTGGGTTCAATGGTTACATTACGTGAGACCACCGCGCCGGATCGTATTGTACGATATAACCTGTATCCTGCGGCTGACATCAATGGCGACACTCCACCGGGCTTCAGTTCAGGCCAATCGATTGCCACGATGGAACGTATCGCCAGGGAAACTCTCCCTCCGGGCTTCGGTTTTGAATGGACCGATATTGCCTACCAGCAAAGGGCGGCGGGAAATACGATCGTTTATATCTTTCCGCTTTGTGTACTGTTTGTATTCCTGGCACTTTCCGCACAGTACGAAAGCTGGTTGCTGCCTCTGGCCGTCATTCTGATTGTTCCACTCTGTTTATTGTGTGCGATCTTTGGAATCTGGCTGCGGGACATGGATAACAATATTCTGGTGCAGATTGGTTTCATCGTTTTGATCGGTCTGGCCTGTAAAAACGCAATTTTGATCGTGGAGTTTGCCAAAGCAGAAGAAGACGCGGGGAAGACTCCTTTCAATGCCGCGGTCGACGCATGCCGCCTTCGATTACGGCCGATCCTCATGACTGCGTTTTCATTTATTCTTGGCGTGATTCCTCTGGTCATCGCAACCGGTGCCGGATCCGAAATGCGTCAAGCCCTGGGTACTGCCGTCTTCAGTGGTATGCTGGGAGTCACACTCTTCGGGCTTTTCCTCACCCCGGTCTTTTATGTGGTGCTCCGTAAGCTGGTTCGCCAACCAGTTTCACCTGCAACTACCATTCATACTCCTGTTACAGCACAGGGCTCGAATACCGACTGAGTGAAAAAAGGGCAACCGGCGCGAACGTCTCTGATCAACTCTTCAGGACGTAGCGCAGCCCGACAACAGTGATCACATTGACGATAATCAATTCACACTGCACTTATTCGGCTGCTGACAGCGGATGGCTCAAACGTTCGAGCGGAACTTTGAGAAAATGAATTCCATCTCTGTTCATGAAAACGGTGCCGACATTTTTGTCATCAATCTGAATCGTGCGTGCTGAATAATAACGGGCTGTCACAGCAGTTTCCGGCAGTAGAAGCATCGTACGCTGGACATCCCACGTCTGCCCCTCATCCGTCGATAAGTTATAACTCAACCCCTGATTGTTGTTACCTCTGCCCCATGTAACGAGGACTCTCCCATCTGAGAGAGTGGTGAGATACCGACCTTCGGCGTTATCACGTTTGTCAGGAACAGCAGGAAAACCATCTATCGACGTCCAATGTAAACCGTTGTCGGTCGAGTGCAACAGAACGGGGCCCATGGCCAGCAGCGATGCGGTTGCCGTACGCACAATCTGTTGGAATTCATGCTGAATCCCATCCGGTCCTACCAGAGGGTAACTGGTAAGAGTTCCCGTCCGAGGTTCAAACAATCGGGGTACACCCGTTCGCAGTGGTAACAGCCATCGCCCGCCGCTCCAAGGTAGCACGTTGTGACGAACGGCTCCGAGATGTTTACCGTCGACGGGACCAATCAGCTGCTGCTCGCTCCAGGTTTGTCCCCGGTCTTCACTGAGCGTGTAGAGTAATGCGCGCTCGTAATACCCGTCTTGGGACTTATCATCGGCAATGTAATTCCAGGTGACCAGAATCCGGCCATCAGGCAGAGTATCGGCTGTTCCGGGGTAGACTTCGAATTTCTTCACCTCGCGAATCATGGCTGGCCGGTTCGCAGATGTCGAAATCGGGCTGGGCGTAGACCAGGTTGTTCCCAGATCACTGGAGCGAGAGCACATCAGAACATTCGCCCCTTTAAAAATCACAACCAAAGTTCCATCACTGGCGCGACAGATCGAGGGATGTATGTGCCCGCTAATCCGCTCGGAGAGAATTGATACGGGTTTGTCATCCGCACGAACTTGATGACTTAACAAGCACACCACGATTGCGATGAATCGAATCAGTTTGTGATGTTGAATCATTTCTGAAGCCTCAAAAACAAAGGATTTTGTAGATCCACTTTTAATCTGAACACAGTCCGGAAGACCGCAGACACGATGCTGACTGTAATTCATTCTGCCCTGTTTGACGCAGCCGCTTGTCGCAAAAGTGTCACAGCGGCTTCGACCAGCATTTCGCCGCTCCCCGGCAAGACTGTGGAATTGGTCACTTCGTAGCTGCCCCCCGCATAAGCGGCCCGGTGTGGTATATAGATCGTTTCAACAGTGTTCGATAATTCGATAACAATCGTCGTGCGGAACGGCGAAGCCTGTTTGATTGCCAGTCCCAACTCGACGAAGACCTCGCCGGGTAGACAGACAATGGCGACGTCGTCCCCCAGAGTCATCACTGTCACATCAACGGGCAGCGTCTCCCCAACACCAGACAATGAACGACTCAGCCCCCATGTGATATGATCGATCGTATTGGCGTGTGGTTGACGATGACGAAATTGATCCAGAATCAGTTTTTTATAGGCAGTGACATGGTCGAAGAAGTCCACTTTTCCTCCCTGATGAGCAATCTTGAGAAGCTGTATGGAACGGTCGACTTCTTCGCGTGTCGCATCCTGAAGAGGTAAATGCACTACCTGTGACTGAACCGTCAGATTGGGATTTTCAATCGGCTTTAATAATGAGAGCTGACCGCTGATCGATGCGCCGATGGAATTACCGATAAAATCAGCTTTGTTTCTGACCGGTGATGCAGGATTGACATGATTGATGTCGCCGCAACATCCCGTCCCAAATATTGAAATCACGTCTGTGCCGAGCGATTCTCGCAAAGTACGCTCGATAAAAAACGGATAGTCAGCACTCCACTTCGTCCCGCTTACCGTATCCAGATGAAGGGCAAAGTTACTGAGAATGCAGCGATTCGTACCGTCCTCCGGATTCCGAATCGCGAGCAGCCCGATCTCAGCATCAATCGGTCCGGCGGCACGCACAACTTCGGGATTGCTCAGTGACTGCCAGGTTTTGACGCTGCCATCTCGCATCACGAATCGTCGGTTGAATGCAACCGTTGTCTTCTGCGTCGCTGTGCCGGCTGCCAGTGAGGAAGGTTTCGCATTTTCGTAAGCGGCTGCGATAGCATTCACCGGGCCGTTGATCAGTTTTTCGATATACTGAGACCTCAGTTCCTGCTGTTGTTCTTTGCCCAGATACAAGTACAGCTCTTTCATGTAGTCGGGTGCGGTGTGTGAATGCGTTGCCGCGAGCACGATATGATTTGCTGGAATGCCGGTTTTTGCGGAGGCGATTCGCCGTATTTCTTTTGTCAAATCAGTAGCGCTGCCAATTAAATCGCAGACAACCAGTGCAGCCGCGGTATCGCCGTCGCGAAATACAATCGCTTTGGCCTTCAAAGGATCAAGACTCCCTTCAGCCAATCTCTCGTGATAATAACCTGCCATCGGAAAACCGACGGGAGGCGTGATATCAATTTCCGCGACGCCAACTCGCAACCCGCTGGCTGCCTCTGTTTCAGGAATCACTTCGCGATGAATCGCCGCCAGCCACATCTGCGCCGCACGACGCTGACCGATACCCGAAAAATGGCGGCGGGATTTGGCATCACCGCGGTTCTCTCCTTTGAGAGTGTCCGTATCAGGTCCGTTCAAAAAGCCGGGCTGTTTCACCAATTCATCGACGGCACTGCGAATGCGAGCTTCCCCGGCTGGATCATTGTAGACGGTAGGATGATGTGTCGATTTTGCAAGCAGCCACGGTGGTTTGAAACCCCAAACTTTTGCTGCGGATTCGCGGATTGTCTTCAGATTTTTTACATATTGTTCGGTCGAAGTCTTGGCAATCACATCCGATTCCCCCTGTTGCCATAAGACGGCGCGAAAGCGTCCCAGCGTCTCTCCCGCGGAAACCAGCCTCGGATGCAGTTTCCCGTCGGGCATCCACTGCGTCGACGAAGTGGCTCCTACAGCGACATTCGCGAAAGCAATCGGCACGCGCAGTTCAGCCGCTAAAGCATCCCCGAGTGGTGGCCAGATCGAGCCGCCATCGCTGCCGTCAGGGGCAGGTTGCGGATCATTGGCGACCGCCCACACCTGGTTTACCGCATTGAAAGCCACAACACGTTTCAGGGGATCTGCAACACTCAATCGCTCGTCGTTACAGTTAGTTGCATACGACTGGCCTGCAACAAGAAAGACTTCACCGACTCCGACCGGTTCGATCATGCCGACAGCTATCATATTCTCATTTTTGCGGCAGCGAACTTCCAGACGATACCAGCCGCCGGCTGCGATTCGTACGGTCCCCGTGAACTTCTCCCCTTCCCCGTTCGGTTTAAAGATGATCCAGTCAACATTCGGTACTGACTTATCTGCAAGCGACACGACACGGTATTCCCACGTCGCACCATCGATTCCCCCGGGGGCGGTGCCGGCGATCTCGACATCGGCAAAACCGATTCCCGGTGCGACACCAGTCCGTTGAATGACCTGCTGTGCCTGCGGGCGGACCAGTTGCAACGACTCTGCCCCGAAAGATGTGACAGCGGCCAACTGAAGCAAACCGACCAGGACGAAAACGCGATAAGTGAACTGCATTTGAAGTATGACCTTTATGCTGAGTGACAAGTGCCGGTTAAATGGCAGGATATTTTTCATCAGGAGCAAACCAGACAGCGTCGATAGACGATATCGGCTTCGTTTTGATTGAGCGCCTACTCGTCGCGAAGTTTTTTAAATTCCTGGTAACTCTGCCAGGCAATTCTTTGCAGGTCGGCTCGATCTTTCTGAGAAAACATTTTCGAAATCGGCATTCCGTCGCGATCTTTCTCACGTTCTTTTTTATTGAGAAAACGAATATCTGTAATGGAATCGACAGAGAGTCCTTCCGGGCTACGATCAAACAACGCTGAATACAATGTGCAGGCTGTCAGATAGGCCATGGTCTGATTCAGGTGTGCGTCGTTTACGAAACGCAGTGTCAGATCGGGACGTTCCGTTTGACAATGTAAGGCAGCCAGCGACATCGGGGCGGCCGTTGCATCAATTTGTTTTGCCAAAGCGGCGATCTCACCCGCCTTCTTTAATACGCTTGCAGACTCGGGCGGATTATTTAACGGGGTGGCGTTTTGAGTTGCCGGCGTCGTTTCGTATAAAATGACGCGTGCGCCTTGCGCTTTCGCCAGCGCTGCGAATTGGGGAGCATACTGGGCATACAGCGAATTTTTTCCGTTCAGATCGTCACGATAAGACTGTAAGACAACCACATCCCATTTTGTCCGCTGAGATTCGAAGTCCTTCAGCAGTTTTTGATGTCGCGCCAATGCGCCTTTTGCATAACGATTCATTGGATCCTGAGCCGCTTTTTCCAGTGAGGCGATCGTCTGTTCCTGTTCCGCGCGTGTTAACGCGTGCAGCTTGACATAATTTTGCGATCCCAGATTCCAGTGATCAACAAGTCTGCGCCCACCGTAGATCACCGTCGTGGGATTCAAAGTCAGCTCAGGATTGCCGGCCTCTGCCATCTGCTTCACGACTTGAGCAAGATTGTGACGTGCCGTATAACTGTTTCCAATAAACAGAACATTGAGCGTCTCTTTTTCGTCCGCTGCCATGGCACTCGAAGTTGAGCCACCGAAGCTGAGCGTCAGAATCAAACAAATCAGAGAGGATGTCAGTCGAATACAGTTCAGCATGATTTGGACTCTTTAATGGCGCAGGAGAATTCACAAAAAACGATGTGTTTATTATGAATGAATGACAGGGGCGAGTCAAAGGACCTGGCTGAAGTCCGTGTCTCCAGCGCCGTCTCTCGATTCTTTTGTCCCACCTGGATCCGGTATGCGAACACTCATCCCCGTTACCCGAGAATGCCTCACAAAGGAGCTATTCCAGGGTACTGGCGGACAGAGACGGCAAATGACAAACGATTCTTAAAACCGGTGTTTTGCTGCTTCAGGCTGCGATGCGCCGTTGTTGGTAACATCACTCTGATTTTCCGACTTGCAGCGACTGGCTAACGTGCCGAGGATCGGTGAAATCAAGGCAGTCCAACCGGTCTGGTGGCTGGCGCCTAATCCGCGTCCTGTTTCCGCGTCGAAGTATTCGTAGAACAATACCAGATCACGCCAGTGTGGGTCGTTCAACAATACGTCGGTACGGAAGTAACTGGGACGATCCCCTTCTTCGTTCGAAAGAAACAATTTTGAAAGTCGCCTGCGAATTTCGTCGGCCACTTCCTGCAGGTCCATATAGTTACCCGAGCGTGTGGGACATTCGACCCGCAGCGATTTACCATAGAACATGTGATAACGTTCCAGAGCTTCGATCAACAAATAGTTGAGTGGAAACCAGATCGGACCGCGCCAGTTGGAATTGCCACCGAACAGGCCGCTATCGGATTCAGCCGGTTGATACTGCACCCGCAATAACTCGCCGTTCAGTTCGTATTCGAAAGGATGTTCTTCGTGGTATTTGGAAAGAGAACGAATCCCGTAGTTCGACAAAAATTCGTCTTCATCCAGCAGGTAACGCAACATTCTCATCAGACGCTCGCGCGTAGGAATCGCTAACAGGCGCCGTCCGCCGCCATCGGTGGTTTCGGTATCACGTTCCATGTAGGTCATGAATTTGGCCAGATCAGGACGACTCTGCAGAAACCACTCCATTCGCTTGCGAAAACCGGGCAGCTTGTCGATTGTTTCATCAAACAGCACGTCGACCGTAAATAACGGAATCAGACCCACAATCGAGCGAATTTTCAGCGGAATGCTGCGCCCATCGAGATGCAGGTGATCATAGTAGAAGCCATCTTCTTCATCCCACAGCCCGGTACCGTCGAGCGAGTTCATCGCTTCGGCGATCGAGACATAATGCTCGAAGAATTTAGAGGCCATGTCTTCATAGGCGGGATTGTCATCGGCCAGTTCAAATGCGATCGACAACATACTGGAACAGAAGAAGGCCATCCAGGCGGTTCCATCGGCTTGTTCCAGGTGCCCGCCGGTGGGTAATGGCTTCGAACGATCGAAGATCCCGATATTATCCAGCCCCAGAAACCCGCCGCTGAAGACATGCTTGCCGCGAATGTCTTTGCGGTTAACCCACCAGGTGAAGTTAAGCAGCAGTTTCTGAAACACACGCTCGAGGAAGATACGGTCGCGATCGCCGTTGGATGCGGTCATCTGATAAACGCGCCAACAGGCCCAGGCATGAACGGGTGGGTTCACGTCGCTGAAGTTCCACTCGTAAGCGGGCAGTTGACCGTTGGGGTGCATGTACCATTCGCGAAGAAACAAGATCGCCTGATCCTTCGCGAAAAAGGGATCAATTTTGGCAAACGGAATCAAATGAAAGGCGGAATCCCAGGCCGCATACCAGGGGTATTCCCACTTGTCGGGCATGGAAATAATATTGCGGTTATACAAGTGCCCCCAGTCGACGTTCCGACTACCCGGCGTGCCAGGAGCCGGTGGAACGGCATCGGCTTTGCCTTTCTTCGCATTTTTCAAAGAGCGGGGAATTACGTAGTGATAGAACTGTTTCGTCCACAACAAACCGGCATCTGCCTGCCGCAAAATTTGTTGTTCGTCTGGTGAGAGTCCCGGCGAAACGAGCGATTTTGCATAGCGATCGGCTTCTTCAATCCGCTGTTCCATGGCCTCGTCGAACCCGGCGCCAAATGTATCTTCAGGCAGTTCATCGACCGACGACATCCGCAAACGAAATTGTACGGACTCACCCGCTGCAATCGTGCATTGAAAATGGGCTGCGGCTTTAGTTCCTGCAGGACGGGGATTTAGAACCCCCTCTACGCCATCAACAACTGCTAAATGAAAAGCATCTTTGCAGGAAGGACGCCTGCTGCTGGGATCGTCAAATCGCCAGGTGTTGGTTTCGTTTTCGGTAAAAAGCCACTCAGGTAGTTCACCGTCCGGACCAGCATCAGCATGAAGATGAAAATCGCCGAGCGATTCGTGCCGGGCCAAAAGCTGGTCTTTTGCCACTTGGGACAGACTCGGTTTTTTAGTGGGATGATCCAGAGTCGGCCCCCAGGTATTACGATACCACCAGGTTGGGAGGAAGTGCAGCGGCGCATCTTCCGGCCCGCGGTTGAAAATGGTAACCCGGATTAATATGTCCTCGCCGGACGCCTTGCCATACTCAATCTGTACGTCGAAGTAACGGCTTTCGTCAAAAATGCCTGTATGGGTCAGTTCATACTCGGGCTCTTTTCGAGTGCGCCGTGCGTTTTCTGCGCGTAGATCGGTATACGGAAATTCGGCCTGCGGATATTTGTAGAGCGCTTTCAAATACGAATGAGACGGCGTGGAATCGAGATAATAATACGCCTCTTTGACATCTTCGCCGTGGTTGCCTTCAGGACCAGTGAGACCAAATAACCGCTCCTTAAGAATCGGGTCCTTACCGTTCCATAACGCCAGGCCAAAGCAGAGCCGACATTGCCGGTCGCAAATTCCCAGCAGGCCGTCTTCCCCCCAACGGTAGGTGCGCCAGGTTGCTTCTTCGTGAGTGAAATCGAGCCAGGGATCTGCATCACCCGTACTTTCGCGCACGGTGCCCCATTGCCGTTCTGCCAGATAGGGCCCCCACCGTTTCCAGTTGGCCTTCGACTCATGACGTGATTCCGCTAAAAGACGCTTCCATTCCGCATCAGGCATAGATGTTCCAACTTATCCAACAGTGAGGCAGCGGCAGGCGTGCCTAATAAATTTACAAGGTGTGCGCAAGAAGATCGCTTTCCTACGCAGGAAGAAGCGTTTTGCCCGCCGTAATATACTTCATGTGGCTATTTATGCGAATATCATTCCTATCTTTTAGATTCGATGATTTTCTTGTGTCAACTATATGTCTCGAGGTAAATGACGCCCCATGCCAGCAGTAAGGGAAGATCATCCTTAAGAACGCAGGAACCTCGTCACTTGAGACCGCAAATGTACATGTCGCACATAAAGAAAAATGCTTTATTTTTCTGCTTTCAATCCGACTGGTTTACCATCAAGTTGCCATTTTTTGTCAACGGAACCGATTAGATGTCCCAGCGCTGTGGCTGCGACGTCGACAAGATAGGCCTGTTCTTTGACAGGTCCCGGTTGAACGGCAGGTCCGTGCAGAATCAGGAATACCGTGCGGATTTCAGGGATCATCTGTCCGTCGCTATGTGTTCTCCTGATTCCGCCATGATCAGTACAAACAATCGTCAGCCAATCTTCCTTCTGGTAGTTCGGACGTGCCCGAAGCGAGTTGAGAACCGTCTTAACACAACGATCCACGTTTTCAATCGCGGAGAGATATTCCGGAACCTCGGGACTGAAACCAATTGCATGGCCCGTGGCGTCGGTTTCATGAAAATAAATAAACATCGCCTTGGGATCTTCTTCGCGAAGAATGCGTGCTGCGTTTTCAGCCATAACTTTGTCTCGTTCACCTTCGAGCTTGAGTGATGCCGCTGCCTGGGGATGGGGAGGCTGGACATACACACGAACAGAATTATTCTCATGTAACTCCAGATTCAAAGCGCCCGCCTGACCATTGAAATTTCCCAATAAAATATTACGTCCTTCGTCGGTTGTTCGAAAGCGGGCTTCCACCGTAAACTCCGCCTGAGGCAATGCCCTGAGCGGCGGCGTTAAAGCAATCCGCAAACCATGTTCTTTGCCACCTCCTGATGGCAGCTCAATTGCCTGTGAACCTTCTTCAGAATCCGCTTTGGTGAATTTCAACGATTGTGATTTGGAAATCACTTCAGCCGGAAATGGACCGCCAGAAAAACCGGCTGTCTCTGCCACAGACGATAAGCTGTCGACAACGGTATCTTCAAAAAGATATTCCGAAACTAAACCTGTCCGATCAATCGGTTTTTTGTCTCCAAGATTTCTGTGAGCGGACTGCTCGATTTCCTGTTCCGATAATGCCCGCCGCCATAACCGTACGTCATCCAGTTGACCATGCAAACAGGTTTTACCCGATCGAGAATCACGCCCCAGGAAAAAATATTTTTCTTCCAGGGTAAAATTCTGGTTCACTCCTTTGATCGAACCAATTTGTTTTCCATCGAGATACAACTTCAATTCCTCTTTCTGCCGGATTGCCAGCAGGTGATGCCAGTTTCCGTCCCGTGTATTGATATTGAATTTTGAGGCAGAAACCCGCAAATCAGCCGTCTGATTTTGCAGTCGCCGCAACGGTTCCACGACTGCGATATCAGCTTCAGAAAGGATATGTTCGTGAATGGGTCCCCAGGAAACCAGCGATACGGTTTGGGAATCTGGTTGCAACAGCTTCACTCTTTTGAAGAAGTGGGGAAACAGTTCAAAATTCTTTCCGGTGAATTCATTGTTGTGAACCCCATGCTTGTCTGCCCAGACACCTGTCAGAATACTCGACCAGCCTGGCCCGCTGATCGTGTTATTCTTCTGATATCGTGTCCCGAGTATCTGAGCCGTATCTGTAAACGCTCCGGTACGAATCAATTCATCAAACGTGGGAGTGTCTGCCTTCAAAAGTGCATCCGGACGCGTCCCGTCCATACCGATGATGAGTACGCGTTTCTGCGCCCTGGTCGCCACAGGTGTGGCGGCCAATAACGGCCCGATAAACAGAATCCCGACGATCATCAGACAGACGGAAACGACAACTCGACTTGGCCTGCTCATCATCTTAGTCCTTATCCAGCGAAACGTCAGGATCTGTTTTCGATATAACCTCAATCGCTTCAATACTAATCGAGAAGTGTGACGTCCAATGTAATCTCTGCCTTGAACAGTTTGGAAACAGGGCAACCGACCTTGGCTTTGGCAGCGAGTTCTTCCAGTTTGCCTGCATCGGCTCCAGGAACCTTGGCTTTCAATGAGAGATGAATGGCAGTAATTGCAAATCCATCATCGACTTTTTCCAAGGTCACTTCAGCAGAAGTCTCCATCTGCTCAGCAGTGAGACCGGCCTCACCCAAAATCAGAGACAACGCCATTGTAAAGCAACCGGCGTGAGCTGCCCCGATTAACTCTTCAGGATTACTCCCCTTCTGTCCTTCAAATCGGCTGGAGAAGCCATAGGGATAACTCGAAAGCGCACCGCTCTCTGTGGAAATCGCCCCCTTGCCATCCTTGATTCCCCCCTGCCAGACAGCCGAGCCTTTTCGTTTGATATTCATTCCAGAGTCTCCTTATTATTAATTTCGAAATGGTTAAGATTGACACGGCGATTATAGTCAAAACACATCGCGATGTCACGAATCAGCCCAGATCAGGTTGCCGGGCATCAAATCGGATCTCGCCGAAACCCGAATTTATCTGAGAATTGCCTGTTCGAGAATTGTTTCTCCCATAACAAATTGATGTTTTCTTATCAAAATTGCCGACATTCTGCTCCGCGATTACAATCAAAATGATACAATATCTGTCATTCGTACGAATTTCATAATATACGGAATTGAAAAAATTTCGGTCCCGAATCAGCGTCTGATGCTTACATCTGATCAGGAGTTTCCATTCATGCTTCCTCAGTATTCACGTTCCCCACTGATTACAGTCATATTGGTAACAGCGCTCCTGCCACTTTCCCCGAGCCATGCTCAAACTCTCCCTGATGTTTCCTTAACTCCAGACGCGCCATATATCGCCCAGAAAAGTGAGCCTGTTACTCACAGCATCGAATTTTCGATTGTGGTCACGCCCCCCTACCATTGCAAAGTCTTAAAAGTCTGGGTCCCTGTTCCGCAATCTGATTTTGCTCAGGAGATTCAAAACAGCCAATTCAGTACGTTTCCGAATGACGTGAAACCCCAGATAAACAGCGAGCCCCTCTATGGAAACCGCTTTGCCTACTTTGAATTTCATCATCCTCAAGGTGCCCAGATCATCACACACCGTTTTAAAGCCAAAGTCTGGAATTTAAATTGGCAGCTCAATCCGGAATCTGTAGAAAAAGTGGCAACGTGGCCAAAGGCATTCGCGCCTTATCTTGCTCCTCAGTCACTGCGTGACGAGCAACAGTTCCTGCAAGTCCTTCAACAAATTGCGCCGCAGCCACAAGGCACCGGTTCTGATCTTGTAAGCGTCATGAACTGGATAGACCAGAACCTGGCCTATGATCACATTAATGCCTCATTGCAGGCAGACGCCAATCACGCTTTTCAGAAGCGACGCGGGCATTGCAGCGATTATCACGGACTATGCGCAACAATGGGACGGGCACTCGGTTACCCGACACGTGTAACATACGGGCTGGCACTGGTTCCGAAAAATTCCCCCTCGCACTGTAAAGTGGAAGCATTTTTGCCGCCTTACGGCTGGGCCAGCTTTGATCTCTCTGAAACGCAGAAGCTGATGCAGAAAATTCAATCCTCCGAAGATTTAACCGCCTCGCAGAAAACAGCGCTGGCTACCGCTGCCCGTAAGCGGATGCTATCAGGTTTCCGTGAAAACAGCTGGCTGCTGTTAACCAAGGGTACCGATTACGAATTAGTCCCCAACGCATCTCAACCAGTACGCGTGGTACGAACTGCCTATATCGAAGCGGATGGCGAAGTCCTGCCCGATCCGGACCCTGCGAATTTAAAGAAACGAGAATTTTCCTGGATGACATCACACCGCTATACCGCAGACAAGCCATTCAAAAAACCATTCACAGACTACTCGACTCTGGCTGTTGATTAATTTTCCGAAATGGCATGAGCTGCCACAAACGGTGATCACGCAGACATATTCCCAGCCAGACCAGCACTCCGATTCCGATCTGTACTACGAATGGATCTCCCACGCGCCAGTGAATACAAATCGCCCCGCCAAGATACCCCGTCAGTAAAATCGCCCCCAGGACCGCAGTCCAGGGAATCAGATAAATCACAAGACACGTTAACTCCAGAATGGCCAGCGGAAAAATCATTGATTCGGGTAATCCCAGATGCGCCATCCCTTCGGATAATTCCGGCCCCCCTTTGAATTTCATAACCGCACTCATACCAAACATGAATGCCATGAGAGCCGCGATCACACGACCACACCAGATCATGATCCGCTGAGAAGTAGAGAATGTTTTTATGTCGGGCTGGTTCATATAGTTTCCTTTATGATTTCTGAAACGATTTCACTCGACTGTTCTAAAGTAGCTTTCACAGGCTCATCTCATTTTGAAGAGACGTTTTCGAAAGCCATTTGCAAGACAATTTTCACAATGGCTTTTTTAGCTGAGAGTAAATAAATATTCGTGTAGCCCCGTTGTCCCCAGACGCCATTGCATGGTTTGAAGACTTCGGAATCAGACTGAACCATCGCAGACTGTTGCTCAGGCGTCAGCTTCACCATCGCCCATGCTTCATCTGGTTGCCCTAATGACGCAAAGATTTTATTCCCAGCACGAAAATCCGGGTGATTCATGTGGGACGATTCGATTGCCCCTTGATATGAGAGTGCGAGCTTTCTGAAATCTGCAATTTTCATCACACCTGCCCGCTCACTTTCAAACTCTTTGATAAACCGATTTCTCACCCCGGTATTTTACAGAATCATTTGCCCCGGGAAAGATGAATCTATCGACAAACAGCTGCGATTCAGTGACCGTTTGCCAATCTATTTTTTGTCTTTCGATTCTTGTAACCGCTCTACTTCACTTTGAATCCGTTTTTCCTGTTCCTGTAATTCAGGTGTAAAGACTTCACCAAAATCCTCAGCCTCAAAGACACGGCGAATCTCAATCTCTGATTCTTCGGGCATGGGATTGGGACAACGTTTCACCCATTCGATGGCTTCTTCCATCGAGTTCACCTGCCACATCCAGTACCCTGCAATGAGTTCTTTCGTTTCTGCAAAGGGTCCGTCCATAACAGTCCGATCCGTGCCTGAGAAGCGAACACGAAACCCTTTTGAACTCGGGAGCAACCCTTCTCCTGCCAGCATAATCCCCGCTTTCACCAGTTCTTCGTTATAGTTGCCCATCTCTGTGAGCAACTTTTCGCTCGGCATTTCTCCTGCCTCAGAACTTTCTGTCGCCTTAACAATCACCATTACTTTCATTGTATTTCCTTTCCTCGCTATTTCTGCATCGAATCGAAACGGGAACGAGTAACCTCTCCCAGCGTGTCAATCAGACGCGCGACCAATTATTTTTGTTTGACTGGTATTTCCGGTAATTCAAAAATGGGACGAATTTCCACAGTCCCCTTCTTCGCTGGAGGGAGTTGGCTGGCAACAGCAATTGCCTCATCGAGATTCTCTACGTCGATAATGTAATATCCGCCAAGCTGTTCTGTCGTTTCTGCAAACGGTCCATCTGTAATCAGACGCTTACCTTCGCGTAGGCGGATACTGGTCGCCATCGAGACCGGATGTAAGGGAGAAGCTGCCAGAAACTGACCTTTTTCATTCAGTTCATGACAAACTTCAGTCGATTTTGCCATACAGGCTTCGCGTTCTGCTTCGGTCCATTCACTCTCGGTACTGTAAATTAACAACATATATTTCATCTTTGATTCCTCAGCTTGAAATGATTCAGCTACCGTGCCGCATACAAAATCAAATTCTCACATGTGGCCGGTTTAACAATGGGCGTCGGGTAAATCCGAGAGTTCTACAACAGGACGTACCTCAACGGTTCCAGCCCGCGCTCCCGGTATACGGCCGGCAATTTCAATCGCAGCCTCTTGATTCTCGACATCAACTAAGAAAAAACCGCCCAGGTGCTCCGTAGTCTCTGCAAAAGGTCCCTTCGTTACCAGTTTTGTCCCCTCACGCACTCTCACACAAACCGACGTGGAAACAGGGTGCAGTGGTGCGGCGACAAGGTAGTTCCCTGTCTGATTCAATTCTTGACAGATCTGAACAGACTCCTGCGTCGCCTGCTGCCTCCCCTCTTCTGACCAGGCATCCGGTGTTGCATACACAAGTAAAATAAATTTCATGTTTGCCTCATTACTGGTTTCAGATATTCAGGTAATCCGTCGATGATGCGAAGTCATGAATTGATTCCATTCTCCCGTTTCCGTCTGAATCAGACTGGAGAGAATCCAGTAATCCTGATTGATCAGTTCAAGGGAATCCTGATATCGTGCCATCCCCTCCCCACTAAATTGAGGTCCTTCTGTATTCAGGATCAATTTTTTCCCTGTCTGGTCCAGGCTCCCCTGATAAGTCCAGAGATGGGTCATCATCGAACCCACAAAGGTACCGATATAGCTGCTTTGCGCCGGGTCATAGCCCACTGTCATCAGCATCGACCAGGCCTCCAACTCAGGCGTTGTTCCCGCACTCTCGATCAGCAGCCACATTCCTTCCAGTGAACGGCAAGTCGCCTGCCCACTTGATTTATGTGAGGGCTGGTCGGGTCCCATCTGGCATTCCGTTTCAATGGACCAGTTGCCTATGAATGGCTCCAGCCAGGCATGTTCCGTTTGAGGTTTTGCAAACATCGTTTTTCTGCTTTCATAAATTCATGTGAATAATGGATTTTCAGGATTTAGTGAATCGCCTCATCGCGGGCTTTAATCAGCGCGTTGATTTCTTCATCCGCGGGTCTGATCTCAAAAGGTCCGAACTTCACACCGGGGTGTTTTGACATTAACGCAATGGCGTGATTCAAGTCACGGGCTTCCAAAATCAAGATGCCGCCGATCTGCTCTTTGGTTTCAGCAAAGGGACCGTCGGTCACATCGACCTGACCACTGCGCATTCGTAACGTGACGGCTTGATCCGCACGTTGCAACGCTTCGCCACCGGTAAAATGTCCGCCTCGACGCAGTTCATCATCATAGGCAAAACACTCTTCCATGAATCCGGCCATTTCCTGTTCTGTTTTGCCTTCCATCGTGGAATCATCATAATATCCAAAGCAAATAAATTTCATTTTTTCCTCCGCTGTTTCTGTGGTGCCCCCTTGTGTAAACTTAATTTTATTCAAACATCGCCTGCATACCCGCTTTAATTTCATCAAGACTGAGATCACGAATGTGTGTCGCTACAGACCAGAGATGCCCAAACGGATCTTCCACCTGGCCGTAACGGTCACCCCAGAACATATCTGTGACGGGCATTATAATGTTTGCCCCCGCTGCAACAGCCTGTTTGAAGGTGGCATCAACGTCCTCGACCTGGAGATGCAGGAAAACAGGTGATCCCTTCAGCGACTTCGGCCCAAGCGAGCCACATGAATCGTTTTCATCAGCCAGCATGATTCGCGAATCACCAATCTGCACGCAGGCATGCATCAATTTACCATCCGGACCGGGGAGCCGCATCTGCTCGACGGCACCGAACGCTTTTTCATAGAACGTGATGGCCTCAGCCGCGCCAGCGCAGACCAGATGCGGCGTGACTGAGTGCATGCCGTCCGGGATCGCTTTCACGGCGGGTTTGCTTTTGGAAGGATTCATTTTTTTCTCCGGATTTTTACAGGGAATCGAAGTTTATGGTTCCTCTCATATTTGGGGCGAGGAAACCGGCGTTTTACCTGATAGTCGATCAAAATCGTCCCCAATCGACATTATTGCCAATTTTTTTTGAAAAAATCGGTATCAGCCGGCAGGCAAGTTGTTTTGCTTCAGGTCCTGCAGGCGTTTTTCGAGAAACCGACGTTCCGTCGACTGTCTGGTCAATGAAAGCGCGGTCTCGTAGGAAGCCTGTGCCTCGTCGGTGCGGCCCAAGCGTCTGCAAAAATCGGCTCGGGCCGCATGTGCCAGATGATACTCGGCCAAATCACCACGTGCTAAGATCGTGTCAATCAATTCCAGACCGACGGCGGCACCATCACGCATTGCGATCGCAACCGCTCGATTCAGCTCGATGATCGGAGAGGGATTCGCCTGGAACAGCAGGTCATACCACGACACAATTCGCGGCCAGTCTGTTTCCTCTGACGTTCGAGCCGTCGCATGAATGGCAGCGATCGCTGCCTGAATGGAGTAACTGCCAACTTCCCCCCCTTCAATCGCGCGCGTGACCAGTGCTGCTCCTTCGCTGATCTGGTATTGATCCCAAAGCCCTCGGTCCTGATCTTCCAGCAATATCAATTCGCCGTTCGAACCAGCCCGCGTCTCTCTTCGTGATTCATGAAATAACATCAATGCCAGAAGTCCGATCGCTTCAGGATCTGGCAACATCTCGACCAGCAAACGCCCCAGCCGGATTGCTTCTTCCGACAGATCCTGTCGCGTCAGTGAGTCACCTGAAGAGGCCGAGTATCCTTCGTTGAACACAAGATAAATCACCGTTAAAACGGCATCCAGTCGCTCAGGAAGATCGGCCTGTGATGGCAGGCTGTACGGAATATGCGCTTCCCGAATCTTCGATTTGCCGCGCACGATTCGCTGGGCCATTGTAGACGAGGATACCAGAAACGCACTGGCAATTTCCTCGGTCGTCAGCCCGCACACTTCGCGCAGCGTCAACGGAATCTGTATGTTGGGAGCAATGGCGGGGTGACAGCAGGTAAAAATCAACTTCAGCCGATCGTCATTGATGTCACTGTCAGACTTATCGGCATTCGCGTCTGCAATTCCCTCAAGTCTCTTCACCAGTTCGTTCTGTGATCCATCAAACCGCGTACGACGACGGATCGTGTCGATTGCTTTGAAACGACCAGTCGAAACCAGCCAGGCACGCGGATTTTGGGGAATTCCTTCGCACTGCCATTGCTCTACTGCGGCAGCGAAGGCTTCATGCAGCGCCTCCTCAGCAAGGTCGAAGTCACCCAGCAACCGCACGAGCGTTGCGAACACCCGGCGTGATTCATGGCGATAGATTTCGTCAACTCGCTCTCGAATTTGTTCTGGGGAGCTTTCACTCATCCGGTTATTTCCGTGCTGGCCAGTCTCTCTATTCAGTGTTCCTGCCACACCGACGCAGGAACTCTTTTATACACAAGAAAAACGAAAGAGGCAAATTCATCACACGGAGGATCTGTAGAACCAGTCAAGACACGCGACAAATCAATTTTTCTTGACGATTTTGCTCAAGATTGGATGGTTATCGCGGATATGATAAGACAGTGCTTTGCGGGCAGAACGCCAGTCCTTTTCGAGCAGTGCATTGAGAATGGATTGATGCTGACGTACCGTCTCAATCGCCGTTGCCCGGTCCTGATCTTCCCAGTCGAACAGGATGTCATAATACCTGCCCTGCCGCTGGAAAAAGTCCTGGATGTAGTAATTCCCAGCTTTCTCAATGATGTATTCATGTAATGAATTATCAATCAATACTTGTCCCGTATCGGCTTCAGGAATTACGTTTCCGTCCAGAATTCGCTGTAGATCTTCTTTTACCAGATTAGATTTCGCCAGCTCCAGCGCCTTCAACTCCAGTAGCTCGCGCACTTCAAGAAACGCCTGCATGTCTTCCTGACGAAACGGCCTGAGTATCCAGCCACGACGGGGAATATGATCCAGAATTCCTGTTCCCGCCAGACGATTTAAAATGATTCGCAGTGAAGAACGGCTGATCTGGTATTTTCGGGCTGTCACTTCCTCGCGTATATCGACCGGCTCTCCCTTTAAGCTCAGCTTCACGAAATCATTCGTAATCACCTCAAACATATCTGCAGGAGGTTCTGGTAAAACTGACTTTTTCCCTCGCTTGAGCGGTTTGACCTGGTCCGAATTTAAAACCAGTCTGCGATTTGCCCCTTTGTGTAACAAACCTTCTTCAACCAGTTCAGCCAGCGCCAGTCGTACGGGAGAAAAACTGACCTGATAATGCTTGGCTAACGATTCCAATGTCAGTTGAGCAGGCAATTTCTGCCCGCTCCTCATACGCACTTCCAAATCATTCTTAATATAGTTCTTGAGCGACATTGTTCGAATCTAAGTTCAATCACAGAACGGCACATTTTATTCGAGATCAATTTAATCAGAAGCCGGGAAATAAATATGATTCGACCAGCCTCTCTTTCAGTGTACTGTGCATAGCAGTCGCTTGAAAGCCTCTGCCACTTTAAATGAAAAAATGCCCGTGCTCCCGATTCTGATAAAAGAGTCACTCGATTCAACACACTATATTTGTGTCCCGTAGTTCATAAAAAAAGCCCCTTGAATCCACTCAGGGAACAAGGGGCCTGTCAAAAACTGGTTTTCATCGCTGGAATTGTATTAGATTGATCTCACTTTAAACGCCCAGTTCATTCCAGGGACCTGTGATGGCAAAAGTCACGCCCGGATCTTGAATATTGACAAAGAGCCATTTGCCATCCGGAGAGAAACAGGCACCCGCCCATTCGCCGCCCGTAAAATCGCCTTCCAGATCGTTGTACTGTCCTTTTTTAAGCTGAATATTATTGATGGCGATCGTTTTCAGCAGCCCTTTGCGACTCAGTGCATGCAACCGCAGCGGTTTCAGATCGGCGTCTTCACACAGAATCAGCCCTCCCCGCGGACTCACTGTTAAATTGTCCGGGCTGTCCAGAACATCGTGTCCCGGCGATTGAAACACGAGTTGCAAAGTCTGGTCTTTGGGAGAGAATGACCAGACCTGACCCAGTCGCAATTCGCCGCCATCGGTGCAGTTGAAATAAACCACGCCATCGCCGTACCAGCAGCCTTCAAGGCGGCCAAATGTGGTGGCCCCTTTTTGCTTACCTTGAGAATACACACCAAGCCCGTCATCAGTTCCCGGAGTGTGACGCCGTACCGGGTCTTCGATATCGACCCATTCTGCAGCATAACGCACACCGCGGATCGCTCCGGTTCTCAGATCATTCTGACCTTTGACCTTGAGCATCTGCAGCCCTCCCCCTTTCGTGAGAACATCACGCTCATTGGGGAGAAAGCGGTAGAAACCGGCTGTGTCACGGTCTTCGGTTTCGTAAATAATCCCGTCGTGCGGATCAATGGCCAGCGCTTCATGCACGAACCGCCCTAATGCTTCCAGAGGTTCTAACGTAGCCTTCCCTTCCGACGGAACTTCAAACACCCAGCCATGATGTTTCTCATGAGGATAATGGATCCCCTTAAAACTTTCATCAGGTCCAATCACTGTCTCTTCACATGATAACCACGTTCCCCAAGGCGTGGGTCCGCCAGCACAATTCTGCACCGTTCCGGAAAGACTGGTCCAGCTTTTGAGCCATTTTCCCGTTTTCAGATCAAACTGCAGATTGGCACAACCACCGCCGGCTTTCTGGTCATAGGTGAGTGCTTCCGGCCCGAAGCTTTTTGAGCCACGAATCTCATGATTTCGGCACAAGGTGACCACATCTCCATTCTGAGCAATGACCCCCATCCCGTCATGTCCCTCAGGAGTGATCACTCCATCCGACATCGTATCTCCCGTCCATCCGAAAGACTGATACTGAAATCCATCCAGAAGTCGCAATAAAGGGAGCCCCGTTGTCTCATCTAATACTGGTTTGAGTTCGGAATAGCTTTTTTCCACCCCATTCGCAGAGGCTGACGTGAGAAAACGGGAAAACACGGTTCCGGCTGCAGGAGCCGTAATTGCTGTCTTTAAAAAATGACGCCGCGAGAATGATTTACGCACGATTCCCTCTGAATTAACTTAGCCATCTGTGGAATTCCCGGTTTTTGTTCATTGAACCAAATCAATGCCTGGATTGAATTTCTGGATAATACAACTATTTATTAAGTTTTGATGAACAACTCATGAAGATTTCTAAATGGTAATTTCTTATTTCAAAATTTCCTGATTCTCAGAGAGGCCTTGACCTCATCACGACTTCTGGAATTTTATTTTCCCCCTGTTTTTGTAAGGTTTTTACTCAGCTTGACACGACCACGCCTTCCGCGAAACTGCTTAGTCTGCGTCGCGCGCGCGGACACACGATATCTTCACTATTGAACACCTCACTACATTTAATTCCAAAAATGATAAAAACCAACTGGTTTTCAACACTTTTGATCAGAAAACGTCCTCTGTCGACTCCCGGCGGCACTCTCAATCTCGCGTTTTTCATCGTCTATCATTCGCTATCATTCGCTATCATTCAACTTCACATGAACTTCATAGGACATCATTCCATATCACTTGTCGTTCATCCCGTATCACTTGTCGTTCATCTTGATTCACACCCGCCGTTCCCGATGATGTTTCAGAGTCGTTAAACCATCTGATCCAAAGCCTGTATCTTCACTGCGGGCAGGCCGGGAGACAGAGCAGGATTCCGAACGCAATACCGGTCAGGCAGACAATATGCACCAGACCTGCAGCACGGACTGCGCCGCGCAACAGTATTTTATCTGATATGCCCGGCACGCTGGAAATGAACATCGGGAAGTATCAATACAGACACCTCTTACCGTGCGCCGGTCTCAGCAATCAAAGTGCAACAGGCATCAGGGTTGGCGGGGATTGGAAGGGGTCGAAAAACCGGACTGCTGAATCCGGGAACCTGGTTCTGCCGCCTCTTTAATGCCGGAACTCCCTTTCATGGCCCCGCTCACTCCCAGAATTTCCGGGTGCCGTGCAATCTTATCACTGAAAATACGCACGTCGCGGGCAATCGGTTCCAGGTTGTTTAACAGCACGGTCAGCGAACTGGCCGACCGGCTCATATTGCGATACAGCTCCGGATCCGACATGAATTTTTTCAGAGAACCGTCTCCCTGATTCAAGGCCCGCGTGAACGTATTCATTTCCGCCATCATCGCATCGAGGCGCGTTAAACTTCGATCCAGTTTAATAATCATGGACTGACTGTGTTTCGCTAACGGATCGGTCACCTGTGAAAGGTTATCCAGATTTTCCCCGGCCTTTTTCACTGCCACTTCGACCGAGGCAATCGTGCGGTGCGTGCTTTCAATCATGGCCGGCATAGCTGCCATTGTGCGTTTCAGGTTTTCCTGTTGCTGCGGATCAGCCACCAGCTGGTTCACATTGGTCATCATCTGATTCATTTTCCGCATAGCCAGAGAAAATTCTTCTAACGAAGTTGCCGTACGTTCAATGACAACATCCAGATTCCCCTCTTTTGTTTCCATCAATCGATTCATATTCGTGGCCAGTTTTTCCCACTCTTTACTGGTCGACGTGAATGCATCCAGAGTTTTTGTGACCTGCTGCTCCATGCGGTAGACAATCTCCATCGGGTCACTGGCCGGTTGTCCCACCAGCCGATCGCCCGCTTTGAGAAATTCGGGACTGACACCGGGATCAAGTACAATTTTCGAATCGCCCATGATGGAACTCACAATCTGAGGACTCGCATCTTTACGCAGGTGCTGAGATTCATTGATCGCCACCAGCAGCACCACACCGGGTTTACTGTCGCTGGTGATAATTTTCGTCACTTCCCCGATGCGGATGCCATGTCGTACCACGGGCGTGCCCTGGTGCACTCCCGAAACGGAATCAAAACGCATGCTGATGACGTATTTTTTCTTCCATAATGATTCCAGTTGACCGAAATGAAAAACCATCGCGGCTCCCGTAATCAACGCGGAGATCACGAACAGTCCTACTCGAAATTGTATTTGGCGATCCGTCATTAGTGCCTCAAAATCGATCCCATCCTTGAGATCAAAAAAAGTCTGATACGTTTAAAATAAATATTTATTTTCGAAGTTAATCTCTGAACCGTTTCAGTTCAGACCGATTCTGCCATTTCACGAATTCGATCCCCGGCTTCACCATACACAAACTGATGCACGCGCGGCGAAGACGATTGAAACGCTTCTTCTGCAGTCCCTTCGAAGACAATCTGTGACTCACCCGGTTTGAGTCGGGTAAGTGGATACAACATAATAATTCTGTCGGCGACTTTCTTGACCGTGCTCATATCATGCGTCACGACAATACTGGTCACCGGGCGACTGGCGCGTGTCTGCAGAATGAGTTCGTTGATCACATCCGTCATCACGGGGTCGAGCCCCGTTGTGGGTTCATCGTATAACATCACTTCGGGAGTCATTGCTAACGCACGTGCCAACCCGACTCGTTTTTTCATGCCGCCCGAAAGCTGGGCCGGCTTCTTCTGGCTGATCGATTCTGAAAGCCCGACTTCCCGCAACCGTTCGACAACAATCTGATCGATTTCCGCTTTTTTCAACTTGGTATTCTGCTTTAAACCAAAGGCGACATTCTCGTAAACAGACAGACTGTCAAACAACGCCGCCCCCTGAAACAGATATCCGATTCTGAGCCGATCGCGGTGCAACTCACGCGTGCTTCGATCTGTAATCAGACGACCATTCCACGAAATATCGCCGTGCGAAGGCTGCAACAGATTCATGATCAGCTTCATCGTCACACTTTTTCCGCAGCCACTTTCCCCGATGATAACCAGAGTTTCACCTCGACGCACACCAAACGAAATATCGCGCAACACTTCCTGTGTCCCGAATTGACGAGAGATATTCTGCAATTCAATTACGTATTTATCGTTGGTGCTCGGCTCATTCATTACAACGCTTTTTGCCCTGTTGGAGAATCTCATTGTTATCTGACCACACCCGGATAAACCGATTGCATAAAGTGATAAAAATTGACAATGGTAACGCCCAGCATGAAATCGAGAAACATGATGACAATGAAAGAATACACAAACGCTTCCGTCGCCGCCTTACCCACTCCTTCAGCGCCGGCACCGCAATGAAAACCCCGGTGACAGGAGATTAAAGAAATCGCTGCGCCAAAAAAGAAACTCTTGAAAATTCCCCCCAGCACATCATAGGCAAAGACAAAATTTTTCGAATAATGCCAATAGTAAAATGAATCCACGCCTAAGACCTGCGTACTGAAGAACCAGCCTCCCAGGATACCGATTGCATCGGCGATCACTGTCAGCAGGGGAATCAATAAACAGCAGGACAAGAACCGCGGCACTACCAGATAATGCACCGGGTCTGCGCCCAGCGCGCGGAGTGCATCAATCTGTTCGGTGACCCGCATCGTTCCGAGTTCGGCTGACATCGAAGTTCCCACGCGACCAGCCAGCATGATCGCGGCCAGTACGGGTCCCAGCTCTTCCACCAGCGAGATCGCGATCACCGCGCCAATCTGATTTTCCATATGCATTAATTTGAACTGATCATAGGATTGGACGGCCAGAACCATCCCGATAAATCCCCCGGTAATCAGAATCACGGGAATACTCTGTATGCCAATATGGTACATACACGACCAGAGATTGCTCCGGGGAGGCAGGCGGGTAATCATCCAGCCCATCATTTCCCAACCGAAGAGAAACAGGTCGCCCATTAAACAAACGGTATTAATCACCCCGCGTCCCAGACCATGAATGATGGTATCCCGGGGATACGAAGTTGGAACTGATGACATTAATTGTTTCCAGTTATGACTTTGCAAATCAAGTTTCGAACTCATCGAGGGGGCAGGTTAATGGATTTCCCGATTTGAATCGAGACCATTTCTGCCATACCGCAAAACTTAATCTCCCCCCAGACTACGCTAATTTTCCAATCAGAAGGGGACATTTTGCGAGTTGAGTCTTTTCTAAACAGGTGCACTCCTGATAAAATACATCAAGATAAATTGAATTGATAACTATTGATCTATCTCTAGTGCCCATATTGATTTAGTGTATAGCTTCGATTTCAAGGGCAAGAGAATCAAAGTCCGACGTGATGTACTTTCAATTTTGACATCCACACCAAAGAACGAAAGAGAAAGTAAGGATAGGTAAAATGAGATATTTTTCTGTAGCGCTGATTTCCGTAATTTCACTCTCCCTGATGTCCCCTGCCTTTGCAGAAGACAAAAAACCAGACCCTGCCGCGGAACAGGCCAAATCAAAAATTCGTGCCGCCGGCGGTTCCGTACTGGAACTGGCCCAGAACGATGACCGGCTTGAAGTAGCCTTTCATCTCTCTGATCAAAAAATCACTGATGAGACATTAAAAACACTCACAGGCCTCACAAAAATTTCCTCGCTGAACCTGCGTGGAACTGAGGTCACCTCAGCCGGCCTGGCACAGTTGAAAGATCTCAAGGGTTTAACTCATCTACACCTGGAAAAAACCAAGGTAAACGATGCCGGACTCAAATTTCTGCAGGAACTGCCCAACCTGGAATATTTGAATCTCTATGGAACCGAAATTACGGATGCCGGATTACCTCAACTGGGTCAACTCAAAAAATTAAAACGCCTTTATGTCTGGGAGACGAAAGTCACTCGACCAACGGGACTGGCGTTAGAAAAACAAATTGCAGGCCTGGAAGTAATTGGTTTGCCTGAAGAGCCCAAGCCAGCAGAAGCGGTCAAACCGGAACTCCCTAAACCAGCAGAGACTAAACCGGCTGAGAAAAAAGAAGAGAAACCGGCTCCTAAGCCAGCCGAAAAGAAAGAAGAAAAGAAAGCAGAAGAAAAGAAGCCTGCTGAAAAACCAGCCGAGAAAAAAGCAGAACCAAAGGCCCCGGAAAAAGCTCCCGAGAAAAAAGAGAAATAACGTCTTCCGACAATCCATTTCCAGCAGGGCTGATTCAGCCCTGCTTTTTTTAGGAGTGAAGCTCGGTGGAAATTACCTATCATCAGGAAATTTTTGCTCCGATCGACATTGTTTTCAGCTATCTCGACGATGACGAAAAAATGAAGCTCTGGATGGAGGGGCTGGAATCGATCGAGTATCCGGAAGGTAAGCACGTTGATAATCCGGTGGGAACGCAATTCATCCATACCATCAAAGAAGGTGGTCATACACAGCAGTATAACGGGACGGTCACTGAATATGATCCGCCGACGCTGATCGCAGTTGAACTGCACAGTTCCGCTTTTCAGATCAGTGTGACTTATGAATTGACTTCGTCAGGTCGCAAAACACAACTCGACTACCATTGTGAAATCGTCCTGGCTTCTCTGTTCCATCGACTCATGGGATTCCTGTTCTGCTGGTTGACAAAACGCCTCTTAAAATCCCAGATGACCAAACTCAAAGAACTCGCTGAGCAGGAAGCGGTCCGCCGTCCTGCACCCGAAGAATAAACGGGGGCGTTTGGCTTCTCCCCCCTGCTCGACAGCAACTTTAAAAGGTTTCTGAGCGTCCTGCTTGAGTGGCAGAGCCAAGCTGCAGTTCTTGCTTTCGATGCAGAATCGCCATTTTGGCAATGCGGGAACGGCTACTTCGCAAGTGACGAAATATCGTAACAGGCAGCCTCTTCGCTGTTTCGTACAAAAAGTTTCCCCTGGGCCAAAGCGGGATGATTCCACGTCTGACCGTCAAGCGCCTGAAAAGCAGCCACCTGCTGGTACTGCTCAGGATCTGCTTGCACCAACTCGACGCGGCCATCTTCTGCCAGAATCAGCAGCAGATCATCCACCAGAATCATCTGCCCATAACCGTAGCGGCCTTTTTTCCAGATTCGTTTGCCTGTTTCCAGATTCAGACAGGTCAGCACACCTTCATCCAGCCCATACACAAATCCATCTCGCACCACGGCGGAATTAAATTTGAGCTTCAGACTTAAACTCTTCCAGTCCGGAGTAACCCTGGCTTCAGGCTCCTGTGCGGAATCGTTGATCGTAATTCGCGCCGAGCCGATTCCATAACCGGCCCCCAGAAATATCGATGATGCATCTAACACAATCGGTTGCGCCGCATTCGCGCCTGCCTGATTCTTCCAGGGAAAGTTCCAGAGCGACTTTCCATCGGCGGGAGTAAAACTTTCCAGCCCTTTGGAATGAAACACCAGCACCTGCGGCGTTCCATTCAGAATCGCGTACTGCGGCGAGCTGTAACTCGATTTCTGCGTGCCACTCGACCAGACCTGTTCGCCGCTCGCTTTATTAAATGCAATCACAGATTGATTGCCAGACTCGGAACCCTTCTTTTGAATTGCCTGATTCACAATCACCAGATCTTCCCAGATCAAAGGTGAACCGGACATACCCCACTCCAGGTATTTCAGATCTCCCTCTTTCAAAAGATCTTTTGACCAGATTCGTTCTCCCGTTTCGGCATCCAGACAATTCAGAATTCCGGTGCCTCCCATTGAATAAATCAGACCGGCATCAAAGGTCGGAGTCGCCCGCGGTCCCACACCTGCCAGCGTTTCACTAAAACGCACATCATCTTCATGCAGCCAGATTTGTCTGCCGGTTTGCGCGTCGTAACAGACGACAGCCTCTTTATCGCCCCGCTGTTCCTGCGTAAAAGCACGCCCGCCAATAACACAGAATGAACCCCAGCCGGCACCGACCGGATGCTTCCAGAGCAATGCGGGAGGCTGTGCTTTCCAGTCGGTTCTGATGGATTGATCCCGGACAATGCCGTCGCGGTCCGCTCCGCGATATGCGGGCCAGTCTCCCGGTGAAAACACCACAGCCACTGCTGCGCGTTCGTTTTTCGCTGTGGAATTGAGTTCTGCCTGTTCAAAATATTGTTCCGCCCGCTGCTCAGACGTTGGCAAAAATCGAAAGCGAAAACGGGGAACCATATCCCCTTCAAAACTTTCCACGCGCAACAGTGAAAATAACAGCACGCAAAACAGCACCGCCCCCAAGACTCCTTTGAATCGCGTTTTCCAGGGCACACCGGAAATCAGCATCCACCAGAGCAACATTCCAATCAGAATATCGCGAATTCCGAAATACACGGCAAACACCTGATACGTTCGATCCGGAGCCAGCTTGAACCACTGGTAAAAAATCGCGGCGACTCCCACCAGGAATATCCCCAGGCCCCACTTCCACCTGAGCTTCCGCTTTGGCAGTTGCTGAGCAGAGGACGGAGCCGTTTCTTGAGTCTCGCGATTCTCCGTCTCACTGACGTCCATGATGTAACCGCTCCCACTTATTTTTTAAACAATCCAACGTAAGCTTTAATCACACTTGAGGCAGGTTTCACATCTGATTCCACCAACTTAACCAGGGGCGCATAGACGGTCTTGACCGATTTCGAAAACGGTTTAAATTTCATTTTCCCTTCCATCCAGACCAGAGGGCCCGACATGATGAGATACAGAAACAGAAACGCGACAATACACATCAGGCTGACCCCCGCCTTTTGAACAACGGTCGGCTTTTCAACGTCTGTGTCTGCGTCTATAGTTGTACCGGAATTGAAGGACGCTGTCATGTTCGCTCCACGTTGATTCTCTCCACACTGAACCGATGAGAATTCCTGGTAGTCATTACCCGGCAAATAGAAACCGCGTTTCAACAATTCCTGTGAAACGACGAATTTCGCTGGCCTCATTTTTTTCGAAATGCAGGCAGTTGCTGACCGGTTTCCCGATCGAATTCATCCGGGCGGCGGGTCCGCGGAAGCCGATCATGAGTCTCCTCCTGCCACTGGTCGAGAACGGCACGCAGCTCCTCTTGAACTTTCAGAAATTCTTTCTGTCCCGCCAGATTATGCAACTCGTGCGGATCGGCTTCCAGATCATACAACTCGATTTCAGGCCGGGGAGTCAAAAAACAACTTTGCTGGTCTGCAGTCAGCTTGTCTTCGTCTTTCAAGAGCAGCATTTTCATGTACGTTTCACTGCGGACCGCGTCGGCAGGCGGCGTTCCGGGAAGATCGGTGTAAAAGTTTCTGATATATTTAAACCGGGAAGAACGAACGGCGCGGCCGAAATCTTCAAAATCGTGCCAGTTATGTTCGGCAAAAACATGGAGGCGCGTCGTCGCACGGGGATTTTCCAATAATGTCTTGAAGCTTTTTCCCTGAAACGTTTCGCTGACTGGTAATCCCGCCAGCTCCAGGATTGTCGGAGCCAGATCGATTGAGCTGATTAAAGAATCGGAAACCGTTCCCGCTTTTATCTGCTCAGGCCACGCTACAATCCACGGCGTTCTGATCCCGCTGTCATACACGGTTGTTTTACAGCGCGGAAAAGGCCGCCCGTTATCACTCAGAAAAATGATCACGGTATTGGACGATGCATTCTGTTTGCTTAACTCTTCACGCACGCGCCCCACAACGCCGTCTAATCTGCTAATTTCATCGTAATACAGCGCCAGGTCATCTCTCACTTCCGGCGTATCCGGCAGATAGGGAGGCACAATCACCTCTTCGTTTGTATGAGAACGTGCGATGATATTGCGCTGATAAGGACGATGCGGATCCGTAAACGCAAACCACATGAAAAACGGTTTTTCTTTCGGTCTCTGTTTGAGAGTCGAAACCCATTCATCCAGCTTCGTCGTAACATGATCGAATTTGGTTTCGGTCGGCGTTCCCAGATGCCACTTCCCGGCGGAAGCAGTGTAGTAACCGGCCTCTTTCAATTTTTCTACAAACGTCACCTGGCTTGCCGGCAAGGGAAGGTGCAATTGATGTGCGCCGGTGCTGTGCGGATAACGGCCGGTGATGATACTTGCCCGACTCGGACTACAGGAACTGCAGGTCAGGTAGGCATGATTGAATTTCATCCCGTCCAGCGCCAGTTGATTCAAATTCGGCGTCTGAATATTCGGATGCCCATAAGCGCCGCAATCATCCCACGCCATATCATCTGCAATGAAGACAATAAAATTCGGTTTCCCTGCAGGTTTATCTTCTGCCAGCAACTCTCCTGACGGACCATGCAAAACCAGCAGTGTCACAAGAATTGTCGCAAACGGAATCAATCGCATGGCAGTCTCTTCATCAACTTTGAATTTTAGAGTTCAGGGTAAAAAACGCGTTCGCTCTTCCGGGGTCGGCATCCGACAGGTTTCATGTTTGCCAAACAGGCGATATCTTGAGCCTGCGATGAGTCGATAACCCAAATTCCTGATCGGCAAAGGAATTAACCATACCAACCAGCCAAACAGGTTCCAGGGAAACGGCAGCAGCCAGAGTAATCTGACAATCGCTGCCGAACGCCGATAAAGGCGGCTTCCATCAGCGGGTCGAAAAATAACCGTATCGATATTATGAATATCGTCTTGACTCAAAAATTGTTTTGCCGTCTCCCCCTGTATCGGGGAATAAAGCAGCCGCGCGCGCCTGTCTCTGGCAATCGCAAAATCCACACTCGAATTACATAAACCACATACACCATCAAAAAACAGGATTGGCTTTTTCACCCCGGCCCTCTCTTCACGCTGCGCTACCGCATCTCCTGTCGGGGAGACACACTCGGGAGACAGTTCGGAAGAAACCGCCTGAACACTCTGATCAACGGACGTTGATTCATTCATGGGATGCGATTCGAAACCTCGAAAACGTTTGATGGAACCGGGAAGAAACGCCAAAACTCCTGCCACGCCTAATATTATACGTAACAAGCAGTTAACTCTAGTTGTTTTTTTACGCTTTCACAGGAATCGTACCAAAATTTCGCATCGGACGGGAACGAATGAGGCAGAAGCGGCCAACCGCGCGATTTCCTACTGTCGTTTCCTGAATTGGCAGGCTAGAATAAAAGGAGTGACAAAACAGCAGCGCCACAGGTAAGGCTTGCTTCGTCGTTTTCTTCCGCTAGAGAATCTCATGCACACGCAGCCTGCACATTCTGGTTCGCAGTCTCAATGGAACAGGGGAGTGGGTGTCTCCACGCTGTTTCATCTGGCGCTCATTTGCGGATTCGCAATGATCGTTGATCAACGTGCGGAAACGCGTCCCTCATCGCCCGCCAATACCATTCAAACACGCTGGTCTCCTCCTCAGGAATCAGTAGAACCCGTCATTCTTGAATTAACCGCGGTCACGACAAAAGAGGAAAACGCATCGAGTGCGGCGGCACTTTCAAAATTACCGCCGATACTGGATCGCAGTTCCGCCCCTGATACTCAATCACTCTCATCGAATTTAGATGGCCCACTGCCTCAGCCCACTCTGTATGAAGAGTCTCTCACAAGCAAATATGCGGCAGACATCGTTGGCGCTTTATTGACCTCATCCGCTATCGGCAGCGCCAGCTCCGGATCGGGAAATGGCGCGGGAAACGGCGGATTCTTCGGCCTCAGCCCCAAAAGCCAGCGAATTGTTTATGTCGTCGATTCCTCAAAAAGTATGAATTTCCCGCATGACAGTGTGGGAAAAACCAGACTGGGGCGGGTCAAACTCGAGCTTGCCCAGTCCATTCTCTCGATGGATGAACATCAACAGTTCTTTGTGATTTTCTTCAGCGATTTCGCCATACCGATGCCCGCCCGAGAGCTCCAGCCGGCAACACCTCAGTCAAAGCAGAAATTTCTTTCCTGGGTCGCGCGAGTGCCCGGCGTGGGAACCACAGAACCTTTAGAGGCGCTGGTCCTGGCTCTGCGTCTCCAGCCAGACACTATATATTTTCTGACTGACGGGCGATTCAATTCTTCCGTCGTCAGAGCGTTTAACGAGGTAGCGAAAAAAACAAACCGCGGCCAGACCATCATCGTGAACGGCATCTGTCTGGGAAATCGGGAAGGCGAACAACTCATTCGCGAACTGGCTGAGAATAATTCGGGAACCTATACCTTTATCCCTTGATTCCACTCCCCAGGCACATCACAAACATACACTTCTCTATTTTCTCTGGTCGAATCTTACTGGCAGCCAATATCTAAGTCTTTACAGAGAAATGCTTTTTGGCATATTATGCCCCATGCTTTGATTAATGCATTTTTCGCGTGATCATTTCAACCATTCTTCGCCTTCAATGAAGGAAGCAATTTCATTGCGATTCTTTCAATTTTCTTTCTGAATCGAACCCGGCAGCAAAAGTCTGATCAAATCTGAGACTGGCTGACAGTGGCATAGTAATATCTGGATCTCTGCAAAAATGAATTCTGACGACTACGAAGAAACAGATACTCTGACGACTGATGACGGCAAAGGCACATTAAACTCGCCCTCATTCCTGGCGCTGCTGGGAACTCAGTTTCTGGGAGCGATGAATGATAATATGTTTCGCTGGTTTATCATTCCGATCGGAAAACCGATCATCGGCGATGCAGAAGCGCTTTCACTGGGTCTGGCCTGTTTCACCCTGCCTTATCTCCTGCTGGCGAGCGTGGCCGGTTATCTTGCCGACCGCTTCAGTAAACGCACGGTGATTGTGGCCTGTAAAGTGGCTGAGATCATCATTATGGCTTTAGGAATCTGGGCCATCCAGATCGGGAATCTGTACTTCCTCTTTTTTATCGTCGCTTTGATGGGCTGCCAGAGCGCCCTGTTCGGGCCGGCGAAATTTGGCAGCATACCGGAAATGTTACGTGACAACCGCCTTGCCAAAGGCAACGGTTTAATGGGACTGATCACCGTAGTCTCTTCCGCGTTGGGCTTTATCGCAGGTAATTATTTATACCATTTTACACGACCAAATCTGACCACTCCGGGAACGTTCTCGGACATCAGTATCGCAGCACTCACATTAGTAGGCGTTGCAGTTCTCGGTACGATTGTCAGTCTGAAAATTCGCAAGCTGCCTCCCGCTGCCCCAGAGCGCGCCTTTCCCTTTAATCCAGTCAAAGAGACCGCGCATCAATGGCAGTTGCTCTCCAGCAGCACGCCACTGCTCAGAACGGCACTCGGCGTCGCCTTTTTCTGGATGTTGGCATCCATGGCACAAATGAACGTGGATACTTATGGAATTCGCGAACTGGGACTCTCCCAAAAAGATATTGGCCCCCTGCTGGGTATCCTGGTCGTGGGTGTTGCTGCCGGAAGTATCCTCGCCGGTATCTGGTCGGCCGGACGCATTGAGCTGGGAATTGTGCCCATCGGGGCAGCCGGAATTGTGGTCACATCGTTGCTGCTGTTCTTCACAGGCAGTAGTGTAGACCCCGGACCCGAAACCAATTCACAAATCTATTATTTTTTATCACTCCTCTGGCTCTTTCTGCTCGGCGTCAGTTCCGGATTATTTGACATTCCCCTCGAAACATTTCTCCAGCACCGCAGCGATGTGGAAACACGAGGCAGTATTCTGGCAGCAGCCAACTTTCTGGCATTTACGTTCATTCTGATTGCCTCCGGTGTATTTTTCGTGATGCAAAAATACCTCCAGATGTCAGCCAGCCAGATTTTCATGGTACTGGGTTTGCTCACGATTCCCGTCGGCGTTTATATCTTCAAGCTGCTGCCCAATGCCACGATTCGCGCCGTCGTCTGGATGGTCAGTCGGACCATCTATAAACTGCGCGTGCGCGGGCACGAGAACCTGCCGCATAAAGGCGGCGCACTCCTGGTAGCCAACCATGTTTCCTGGCTGGATGGAGTCTTCCTGATTCTCACCTCGTCTCGCCCGGTCAGAATGATTGCCTTCTCGACCTATGTGCAAAATCCCTGGGTGAGATGGCTGACAGAGTTATACAACACGATCCCCATCAATGTTGAAGAGGGGCCAAAAGCCTTGATGCGCTCCATTAAAGATGCCCGCTCTGCCATTGAAAATGGAGAACTGGTCTGTATCTTCGCAGAAGGCAGATTAACCCGCTCCGGTTATCTCCAGCCATTTCAGTCCGGTTTAATGAAAATCATTAAAGGAACCGGCGCCCCTGTGATTCCCGTGTATATCGACGAACTCTGGGGAAGTATATTCAGTTTTCATGGCGGCAAGTTTTTCTGGAAATGGCCTCGAAGATGGCCATACCCGGTTTCTATTCGTTTTGGACAGCCGATACTTCACCCGGAAAATGAAAAACACGTTCAGAAAGTGGTTCAAAACCTGGGCATTGAAGCTGCCGATTTTCGAAAGACGTATCAAATGATTCCACCAAGACTGTTTCTCAGAAAATGTAAAAGCCGACCGTTCAAACAAAAAGTGGCAGACTCAACAGGTGTGGAGATTTCCGGCGGAAAATTACTGACCGGCGCGCTGTTGATCAGACGGCTACTCAACAAATATGTTTTAAAACGCGAAGAAAAGATGGTCGGCGTCCTGCTCCCCCCTTCTGTGGGAGGCTGTGTGGTCAATGCGAGCCTGGCGATCTCCGGTCGTGTTCCGATCAATTTGAATTACACGCTTTCAGACAGCGACATCAATTACTGCATCCGGGAAGCAGGCATCAAAACCGTATTGACCAGCGAGAAGTTTCTGGAAAAAAGACCCATCGACATGGATGCCAATGTGGTACTTCTGGATGAAGTGAAATTGAAAGCCACCCTCTTTGACAAGCTGATCTGCTTAGGCATGGCGTATGTCATTCCCGCCTGGATCATCGAACGACTCATCGGTTTAAAAAACGTTGATCCGGACGAATTGAGTACGGTGATCTTTACCTCCGGTTCAACCGGTCGCCCGAAAGGTGTGATGCTGACTCATCACAATATCGTCTCGAATATCAATTCAGCCGATGATTTACTGCACCTCTCGTCGAAAGACTGCATTCTGGGAATTTTGCCTTTCTTCCATTCATTCGGATATACCATTTCGCTCTGGATGCCTTTTATCCGGAATATGGGAGCCTGTTTTCACTTTAACCCCACCGATGCGCGCACCGTCGGAAAAATGGTGGAGAAATACAAGGTCACGCTCTTCGCTTCCACCCCTACCTTCTTAAGACACTATTTAAAACGCTGCACTCCCGAGCAGTTCAAAACTCTGGAGATCGTAATCACGGGCGCAGAAAAACTTCCGCAGAGTCTCGCTAAAGAATTCGAAGAAAAATTCGGTATCTTCCCGACAGAAGGTTATGGAACGACGGAACTCGCGCCTGTCGCTGCTGTGAATATTCCCCCCAGCCGACAGCTCGACCCGACTGAGGTCAGTTCCAAACCAGGCACTGTCGGCCGGGCGATCCCGTGTGTCATGGCGAAAACCGTTGATCCGGATACCATGCTGGACCTGCCTGACGGACTGGAAGGGCTGCTGTTTATCAAAGGCCCGAACGTGATGAAAGGTTATTTGAACAACCCGGAAAAAACAGCCGAAGTCGTCATCGATGGCTGGTACAATACGGGAGACTTCGCCACCATCGATGAAGATGGATTTATTACCATCACGGGCCGACAAACTCGCTTTTCAAAAATTGGTGGCGAAATGGTGCCCCACGTACGGATCGAAGAACTGATTACCGATATTGTCAGTGATCCTGATGAGGATGAACCTGAAGTCCAGATTGCGGTGACTTCTGTTCCTGATATTAAAAAAGGCGAGCGCATTATCGTGCTTCACAAATCCCTGCATCGATCTGTGGATTCCATTCTGAAAGAACTCGCCAAAGCGGACCTTCCCAACCTCTGGATTCCTTCCAGTGACAGTTTTCTGGAAGTGGAAACGATTCCGCTGCTGGGAACCGGGAAACTGGATCTGGCAAAAATCAAACAGCTCGCCAGTGAAGCCTTTTCGGCGGAAGTCACCAGCTAAGCCTGTATCCAGGTTGCTGAAAGCGTCTCCAGAACCCTCGGATCGAGTAAATCGATTTGTCTCGGACAATGTGCGCCCAAAATGAGGAAATTCCCTCATAACCGGGCACGCTTTGCGCCTGCTCCCACTCGCTTTATCCCCAGAACTTTCAAGAGTTTACATAAAAAAAACGCAAAAAGAATGTTAGATTTCGGTACCGAATAAGTCTATTCGGCTAAGAACGGGCCATTGTGTGGTGAAAACCACGATGAATTCAACCGTTTCAGCGAAAGTGGCGAGGAAGCAGGCATATGATAAATAAAAGCGTCAAGCTCACAGATAGGCAATCACAGATCTATCAGTTTCTGAAAGACAAGATTGTCAACCGTGGATATGGTCCCACGGTAAGAGAAATCGGCGATGCATTTGAAATCCGGTCTCCCAATGGCGTCATGGGACATTTAAAAGCTTTGGAACGTAAGGGACTGATCACACGGCAGTCTCATATTTCCAGATCCATTCAACTCTGTGACAACTCTCAAAAACCGGCTAATCTGGCCTTAGTGGGAGTGATCCAGGGAGGTTCTCCTCTTGCTCCTCCCCCTGAAGATCAATCGCAAATTGACTTCAGTGCTCTGTTTCAGGCTGCCGAGAACTTTTGCCTGAAGGTGAGAGGCACCTCAATGATTGACGCCCAGATCCAGGACGGAGATTACGTCGTCGTCAAAAAGCAGGAAGCATGTCAGCAAGGCGACATTGTCGTCGCGCTGGTCGACGATCACGAAGCGACTTTGAAACGCTTCTACCAGGAAGAATCACGCGTTCGATTAGAGCCCGCCAATTCAACAATGGCCCCCATTTACTCGAACAACGTTAAAGTGCTTGGTGTCGTCAAAGGCGTGATTCGAAAATTCGCCTGAGTCGTCGGTTCGAACTACTCCTGATCAGCAGTTTCTGCCATCTGCTTTCGCGCCAGTGTAATCAGCATGGTATCCGGAAGAGATGTTGCGCCGACCTGGCGCAACATATTCACCACTTGCGCCGTCGTATATTGTGCGTGAGTACAAACATGTAACAACACATCATCACGTTTCGTGCGTTGCACACTCACCTTGCCGGAACTGGTGCTGCGCTTACTGACGAACTCTTCCAGAGATTCAGACGTCAACTGCTCCAGATAATCAATCCAGCGCTGCTCCTGTTCAGACCACTTATGTTTCAGCTCTGAAAAAGAGAGAATGCCCCCTGCTCCTTTCTGATTACCCGGCAATTCTCCAGGCAGATCGCCGGGCAACACCGGAGACTCATCTCCCAATAATCGTTCCAGCCAGACATACTCAGCAGCATACAGATGCAGTAACGACTTCCAGATCGATCCCTGCCCGATGGGAAACGCCTGGTTTCTTTGCGCTTCGGAAAGCATTTGAACAGACTCTATCAAGGACTGATTCACCCAGCGGCGGTGTTCATGCAGACGCGAGATTAACTTGACTGGCACAGCGATTTCTCCTCGGTCAAAACGGCCCTGAATACGCTTCCATGATCCCGAATTCCAGCGAATGAGATTCCTGATCCGATCTCCAGTCATACGGAAATCGATTACGCGCATTCACTCGCATAGAGTGATATTCAGTTGCGAGGGTTCGGGGGCAAATCGCCACACATTCCTGTTCCAGACCGGTTAACACCTGTGATAGGGCGTTATTATTTTCACAGATTGACTTTTAATCGTTTTTTTCATTTAGATTGTTTCTCAGCACTTGAATTGCCGAAACTATTTTCTATCCTTACCCTTACATTGAGGACCTTTACACCTCAAAGCGGGGGATTAGCTCAGTTGGGAGAGCGTTTGGCTGGCAGCCAAAAGGTCACCGGTTCGAGCCCGGTATCCTCCACTCAAAGCTTACTGCTCTCGCGGCAGTAAGCTTTTTTTACGCGCTTGAAGCCGTTTCTCTCATATTGAAAACGGATACCTCATTAATCAAAATCGGCCAGCATTCAAAATTCGAATGCTGGCCGATGTCTGTCTCGCTTTTAAGTCATCCGCCCCTGCTCTAAGCGATGCCGGCTGGCACCCCTGAAACGCTCCCTGGCAGAGTCTTCCTGCTGTTATTTTTTCTGCGGACCAGTTGTCTGCGGGCCAGTTGCCTGCGGAATGATGATCTCTTTTCCGACCTCACAATTCGGGCAGTCAACTTCAGGCTGCTCACGCACTTCTTCCTGCACTTCTCCCGGTCTACAAAGCTGGCACGGCTCCTCTACTACAGTTCGAGATTCCAACGGTAAATTTTCTGAATAACTCCCGCGCCCCTGCATGTCGTTGCACCCGTTATACCCCAGGACGGCTCCCCCTCGAGGATACGAATAATACGCGGAACCAGCATAAAACGATTTGAATTTCCCGAAATAGCTGCGCGAATAATAACCCGTATAAGCATAGCTCTGATTCAAAGAGGAAATCGCGTTCCCCACATCGTTAAACTCATTTACCACAGCAGTCTGCACATAACTCAAGCCAACAATAATTCCCAACACAGCAACAGTCAGAATGATGACTAACTCTGCTGACAGAACGAAACCATGTTCGTCGTTCCAGAACTGATTTACAAAATGACTCATTTGTCGCTCCTTTTATTTTGATTTACGGTGTTTCTTAAATGAAGGGTTTTTAGATTTTGGAAATTTCATACATAACGAATTCGCTTTGATTGATCTTCGGGACCCATTTCTCCAACAGGCCCATCACAGGCACAGGCCCATCACAGGCAAATCGAATTCTGTTTCTGACTCAGCCGCTTTTACAAACTCAGGGAGCATTCCCTGGCACTGGTATTGATTGATATTTTGAAATTGCTGATTGGCTAAAGCGGGAGAGGAAAGTTTCTCAGGCTTTCCTTTTCCGGTTATCAAGGCGGAACTCATTGCCTCACTCACCATGGAAACCAGGGTAAATCTACCGGAATTTCTCCCCGCTTCAGTCAATCAGTCATCGGTGGTCTCTCAGGTCACCGACTTGTGTAACGGTCTCTCAGGTCGCCACACACTCTCTCTATGCATTTGACTTCCCGGCCTCTTTCATTCGAGCCGTAGAAGTGGTTTGATTCAGCTTTTGCTACAACCGTCATATTCGGCCTTTTCATTAAGCCCGGCATATCCGGTCTGATCGATACAACTTGCAAGATGTGTGCCATCCTCGCAATCCACATAAAGATCTGTACCACTACAATCATCACAAAACGTAAATACGTAACAACTTATATAATCGTTACAATCCCTTTTTTTCTCGGGTGCGTTTTTTCGTGAATCAGGAAACCCCCGAAATGTTCAGATTGCTTTACACCGGAATTAACGCTTTTGATAAGAAATCTGGTCGTATGGATTATGAGAGTAATGCAGATAATGCGACCAGGTAACGCAGCGGCATACCACGAATCGAGATCTGAAGCAGGAATGCAAAATAGAAACAGCAACGGAACTGCTTCAATGGCCCCAGAGTGGGTTCACAGTGAGTGGGAAGGCGTTGATGGGGCTGAAGTCTCAGCAGAGTCACGCGCAATAAAAAAGCAGCCACGCACATTCGAATTGAACGCATTCATCCCATGCCAACAACAAATCAGACATGAACAATTGCTACATTAATAATTTTTCGCTTGTATTCTTTATGTAAATACCTGAAAACTTCTATTCAATGCAGCCTATTTTTCTTTACATTTCACCTCTGCTCTCGTCACAATAATGACTGGAGCAACGTGCGGAGTCCGAAGTCGGTCTGCTCGTTCCGCTCTCCTACCGGGTATGATTAGAGAAAAGCAAGAGGAATCAAATGCTGTTTAAGCGTTCGGGGATGGGACTGTTACTGGTCTTGATCTGTGTATCGAGTTCGTGTCAACAATCAGAACATGAGAATCTGATTGGACGCTGGCAGACCACCGCTGGCCCGAACATGATCTTCAATAAAGACGGAACCGTCTACAGCATCAATCGCGGGCCACGCAGGAAGGGGCGCTACTATCTCGACACCGAGACGACGCCTAATACACTGATCCTGGACATGAGGCGGAATGAAATCAATGCGGTGCTGTACTTTGATTACGCTCACTTTTCCGACAAGCACATTGAGTTGACTCCGACTTTTATCAAACGGACAGGCGAAAAGAAAAAAGAGTCTGATATCAAACGAAAAATGCTCTTCCGGCGAATCAATCCCAATGACCCTACCATGGGTGAAAACCGTTTTACTGTCAAAACGACACCCGGCACACCTTAATTTTTCAACAGTTCCGGTAGAAAATCGCAGTTCGATCCGGCTTCGATCAGAGAATAAAAAAAGGAGCAGAAGTTGAAAGACTTCTGCTCCTGATATTTTTAGTGACCGCTTTGAACCGCAGGGACTATTCTACACTTCGCACATTCGTCACGGATTGAGTGCTCTGAACAGTCTTAAAGAATTCCTGACTCCCCGAAGGAATGTAATCATCATTGCTGATGTTCATCGGAGGCTCGAATCCTTGAATCGGCAGTTCTTTTACTGCTGAAATCTGAGCGACAGGCTGTTCGCTGACTGCGATCATTTCAGGATTGATCACTTCAGCTTCCCCTTCGGAAACGACCCGGAATTGAGGTTCTTCAGTAATTGCAGGCTCCGTTACGACAGGCTCGACAGCAGGAGTTTGAGCAATTTGCAATTCCGGCTGAGATGCGTTTCGCTGCATCTGCTGTTTCTGCAGTGCTGCTACCTGCACGATGGCTTCTTTCACAGAATCCAGATCAGGATTGATTTCCAAAGCCCGATGATAATGCTGGGCTGCTTCGTCTAACATGCCTTTTTGCAGACAGATATAGCCGATATTGGCATGGGCTTCTTCAGCGCTCATCACAGACCGGGCTATCTGAAATGCTTCGGCCATACGTCCCTGATGCCCTAACACCAGGCTCATGTTATTGAAGGAACGCTTGGAGCTGGGATCCCGCTTAATCGATTCTTCCAAAGCAATTTCGGCAGCAGACAAATCATTCTGAAGATACAGTGCATATCCCAGGTCTGTCAGATATTTGGCGTTATCCGGCTGAATTTTTACCGCTTCCATTAAATATTTGGTCGCTGCATCATGTTTGCTCATTTTAGAGCACACGATTCCCATCCGATTGAGTACTGTCGCATTTTTGGGATTTCGCTGCAACATGACGCGATACGTCTGTTGCGCATCGGCGAACTTGCCTTTCTCCTCGGCTGTCCGTGCCATCATCATTTGTGGAGACTCTTCCAGCGGCAGCTTCAGGTTTGTTCCCACCATATTGTGTGTATGAGAACAACCCGCAGAAAAAAGAGTAGCCACTCCAGAGAGGATGACCAAAGACCACGTTGTTGAGTTTCGCATTCCATTACCTCACAAAATAAACTTGTGATTTTTCACTATCCATGGTGAGAAACACTCAGACCGTCCTGGGCAGAAACAAGAAAAGGTTCTAATCAGTCCTGAAAGTTTGCTCGAATATGATTCATTATAATTGTCCTCATCGAAAGTTTTACCAGATAATCTTTTATCAGAAAACTGAGGACTTATTCTCAAATATCGTCTATCACCTACAGTAAGATGAAAGAACTCGGAGAATCCCTGAAGTCTTCTTGAATTCCCATCTGGAGCAAAGCCTATATTGTACCAAAAACACCTCCATCGGCAGAATTTGCCGATCGGTCGCACATCTCATGCTCAAGACCACACGGGCCCGGCAGCGTTTACTCTTCAGGCTCACTCTCTGCTTCTTCATAGTCCGGCAGGATTTCGTAGCCCATGAGCTTCTCAATTTGCTCTGCCAGTAGACAAAGTCTGCCCAGTGCGCGATGGTTCAGGGCCATCAGATTTTCGAATAATCTTTCCGCAGCCCCGAGCAGATCTCCCGGATTATTCGACTCGGGAGTACGAGACAGCGCAAAATCAGCGATACTGATATCAACTTGAGAATGCTCGAAGGGATAAGGATGTCTTTTAAAACGTCCATGAATGGAATTCAGCAGCGTTTCCATTTTCCCCATTTCTGAAATGACGATTTCACAATACGTTTCATCATTCCGTTTCTGTTCAAAGAACTTCAGTAATACTTGAAATGAGACGCAGTTCAGATGCAGTTCCCACAAAGGCCCTATCTGGGAATTGGTCATCTGCAGTGATAACAGCAACGGACGCAGATCACGTTCCCACTCTGCAGCATCAGATATTTTTGCCTTTACCTTGGGTACAAGAAATAACTGCAATGCCCGTTCCAGCCTTTTGACAATGAGTGACTCGTATTTTTCCAGTTCGATTCTTAACTCACCTTTTTTACGATCAATGGCATGAGTTGCATTGATTATTTTGTCAAAATTTATCAACGATTTTAAGAACTTGTCTTCCGATCCCAGCTTGAGTTTTGCCCGCAGAGCCAATGCCGCCACTTGCACGCTCAAAGCCTTCGATTCATATTCACGAAACTCCTCAACGAATGATTGATACTTTAATCGATACTTGAAAAGCTTTTCCCGATTACTTTTTAATTCCTGTGCACATTGTTTGGCCTCTTCCGGAACCTGGACGGCGTGTTCAGAAATCTGCAGCGGCCGATTCGGATAAATCGCTCCCTGATAAAACCGTTGCACTGCCTGATGCGCTTTCTGTTCTTCTTCCTGCCGAATCAGTAATTCATCGATCGAGTGCAAATTTTCCCGCTTGATTTCCTTGCCAAATACTTCAAAATAAAAATCGCGCGTTACAAACTTCGCTTCTCGTGGAAAATTACTCAACAGTACCGTTGCAGGAGCCTTGAGTCGAAAGACTCCTTCTGTCTCTTCATTTTGTACGCTCGCAATGCGCGCCAGAGTGGCAGGATGCGTATCAAACCAGCCGGTCTGTTCCTGCTTGATCCCGGTCTCAACAGCCTGGAGCACCTCAGCGGAAAGTTTGTTCAAATTGATATTGATGAGCGCTGGAAAGTTATCAACGAGTCGCCCCTCGGCATAGAACTGTCCTAAATCGCTGAGCGCTCCCTGATTGGCGACCCCCAGCAACGTTAATCGTTTACTGGTCGCTGCAAAACAGCGGTTGCCCACTAAACGTGCTTCATACCGGTCCGCGTCAAACTCCATCTGCCGCATTAAAAAACCACTCACCAGATGGCCGACCATCATCAGCACCCACAAAATTTTTCGCGTGAGCCAGATAAAGAGCCGGGCCAGGTATAAAATCCAACTGACGCGCAAATCGAGTGACTCTGACAAATGCTCCAGTCGCTCATCCCAGTCGTCGCGGTCGTAAACCACTCGCAAAAACCACATATTGATGCTGCGAATGATAAACGAAAGCCGCATTCCGGCCCCTTGCGAAAAGTGGCCGAACTCATGCGCCAGCACACCGGAAAACTGTCGCAAAGACAACCCGGCAATCAGCGGCATGCCGATCGTTAAAACCAGGTCATTCCCAAACATGCTCAGCCAGCCCCGCCTGAAACCGGCAGACGCGTTGACCTGAATATCCAGATTAATTTGAACCGGCCGCGGTGCACCAACGGCGTCACAGACATGATCGACAAACAGAAACAACAATGGCTCTTTTTCCCGTTTGAGGGAGCGACACGCAGACGACTGAGCAGGCCGTGAAAAAAGAGGCTTGAGCATAAATACAATCAGAATGACACCAGCCACAATCGGCGCCAGATAAACCAGTGCCAGCAGGAACATTCCCTTACCACCCCGATTGCGCAACGATTCGCCGGAACCGGAACCAGCGGCTTCAAACAGACTGAGAGAATGGACGGCATGAAAATACACGCCCCAGATCACCAGACCAATGATCCCCAGATAAAGCAGCGGTAACAGAATCATCACCACACTGACCAGAAGCGCATTCAGTCGATACAGCATCGTTGGTGACACAGGCTCAATATTCCCTTCAAAAGCCTGTATGATTTTTTGCGGAGTCAGTTCTTTCACTGATTCCCTGGAACGTTTCTTCGAACCGGGTTTCTGCTCTATGGCTGCTGTTTTCGCCGGATTGACTCTCTTTTGTGTCTTCTGCAATCGTTCGGGAGACGGATCATTCATCGTAATTCCAGCCTTGATTCTGGCAGTACGGGTTTTATCCCAAAAAGTACACGAATGATCTAACGAACAGATTTCGTGACTACCATAGACTAAGAATTTTATCTCTAAAAATCTACATCTGAATCAGAACAACTGAGAATGTTCTGAAATCAAAGACCTGAACCTGGGTCCTGCTGATAGAACATTTTCAAGGTCTCGTATAAATCTTCAGAATACTCCTGCATCTCGCGTGGCTGTTCAAAAAAATGTTCTGAACAGACAGCGAAGAATTCCGCAGGATTCGTTGCCCCGTAAGGATCGATGAATGTTTCCTGTCCGTGCTTCAACTGCGAGACCAGCGCCTGATACTCTGCCGTCATGACCTGGTTCCAGCGTTCATATTCTGCAGGACTGTTGAGCAGCGGAGTTCCGTTAAACTGCTGATCAACGGCGTCGTAATAGTGGGCGAATTCATGGACGACCACATTCCGGCCATCGTCGGGAATTTCTCCCCCTTCGCGAATACTCTCCCACGATAAGATAATCGGCCCTTGCCCCCAGGATTCTCCCAGGCGAAACGAAGTTCCTTCCGTTAAGACGCCAATGGAATTTAACAGCGTTTCCTTAGCGACATAAGTATCGGGATAAACCAGAATCGTTTTGAGTCGATCGAAACAATCACTGGTAAAACCCAATGTCAGCAGGCAGGCCTGGCCGGCAATGGTCAATTTTACTTCTTCGGTAATTTGAAAACCATTACAGCCTTCCCAGTATTTTTCTTTCACGAATATCTGCACGCGTTGATACAACAACGCACGCTGCGAAGCCGTAAGCCGCGATAGTTGCGAGACATTCTGATCCAGGATTGCCTTCCAGTGTTCTGGTATCGGAGCAGCCAGAATTTTCTTGCGTCGACGATTGCGCCACCAGGTGAATATCATGAAAACCATCCCTCAGCAGTGAATATGAACACGGATACCTGACGCTACCCGTTGATTTCAGGAGCATTATAGTCATGTGACTGTTTCAGCATAGAGTCTTTAAAACCATAAAAGGCGAATCTCGCAGATATCCTTCCAGCACGCGCGATTTTTGCTTCTGCATTGAACGAAAACGCAAAACTTGACAGAATTGATTCTGTATTGCGTCCTCGCGGACAGGCATTGTTTCGATTCCATCACTCGGAAAGCCGTCATGAACCAAATCGCTCGACTCACCCTGCTGGCTGTTGCCGTCTGTTTCTTCTTTCAGAATCAGACCGTCATCAAGGCAGCTCCCCCGGAAAAACCGAACATCATCTTTATCCTCGCCGACGATCTGGGATACGGCGACCTGGGTTGTTACGGACAACAAAAAATCAAAACGCCGCGCATCGACCAGATGGCTGCAGCTGGCATGAAATTCAGTCAGATGTATGCCGGGGCTACGGTTTGTGCCCCTTCCCGTTGTGTGTTGATGACCGGACTGCATATGGGTCATGCCCGCGTGAGAGGAAATACCTGGATCAAAGAGAACCAGTCGCTCAAGCCCGACGATCTCACAGTCGCAGAACTTCTCAAGCAGGCCGGTTACAAAACCGCGTTAACGGGAAAATGGGGAGTCGGCGAGGCAGGCACGCAAGGTCTCCCCAATCTGCAGGGCTTCGATTATTTTTACGGGTATCTGAATCAGCATAATGCCCACAATTATTACCCGGAGTTCCTCTGGAAAAATGGTGAGAAAGTCAAACTGAGGAATATCGTCGATCCCGGCACAATTTCGAAAGGCCCCTCGGGCACAGATCGCCTGGGAGGCGTCGCCACGAAAAAAGTGGACTATTCCCACGATCTGATCATGCAGGAGGCGATGCACTTTATTGATCAAAGTGCCAGACAGCCTTTCTTTTTGTACGTCGCACTCACAATTCCTCATGCGAATAATGAAGCAGGCAGAAAAGTCGGCGATGGTCAGGAAGTTCCGGACTATGGCATCTACGACAACAAAGACTGGAAAAATCCAGACAAGGGTCAAGCGGCCATGATCACGCGCATGGATGCCGGCGTCGGGCAAATTCTCGATCGTCTCAAAGCATTGAACATTGATAAGAATACGCTGGTCATTTTCACCTCTGACAATGGTCATCATCGGGAAGGCGGCAACGATCCTGAATTCTTCGATGCCAACGGCCCGCTTAGAGGAATGAAACGTGATCTCTACGAAGGAGGCATCCGTGTTCCCTTCATCGCCTACTGGCCTGGAACAACGCCCGCCGATACGGTCTCCGATCACATTGGTTACTTCGGTGATTTAATGGCAACCGCAGCCGACCTGGCGGGTGTCGCCTGCCCGGATGGCCTGGACAGTGTCAGCATTGCTCCCACCCTCACCGGAAAACCCCAGCAGCAACAGCAGCACGGTTTTCTCTACTGGGAATTTTATGAACAGGGGGGCAAGCAGGCCGCCCGCTGGGGAAAATGGAAAACCGTCCGTATGCCGATGCTGACCGGCCCGACAGAACTCTTTAATCTGGAAGACGACTTAGGCGAAGGAACCAATCTGGCGAACCAGCATCCGGACATCGTAGAAAAGATGGAAGCCATGATGCAGGAAGCTCACACTCCTGATCCCCTCTGGAAACCATCGGGCAAAACCTCTAAAAAGAGCCCCGCTCCCGGCGATGGTAAACCCCGGTTCTAAGCTCAGTCGGAACAGGCAAGCCTGAACCGCAGAATGATTTGTTTAACCGGGCTCAATATGATACTGAAAATCAAATCAGGGACAGTTGTAAGTATTAATCGTAACGAGTGCAACCTCGCCCGTAACTGGGTCATAAAAAGCGGTTGATGAGGCAGAGACGTTCAGAAACGTAAACCCAAACATCGTACTGCAAAAGCCTTCGACGGGGACTGTTGCCTGAGCTCTGACGGCAGGAATCACGTTTAAACTTAACCCTGCTTCAAACGTAAACGGAGCAACGATGGGAAAGTTGATTCTGCCAAACACCAAATTCCCGTCACAAGAAGCATTTTGATTCGGATTCGTCACTACGATTGTACCATCATAATTGGGATCCAGTACGACAGGATCACCAAGAACGGTATTGGCTGCGGCATAAGTAACTCCAGAATCCCGTGGAGTCTCGGTCAAAGCACTTCCAGAAGCGCCCCACTCCTTAACAGCAGCCAACGCTGCCGCATCGAGGGCTTTATTGAGCTCAACCTGAGCCTGCCACAAGGTGGAAATTTCCAATACGACGCAGAAAAATGTCAGAAACAAAGAACCCCAGATCACCAGCCAGAGAATGGCAATTCCGCGACGTTTATGGTGAGATCCTGTATTTGATTGAATTCGTTTCATAGGTGCAATGCAGAGTTTAAAACAAGAAAAAATGACACTTCATCAAAACCGTTATCGTTCTACGGGAAGGCTGGTACGGGCAATAACGGTACCTCATAGATGTACGTTGTCGATTGTTCAACGACATAGTTCTGGATGGAAAAACCAAAGCTTGATAACAGATCGGGAATATTTCCATTCAGAGGGACACACACTGTCGTCCGAACTGACTGATTAACAAAAACTAAGGGGCCTGGTACAACGGGGAGAGGAGTCACGGGAGGATCGCAGTCACAATTGGCAGCCGCTACGAGTGGATCGGCAATCGTCGTCTCAGGAACGGGAGCAATCGGAGGAGCAAGAGGTAGAACACCACCAACGGGAACATCATGTTCCAGAATGACTCTGCAACTCCCCAGTGGTATGCCCCCCACATTCAATACCCGATCCACACTCGTTTTCAACGGTCCTGCATTTAATGCATTGATGGCCGCACGGGGTGTCTCTGAAGCGAGCTTGGCGGCATAACGGCTCGCATACGCGGTCTGCTCATTCACTACGTAGATTAATGAAATTTCGACGACCGCCAGCATCATAATCAGGAACGCAGGCATCGTCAGAATTAATTCCAACACGACGACCCCCGACCGTCTGGCACTTCCCTTCACAATTCGTCGTCGGTTTCTCTGCACAGTCTGGTACCACTCTCGAATAATCGATTTAAATTACAGAACCATTTATCGCAATCTACTCACTATCGTATTAGTTTGGCAAGCAATTTGCGTTCCCTACTCAAGTCACACCTGACATCTCTACGGATTCAGTCGAGAATACAGGTAAGGTGTGTAATTCGTCTCATAAAGAGGTCACGCCAGTCAGTTCTCAGATCTTGCCGATTTGAAATCTGATAACCGACCTTAGCAAGTGTGAAGCAAGTGTCTCCATTTGTTAACACTCTTGAATTTAAATGTACGTATGCTGAAAATCATCAGGGAGCCAGCGTTGTTCCATCATCGGCACAAATCACCACAGCAACCAACACGAACCGGGTGTCGAACCGGCTCCGTGTTGCTCGAATTTATCCTGGCATTTCCGTTGATTCTGATCGTTTCTCTGGCCATCCTCGAGTTCGGATTCTTTGCTTTGCTGCAACAAACGGTCACTGTCGCCACCATCGAAGGTTCAAGAGAAGCAGCCCAGGTGGGCGCAACCACCGATACGGTAGGTAACCTGATTCAGCAATATCTGGCCATCAATCAGTTGACTCTCGATGTCGCACAACAGCCCGCTGCTCCGGGCGCAGGCGATGTGCTGGTTGTGATCCAGGACGGAAGCGGAGGACTGACGCAAACCATTGGTAACTCGGACATTCCCTGCACACCAGTTGGCCTTCCTCCCACGATTGCAGAGATTAAGATTACCGTCTGCCTCAACTTAACTGATACGAATGGTACGTTCCCTCTTCCCAATCTTTTATCTTCTTTTGGCTTCACGCTTACGGGAAAACAACTTGAAATCAGCGCTATGACCAGTTTAGAGTAATAGCGACGCGATTTATCGATCCACCACTCCTTCACTGGCCACCTTTACCAGCCAGAACAACAAGTTTTCTCTGCTCATGAACGAAATTGCCACTGGAATGTTCTTCTGGCTGCTGAAGATCCTCGGGGCCTACCTCGCCTTTTTGGTAGTCATGACGATCATTCTCTCGCGCTGGAAGAAGAAACCAGATCAGGAACCCGACGAGGTTTCGCATCTCAAAAAAAATCGAACAGACCGAAACTCGCTCTGATCGCAGTCCGATTTACGGGCGGTTTTGCCGGGTAAATGGCAGAGCAAAAGGCCGCATCGATTGCGAGTTGGTTGAAGCAGGCGATGAGGCCGGTTGAGACCAGCGCCCTGTCGGATTATTGGCGGGCCTGCCGCGCATCACATTATTCAGAAACGTTTTTAAAGAACCGTCCAGCAGCGGGATCGACTTGATCTCCACAATCGGATTGGATGTCGTGCCCCGTAATTCCACTCGAATCCACCCACTGGTGGCATGACCAATGAGCTGGGTAATCGCCGGCAGAGGAAGATGCCGCCGTGTTAATTGAGAAAACAGATCCACTTTCAAGCGACCGTCAAAGTGAGCTTCGCCGGCTTGTCCATAAAGACTGATGGCGTTCCCTTTTAACTCCATGTACTTCAGATGAAATGTCTGGTTGGAAACGGTGAACTCACAAAACGCGGAATCGAAGGCGGTTTTGTCGGGTTGTGACAGACGAACCACTTTAAAAATCTGCGCGATGGGAGGCAGTTCATAGATCGCAGCCGGACTGATCTGTAATTGCCCCTGCCCTTTGAGATCCGCTTTATTGGAGCCTCGGCCCCAGAGTTGAATCCAGCCATTCATCACTCCCCGCAATTGTGACTGACCGGGCATATAACGGGCCGCATACTCTTCCAGTAACCCGCGATTCAACTCAATCTGCATGTTATAAGTGGGTATCGCAGCGAGTTCAATATCCCCCATACAGGTCAGGATGCCGCGGATTGCTTTGGCAGTGATGGGCTGCTTCGCGTTAATTTGTGCCAGGCCAACAGACTGGAACTGGTCTCTGCGAATTTGCCTGGAGCCTACGGTAAGCTGTTGATCGTGAATCTCGAACGGGCCTTTGATCTCCGTCAGATGATAATCCAGAATCACCGCGGAATCCAAATCGACCTCGCCTCGCAGGTCCAGGTGAGTTCCATCCCATTCGCCGGTAGAATGCACCTTACCATAAACTTTGGTGAGATCGGCACCGGCAGAAATCGTGTTCTCTGCCAGAATCGAATTCATATCCCAGGCAGCCGTAATGGCTGTCCCCGGATGTTCAGAACCGCGAAATTCTATTTTCCCATTGATCGAAATGGGTCTCTGAATATTCAGGGTATTCAGAGCATCTGCCATCGCTACGGGAAGTGCCTGCTGAAAGGCGCGGTTCGTCGACAGGTCATCGACGTTCATCTTTTCCAGCAGCACCCTCCAGTCTCCCTGAGGAGTGACTTCTGCAAATGCCTCCTGAATCCCGATTTCGGTTTCGTCATGTTTCCCCGAAATCGAAGTCAGACGAACTTCGCTGTTCTGTGTCCGCGGATTCACAACATAATTCCACTCGGCATTCAGATTATCGATCGGATAAGGAAAGTCCTTCAAATTCATGCTGCCTGCATGCCAGCTGGCCCGGGGAATGCTGACTTCGACCGGCTTGCCTCGCTCCCAGACAATATCGGTTTCGAGATTAATTTTCCCGGTTGGCGACAGGTCTCCCCACAGTTGCTGTAACGACTTCGGCAGTGCCAGACGCAGGCTGGAATCGCAGGAAGCATTAGCGGCGATGATCCTTAATTCTAATCTCCCATCGTTCGCAAAACGGGCATAAGATCCATTTGCAAACAGATTTGCATTACCATGCGTCCCTTTCAGTTGATCAAACGACGCTTTCCCTGTTTGACTGGAATAAAACACGCGGCCCGAAAGATCGCTGATCCGATAAGGAAAATCCTGGTACTGCAGGGAACCATGTTCCATCGTGGCCAGAAAATCCAGATGGATCGGCTGGTCCGGTAATGGATCACGGCTTAAGTTCACCCGCACATTGGCTTTTCCCTGTAAATCGAGTTGCTCAAGAACCGTTTTGACTCCCTCGGGCGAAGCCGATAATAGCGCTGCATCAATGGGAACCTGCTCCGATTCTACGGCAATCGCAATACGGGAAGCAGGCCCGGGATGCTGCACAAAACCTTTCGCGGTCACGCGCCGGTTGCCCACCTGCCCCTCAAATTTCAAATCGAGCTTATCATTCACATCCTGAGTCAGTTCGCCTTTGATGTGATCCACCCGATACGGAAAATGGATCGGCATTGCTTCCCCATCATTGACAGAAACTGCCAGATCCTGAATCTGCCATTTTCCCGTCCCCGGATAACTCACCGTGACTTTGAGATCCATGTTTCCGCTGGGACGCAGCGTGTCATAAGTCCTCGCCAGTCCCCCCGTTAAACGGCTGCGCAACCGGGCATCGATGGGCAGTTTTCCTACCTGAAAGGAAAAATAAGTCTGGTCTTGCAGTTGATGGTGAACCGGGGGACTGTCACTGAAACGATAGTAGCCCCCCATGGAAAAACTGGTCTCGCCATTAAATGCCTGCAGCCCCTGAATCAATAATCCCCTGTTATTCACGTCCACCTTGCCGACAATATTTCGCAGGGGAAACGGCAGTAGCGGGTGCTTCAGTTTCCCTTCGCGCAGATGGGTCGAAACCTCAAACTGTGGCGTCTGATCCTGACTGCTTTTTGAGAGACTGAACTGAATTTCCATCTGAGCGCTCACCCCCAGATCATACATACCCGTTGACTGATCGGGCTTCAGCTGCATCGAGGGAAATGCTGACTTCAACTGCGCCATCAGATCCGGCGAGATGCCGGTTGCCATACGGACCAGATTCGGACCGAACTCCAATTGACTCCACGTTCCTGACACGGAACCGATTTTCGAACCGATGTCCCAGTAACCGGAAATTTCCAGCTTTCCCGCCTGCGGAATCGAAGTATGTCCTTCGATTTCATAGCGCGCAGCTCCGGAAGGAATCAGTCGCAGATCCAGGTTTTGGAAGGTGATCGCCGTCGGAACACGATCCGCGCCCTGTTCAAATTTCAAAGAAAGGCTTCCGCGTTCAATCACCAGTTCCGGAAGTGGGTTATCGCTTTTAACCGGTTCCGGCAGCCCTTCCCAGTTCCAGGTTCCATCGGCCATGCGAACCAGAGCCAGCTGCGGTCGGTTGAGCACCACCTTCTGAATATCAATCACCTGCTGCCGGGCCAGTTTTTCCTGATCCAGCGTGATCACCACCTCCGGCAAATCAATGATCGTATCGGGATGGTTGACTACCTGAACCCGACAACCCTCAATCCGCACCCGCCGCCTGAAGTCAAATTGTGCCCGGTCGATATCAATCATCAGGTTCGGAATATGCTTGGTTATTTTCTCCAGCACGCCAGCTTTCAACATTTCGTCGCTGCGCATCCACAGATAGTATCCATAGCTCCCGCCGGTAACCACCAGCGAAATCAAGATCAGCAGACACCATTGAAATGTTTTACGAACAACCATATCAACTATAAACCATGTAAAGACTACTTACTGTCCCGGCGTGATTTCTTTCCTTTGACTCAGATGAAAAAACAGGTGATAAATTCCGACAGCAGACAAAATGTACAAACCGTATTCCGCCGGCAGACGATAGCGCAACGAACTGACAAAAATCAGATGAATCAGCGAAAAGTAAATCAGTGGCCCCAAAGTGATCAGCAGCAATAAAGATTGATCACGTGAAACCCAGGCGCCATACATCGCGAAAAGTATCACAGGAATGAAAATGACCGAAACGGCAAGCATCATCCAGAACGACTGAAACTGCGGCGCGTTCGGCCACGGCTTCCAGTAACGCAGCAGTTTGGCGCCCATCAACTCCACCACATGACCGGGATGCTGTTTTGCATACGCAACCGCCCGTCTGGTATAGTGCTGATTCATTTCGTATTCGCTCATGCGATCCAACACATTCTCTTGATCAAAAAAAGTCATATCACTGTCACCGGTTGCCTTGGGATTCAACCCGTCGTACAAGCTGGGGCCCGCCCAGAGTGTGGTTGGCACAAAATGACCTGTCACCTGATAATTGCGATAAACCCAGGGCACCAGCGTCAACATAAAGCCCAAGGTCATTACCAGAGCTCTCTGCATCGCCGCCGTTCGATAACCCTTTGCACTAAAAACTAAAATGACGATGACGACAGGCAGGATTAACAACCAGCTCGGCCGCACATAAAAGGCCGCCGCCAGTGAAATTCCCGCCAGAAGTGATAAAACGTTTCCTCGAAATTGATCCTCTGTTCCAAATTTGGTTTTTGATAATTTGACAAGTACCCAGAGTGAAATCAGCATCGTCACAGCGAACAGCGTTTCACTTAAAAACAAAACACTGAATCCGGCCATCACCGGCGAGACTGCCACCAGAGCCGCCGCGATGAGACCAATGCTTTCGTTAACCAGTTCTTTTCCCAGCAAATACACGACAAAACAAGCGAACACTCCCGACAGCGCCAACACCAGTCGCACACGAAAATGATCCTCGCCTACAACCGACATCGCTCCTGCCAGAAACAAAGGAAAACCGGGCATTCGCAGTACACGTCTTGGCGGCGTATAAATCGAATAATCTTCGCCTCGGACGAGGCACTCAGCCAGCTTCCAATAACCGTCTGCATCGCCTTCGATCACATAGGTGCGTCCGGGCTGTCGGTCGAGTTGGCGCTGTACATACACCGCCACCCCGCACCGAAGAAACGCGGACATCAATAAAACCAACAATAGTAAGTATTTAAGCCGTTTTGACTGCGGCATAATTTTCCCTGCCACTTTTGAAATGTGGGAATAGTACGACTAGTCGACTATCAGGGTCAATTCCAATATAGCTGCCGCTGAACCGCGGGGACGAAACATCTCAGATTCGTGCCTCTGATTTCAATCATTTCGGACCACGCCACTGAACAGACTACGTAATAATTGAAACAGTCAAAACGGGATTCCCCTCATCCAGAGTTCCCATATTGACATGAAAACTGATTTACAATATTGTCCCCCACCTCATTTCTCTCAAAATGACGCGCCCCCTTATACAAACACATCAACCCATTTCACGAAGCCCTATCTTCACGGCTGAGGGAAACCATGCGCTATCCAAAATTCTCGATCCTCACAGGAATCGGCCTGTTCGCGCTGGCCATGTTTTTCCTGTCCCAGTCCATTCAGGGTTTTCTCAGTCTGACGACTGACTCTTCGCAAATGGACAGCGAAGCGGCGGCCCTGGATATCTCCCTGGCTGAAGCAGCCGAATTTCCCGATCTGAATCTCGATTTCCCGGCAGGGACAAATTCTTCCGAACCCACTGCTCCACCTGAGGCAACACCTGCTCCAGCGACGCTGCGTAAGCCCGCCAGGACAGCGGCTGCTCAAGTGACAAACCACGAACACAGTCTTCACAACAATTCTACTCCGAACAAAAATGCTCCCAAAATCAAACTCGTCACAGTCGAGAATCAATCAGATTCCTCTCCCAAAGCATTGAATCTGCTGCTGCTCAATCAGACAACCAGACAACAACGTACAACGCTGATCGAAGAACTGATCCGGATTGATGCAGACCTCGTCCGTCAAATTGCACTCAAGCCCGCCCCTCAACCGGACAGCTTCACAAACGAAACCAATACCAAAACCGTACAGCAGATTTCTCTGACGAACCCGCCATCGCAGCAAAACATCACCGCCGGATACGCCTCTCCCCAAAGTGCGCTGCAACATGCGCTTCCTCCAGATCGCATGCTGGTCCAGAAAGAAAGCCCCATCCATATCGTAGCCTCATATCGAGGAGCTACCATTCAAACCATAGGCATCCCCCTGCAAAACGGCGCGCTGCATCAGACAATCCAGGTCGCGCCGTTACGCAGTAATACAACGCTGCAAGCCACCGTGCTGAACCGGAATCTGGTGAAGCTGGAAATCAACTCCGAACTCCCGCTGCCCGAACATCTGCAAAATTCTTCTGAAATCAATTTGTCCGAACTGGGTGAATTCCAGCCGTCCGAAATTATTAAACTTTCTGGAACTGGTCTGGTCGTTGGCTTGAATGGCACAGGAGATCGTGTTTATTCCGCAGAAGCCATCAAGGCCTTGAACTCATCTGTCGCAGCCATGCACATCAATCTGAAAGAGATCAAAACGCCCATCCAGGCCGGGAATCTGGCGAATGTTTCGATCATCGCTTATGTCCCCAATCAAGGCGTGTCCAAAGGACAGCGAATCGAATGTTACATCACCGCCGTCAATCAGGGAGTGGACCTCAGTGGTGGTTACCTCCTGCCGACAGGCCTGATTGATGCCGCCTCTGCGAAGACAAACCCCGATGCCGTCGTATCAGGCGCCGTCCAGACCAGTCAAAGCCAAACCAAATCTCAAGGACTCATCGCCAACGGCGCACAGATTTTATCAACAATCAGTCCGCAATTAATCTCATCCCAGGGGCTTCCCCATCTCAAGTTTTTTCTGAACCCTCCTTCAAGCCAGCCGCAGACCAGCCAATTCATCACACAAAAAATCAACCAGTTTCTGCAGTCGAACAATTCCGTGAATTCCAAAGCCATGCTCAATTCATCCAGCATGATCATGATCTCCTTGCAGAATCCGGATCAACAACAGGCACAGCAACTGGCAGCCCGCTTACTGGCACTCCCGTTCCCCTCGTCCATGATAAACCAGGCCCCGGAAGTAGTCGTCGATTCTTCCAAAGCACAGATTCAAACCAGCGGCACCGTACTGCTTGAGCCAGTAAAAATCGAACACAGCGATTTCGCATTGGAACTTTCTCCTCTCGTACCCACCAGGCTCAATGATTTACTGGCGTTAATGAAACATCTGCACATTCCCGAAACGAAACAGATCGAATTTCTGAGAGAGCTCCAGCAGCAGGGAAAAATCAGAGCCACTTATCGCGAGTTTTAAGCGGCCCCTTGTCTCTCTGCCTCTCATCTGACAGAATGAAATCATGTCAGATCAACGTTTTTCACGACGGACCGGCGTGAAGCGCTTTCCTGTAATTTTCATGGCCGACGGTCGCTTCTCCCTTTCAGACAGACGCGTTTATGCTCTCTGAATTATCAAACATACAAATCCTCTCAATCCTCCATAGCATCCTGCCTGTATGTCTCTTGGCCTTGTTCTGGAGTTGGGAAAGCTGGGCCGCCTTCAAACCGGTTGAAAACAAAACACGCTATCGACACGCGTTTCACAATCTGCTGTTGGCGATCCTGAATACCCTCTTCCTGGGACTGCTCTTTGGTGCCTCGGTGGAACTCGCCTCACAATGGTCGCTCGATCACAACTGGGGACTCTTGAATCAACTGCCGCTGGGAACCACGGGAAAAACAATCTTCGCTTTAATACTCCTGGATGGCTGGACCTACTGTTGGCATTGGATGAATCACCGCATCCCATTCTTCTGGCGATTTCACCGCATGCATCACAGTGATCCTTACATGGACGTCTCGACGGCAACCCGCTTTCACTGGGGAGAATTAACCTTCTCGACACTGTTTCGTCTCTTATTGATTCCACTGCTCGGCTTGCAGGCCTGGCAGATCATCGTGTACGGCCTGCTGGTTTTCCTGTCCACACAATTCCATCACGCCAACATTTCGATTGGCCGGGCCGACCGTTTTTTCCGCTGGCTGTTCGTCTCTCCCGACATGCACAAAATACATCACTCGCAACTCCTGCAGGAAACGAACTCCAACTACTCCACCGTCTTTTCGATCTGGGATCGCATCGCAGGCACCTATCGCATGCGGAGCGACCTCAAAAACATTCACTTCGGCCTGCCCGACTTCGATTCACCACAATGGCAAACCCTCCTCGGCATGTGGAAAACGCCATTCTCAAAAAAGACATCGACAAAACAAGATCATTTAAATAAGTAACCCGAAAACAAGTGTTTTTTATCTCACTTGACACCGCCGTGCCCTTCTCCAATATGCGTGTTATGCGTCGCGCGCGTGAGAATTTGATTTTTGCCGGTGAATGCACGCCCCCCCTGTGAATCCGCTCCCCATAAAACACACTCGTTTGAGACCGGTTTGTCTCAACCCCGCTTCCACACATGCTACATGAGCACCATGCTGTGGAGCCCTTAAATCGCAGCATGGCCACTCCAACGACACACAGAGGACACGTTCTGCTACAGAATAAACCTGACTCGCACAAAACCGAATTGACTTCCCGCCGCCACTGACGATGATACTCAGACCGATTCCTTTATTCACAAGCAGTATTCCTATCAAGATTATTTTCGTGTCTTTTGTGACAGTAAATTCACGTTAAGTAGGTACCTTACAAAAATGAAACCAGTCGCCGTTTATTTCCTTCACAGAAACAGTCGAGAAATAAAAAGCAGGCCCGGAACGATTCTACCCGATAGACTCTCAACCAGAGACCTGAAAATCCGAAAGTAATTCCGCCTTGAAAACCAGTCCTCTTTCCCCTCACCTGAGACAGAGGAATCAAAGCAAATCAACAGCCCGCTTCCATCTCTCTCGCTCCGCAAGCGTTCGCCGGGTACTCAGACCTTTTTATTTTTTTACTACCACGAAAGACGCGAAAAAACACGAACAGCAAACGCATCAAAATATTTTCGTGCCTTTCGTGCTTTTCGTGGTAGAAAAAAAGAATGAGAATAAGCTGTCTGTGCCGAAAGATGATCCAAAAATATTCGCACACCACATCATGGTCCGGTAGCCGGTTACAAGCCTTTCTACAGAGCAGAGCTGCCCTGATTTTCAGGAATTTCCGCGATACGTCTGCAAGTTAATTTCAGGTTAGCAATTGGTTAATTGTAACTGAGGCGAACACAATGCAATTGAACTCTACCACTGCGATGGATAAGTTATCCGCATGATCGCTATCCATTTTTGGCGTAGAGGCAGAGTAGGCATAATTCGGATATTTACCGATGTTTGCGGGTCTCTCACCATACTCTTCTACAGAATAAGGATCTCAAAATGCGAACTCATTCCTGTTGTCGATTTGTTCCCGGGTCTCATCGCCGTTTTGCATTCACTTTGATTGAGCTGTTGGTGGTCATCGCAATCATTGCGATCCTGGTAGCGTTATTGCTACCGGCGGTCCAGCAGGCGCGGGAAGCGGCTCGACGGTCTACCTGCAAAAATAACCTGAAACAGCTTGTCATCGGGTTGCACAATTATCATTCCACACATTTGGTTTTTCCGCCCGGCAGTGTGAACGGTGCCGGTGATAACCCGAATGGGTCCAACGGGTCGGGGGGAGTCGCCATTGGGGGCTCATGGATTCTGATGATACTGGCAGACATTGAGCAGTCGGCCATGTTCAACGATTTTATGACGATTGCCAATGAACGGAATGAAGTTCTCGACTGGCTGGGAAATGGAACCTACACCTCACAGGGCATGGAAGTCGGCAGCAAGCAAATGTACCTGATGATCTGCCCCTCTCATCCCAAAAACGATGAGCAACTTGCCAATGGAACCGGCCTGGAACACCTGGCCCGAGGCAATTATGCCGCCAACTACGGCAAAGCAGGTTATGGCGCCATTCATACAAAAGATCAGAGCATCGGAGGTGTCTTCGGCAATAATTCCAGTATCGGCATACGCGATATTTTAGATGGCACTTCCAACACACTCATATTAAGCGAGTTAAAGTTTCGCCTGGCAAGTTCGACCGGTCCCTCATACCAGGATAGCCGTGGCACCTGGACTTATGGCGTCATGGGAGGCAACGTTTTCAGCACGCAGACCGGACCGAACACCTCGACCCCGGACGGAGTCTGGGGCTGCCGAAGTTTCCCCGCTGAAGGGATGCCCTGCGTCCAGATCGGTTCGCCTTATACCGAAATGTACTCTGCAGCACGCAGCTATCACACCGGAGGCGTGCAAGGCGCCATGGCAGATGGCTCGGTAAGATTCTTCTCAGAAAACATTGACCTGACGCTGTGGGGGGGATTGAGTACACGCGGCGGTCGTGAAATTGTAGAAGGTTTCTAGCCTGTGTCCAGGTTTACTGGCGCGTCTCCAGGGCCATTGGGAACGGGTATAATAGAGCGAGAACATCAATATCCTACAATGCGACTCGATCCGTTCTGTCTTTCTTCATTTGGATGTTTTCACAGCATGCTCTCCATTTGAGGGGGCTTCATGTGGGAATTTTTTAGCGCAAAGAAACACGATGATTTCATTCAAGCGACGAACTGCCCCTCACTGCTTTTTCCTGCTCTTGTTAACCATCCTGACTGGCTGCAGTGACGGGGACCGTGCCACCGTTTATCCCACGAGTGGCGTTGTCCTGTATGATGGCAAGCCGATGCTTGGCGGCGGGGCTATTTCCTTCGTCCCGATCTCGACACAAAAAGGGAAGACGGCAGGCGGCATCATCAAAGAGGATGGCACATTTGTGATGTCAACGTACGGGGACGGTGACGGTTCGATCGAGGGAGAATTCCGAGTCACGATTTATCAGACGACCGTACAAGAGCCGGAAATGGTGCCGGATAATAACGAGGGCGCTGAACCAGTAAAAACCGCGGAGCCAGTTCAGATTGTGGAGAAAAAAGATCAAATCCCCCGCATCTATTCAGACACAGTCAAATCACCTCTGACGGTAAAGATCGCCCCGAACGGTCAAAACGAATCATTGAGCATCGAACTCAAACGCCTGTAAACCATAAAAGGTTCCAGCAACAAATGGCACTGCCGGTTGTGTCAGGAAATTTGAAAAATCAAATCTGACAGTTTGAGTTTTCGTGCTTTTTCGTGTCTTTTGTGGTAGAAAATCTTCAAATAGATTCCTGCCCCAAATCAAAAATCAGCGGCAGTGCCATTCGGCGCTGACACTTTTACTTCTTCTTGGCTTCTGCGGAAGAGATCTCAATATTTTCAGTATGATTCTTCTTGGGCAGATCTATGGGCATGCGGTAGCTGTCAAGAAGCAGCCATCCGGCGGGTGTTTCACCATTCTCCCTCATGCCGCCGCCGGAGTTTGCTGAGATGACTGCAATGTGGGGCCCACCAACTGTTCCGAACGTGGGTGTCGTCGTGTATCGACCATCTTTGATTTCAGCCACACCTGCAGGCCCACTATTGCCTTTACTTGAGTCCGGTTCAAACATGATCTCCCCCGCAGGGACAGGCTTACCGTCGATTGTAATCTCGCCCGTCAGTTCGAATCTTCCAGGCCCGTCCTGGCTTTGCTGGCAACCAGTGAGAGCAAAAAACACCAGTGCGCAGGAAAACTGACACAGATATCGGTCATAAAACATACTGCAAGCCCTTACGAAATTAGAATATTAGAAACAAGCTTCGATCAATTCAGAATACTACTAATGGGAACACCATCGTCGCGCGCTCCTAAATTTCGATAAACTCCCAGATCGACATTTTCCGAAACAAAATGAACTGATCCGTCGGCCATCGTGAAATGACAGCCGCCAACGTGATGGCTACCAAACCGATTTGACCATATCGTAAAAGTATCGGCGATCGCCGGATTCACTTTCGAGCTGTTAATGGCGTTCTGGGCAGCAGCGATTGGGAAGGGACTGTTTCGATCAGGTGAAGCGCCCCAGCTTCCTGCATAGTTCCCCGACGGTGATCCCGTCAGTGGACAGTACTTTGACTCGCCAAGTAGAAAGACATTCGTCGAGCCGTCGGTCACATCGCGCAGCCGCACGCTGCTGTTCACCTGGAGTATCCCGTTGTAGAAGAAAATCCGACCCGCACAGCAAGGCTGGCAAGTTTGTGCACCGGAGACGGCTCCGCCTTGAACGCCGAAATAGTTGATGTTAGCAAATGATTCATTGGAATTCGGATCCGAGGGGCATTCAAACTTGGAACAGCGCGTGAATTGTAATCTTGAGTTTCCTGCCTCTGCCAATGCCGTGGTATAGCTTCTTAAAACCTGAAAAATTGCATTAAAGTCAAATTGATTATAGCGCGGCGCTTCATCAAGATAGGGGAGGATCATCACAGTCCAAGTCGCTTTCTCACGACGATGTACCGCAGTGTAATTGCAGACTGTCGGGAAAGGTGCACCATCGGGCTCTACCCAGCCTGATGGGAAGACCCGATGCGTATCGTGATAATTATGCAGTGCCAGCCCCAGTTGTTTCATATTGTTTTTGCAGGTGCTGCGCCGAGCCGCTTCGCGGGCCTGCTGGACTGCAGGCAGTAACAAAGCAATGAGGATCGCAATAATCGCAATCACAACCAGTAGTTCAATGAGTGTAAACCCAACCCTCGATCTCTTTGACATGATTTTCCCCAATAGACAAAGTATTGATGCTCCAATCAACTGTGCACTGTGAATCGACCGCAGACTTGGCAAAAAAGAATAACGCAGGCGTGCTTAAGACACAGACCAGTAGAACACCACAAAGGCAAATTGTACACTAAGTGTTATCCACAAATCAAATCCTGTTTCTACTGCATAAAAGATTTCTGAAAGTAACAAACGGACCAAACGACTCGATAGAAACGCGGGAAACGCGACGTGAGCCGCCGCCGCGCTCATTTTATCACCAGGAATTACCAACTACAGGACTGGTCAAACATTGTTTTTTGTCTAAAAATTTAAGAGGACTCTCCCTTTGCAAGAATGACTCATTCAAGCCGATAATTTCATGAACAGAACAAAGATGATCTACTTTTCAGTCGCCGTTGCCTTGCTTGCTGTCGCATGGATCGGGTGGAAGTTCACATCCAGAAATGCATATGAGTCAGCCAGTTACAGCGTGCTGCAATCAGAGGATGAGTTTGAAATCAGGGAGTATCCGGACCTTTACATGGCGATCACTCAATCGGAGTTCGACACTCAGGGCAAAGATGGCAGTTTTATGCGATTATTCCGTTATATCGATGGCGACAACGAGCAACAGCAAAAAGTGTCCATGACAACTCCCGTGTTTATGAATTCGCAGCAAAATGATGCCCCCGGAAACATGGGGTTTGTGATTCCCCAAAGCTTAACAGGAGGTGAGATACCCGATCCTGGCAATGAAAAAGTGCAGATCCGCGAGCGTAAAGGAGGTCGTTTTGCAGTGATTCGATTCAGCGGCCGAATGAATGAGGCGACGGTCCAGAAAGCCGAACAAAAATTAAGAACCTGGGCTGCGCGCAAGCAGTTGCAGCTGGGAAACCAGGCCGAGTCTGCAGGCTATGATCCGCCCTGGACACCAGGCCCCTTTCGTCGGAATGAAGTCCACATTCGAGTCAATCAGAGTCTGTAAGAGACTGCCAGCTTCGTCAGTCTCACTGCTGAGGCTTCACCAGGGCCAAAACAACCTCAATCAGAAATTCTGCCTCTGATTCCATTTTGACAGATTCCGGGAGTAATTTGTCCATGACGAAACAATCCATGAAAAAAATGGAATGTATGGAGGTCTGGGGAGGCAACCAGCCGGCTGATCAGGAACTGACGACAACGGGTTTGGACATCTGGGTCTACAGTCAGCCCCATGCTGCCTCCAAATCAGGCGGCGACGTTTACTATGTTTCTTCCTGTTCCTCAGGGCGAATCACCAGATTACTCCTGGCTGACGTCAGCGGTCATGGTGAAGCGGTTGCAGGCCGGGCAAATGTGTTACGACAGTTAATGCGGCGGCACATCAATCACATCAATCATGCCTCTCTGGTGGAAGCGATCAATAACGATTTCGAGGCGGAATCAAAGAGTGGCGCATTTGCGACTGCCGTCATCGGAACTTTTTTTTCTCCGTCGAAAACGCTGACTTTGATTAATGCAGGTCATCCGAATCCGCTGATCTACCACGAAAAAACGGGAACATGGAGTCCGCTGGGCTTTGAACTTAAACATGAAGCAGCACGCAATTTTCCACTGGGGATTCAAGCCGGCCAGAATTATGCAAGCATAAAAAGCAAACTGAAACCTGGTGATCTGGTGCTTTGCTTCACCGATGGATTACTGGAAATGAAGCAGCCCGACGGCAGTATGCTGGGAAAAGAAGGCCTGCTGCAAATTCTCGCGAAGCTTGACGCGCGCAACCCGAGCCAGTTGATCAGACAACTCATTCAGCAGATTGATCCGGACGATAAACTGATCGGTTCAAACGATGATCTCTCGATGGTACTGTTTCGGAGAAACAATCACCGCGTCTCATTAGCCGACAATTTCCTGGCTCCGTTTCGCGCAGCAAAACATTTCATGCAAAAATTCCGCGCATAAAATGTGTCGGCAACGAATGACACTGCCGGCTGTATCAGGAAACCGTTTTCTGCTCAGGGGAATATCTGATTCATCAGGTCTGCAGAGCTGATACCGGGGGCTGCCTGCGGATTGACGAGATTCTGCTTGCGCTGGCCCAGTTTGATATACAGGTCCATCGGAATGTGGAGACGATATTGTTGTTCGTCAGTAAGTGTGTCGAGGCTGATTTCAGGAAAACTCTGTAGCTCCTGTTTTGTCCCCCAGCGATTCCAGATTTCTTTTAATTCTGCACCAGAAACACTGCCTGTCATGGTCTCGTAAAGACGATGCCGAGTGAGGAAATCTGCTTTGGTATAGAATTGGGGTTGATAACGTTCCAGGTGATTGAAGTCCGTGCCCCACATGCCTTGATCGGCGGGCCCCCACCAGAGGGCGAAGTCGGCAGAGGAGTTTGCCTGCATGAGTTGCAGACAGGTGGCCGCGAGATTTTCCCGGTTCGCATAGCGGTCTGGAATCGGCTGGTCTGCATCCGGGAAACAGATCCAGTTCCAGTCTTTACCGTATTGTAATTGTCTGGAGATCAGATGCTGTGGATTTTGCGTGAGCAGGTCTGCCTGACTGATACGGTCAAAACCATCTGATCCCGCAAGGAACGACGCCGGGGCGGCGGCAACCTGTGCGAGTCCCTCTGCATCAGTGAAGGGAGCAAGCAGATAGACCAGGCGTTGCGGATAATGAGGATGGGGGGCGAGCAAACTCAGTATCTGATTTTCCAGGGGCAACGGTAATCGTCCGCCTGCCAGCAGTGTCTCCTGCTGAATTTTGATGGGAAGCGCGGGCAGGATTGCCTGGCTGATACTGTTTTCCGCAGGGGTGCCGATCAGAATCAAATTGGCGTTCGCCTGCTGTGCTTGCGTAAGATCAACATCGGCAATCACGGGAAACAGGTTGGGTATCTGCTCAGTGGTGGGACCGCCATATGACGCAAGAGTTTGTGCCAGTGATTTCAACTGCTCCGTGCGATCGCCGAGAGTGCCATAAACAATGAGCAACGGCTCGCCCTGATACAGGTTTGCTGCAGCACCTGCTTCGTAGACGCGAATGGATGGTTTCGGCAGTTGGTCACCCTTTTCCCAATGACCCGACCGAAACCTGAAATGCACGTCTGCCGGCAGACGGGTCTGATCTATCTGAACTGTCGTGATCTCGGGAAATGCTTCCAGGTCTAAAGAAAAAGTGGCAATATTTTGCGGCTGGATCATGACGGTCCGGTCTTTGATTGTGGCTTCAACAGACGCCCGCAGATGTGGATCAACGAACTCCTGAATGGTGAACCAGTAGCAATGTCCCAGCGATACGGTTTCGCAGTCGAGTGAGATGGACTGCGGATTTGGATTACGTTTTTGTTTGAAAAGCCAGTCCAACAGCGGCGCACGCGGTCCCGGTATGGAATGGCCGGCTCCCGGGTATTCCTTGAGGAACATCGGGCAGCCCAGGGCTTGCATTCTGTCTGCCTGCACCCGCGCATTGCAAATCGAAGATGTCCAGTCTTTGTCTCCATGGTGAAAGGCGACTGGCAGGTTCTTGAAATTCACAAGCGAGTAGTTATTGCCGACACCTCCCAAGGCCAGAACGGCCGCGAATTGATCCGAAAAGCAGGAGGCCAGATGCATGGCACCACTGCCGCCTGCGGAAAAACCGGTGAGATAAATTCGGTCCGGATCGATCGGGTATTTCTGTTTCATACAGGCCATCACCTGCATCACGTCGTACGCGGAAAGTGAGCGGTAGCCCCAGATGCGGCCACGTGACGGGAATGCATAAAAAAACGGATACTGCGCGCTCGGTACTGCGTTGAGACCGACTTTGAGGTCGATCAGTAACGGGTAGGTCTTTTTGCCTGCGATCTGGGGAGGTGTTCGAACGGAAAACGATACGGGAGCGCCTTCTGCCTGACTGGGACAGGTCTCTTTGAAGTGCGAATTCCAGCGAATTTCGGAATCGGCAGCATGTACCAGAGTTGCCGAAGAAAACAGAAGGCACAGGAATAATTTCAAGAGGAGTTCTCCCGAATGGTAAAAAAGTGCGTGCATAAAAGATGTCAGAAACGAATGGCACTGCCGGTGGTGACAGGAACCTTTTACACACAAACTCACAATTTAAACTAGTTCCCGTGCTTTTTGTAGTCGAAAATTCACCATTTCCTGCAGGCCGTTAATCGTCTTCCGGATCTTCTGCTGCAGGTTCCGGCAGCCAGAAACAGGCGATCGAACCAATCAGATAAACCGCCAGCACGACGCAGGCGGCGGCGAGTGCCGTTGACTTGTTGGGCATGAGCGGGGTGAGTGATGTCGTCGCCAGGGCAGCCGATGTTCCGATCATGCGGCCGCCGATGTTCGCAGCAAAACTTTCGCCCGTTCCTCTAAGATGCAGCGGATAAACGCGCGGCAGGTAGTTTCCCCAGAAGCTGAACTGTGCGATCGTCAGCATCCCGGCAAAGAAAATTCCCCACTTCAGCAAGTCGAGATTGTCGCGGGCCGGATAGAAGTAGACGAGCGGAATCAGAATCAAACCCGGAATCTGGAACAGACGCATCAATCCACGACGACTGATAATCCAGATGGCACAGATCGCGAAGAGAAACCGTCCGGTCAGGCCGCCGATCTCCTGATAAAAGTTGACGTGAGCCGCAGTCTCCTGCTCGATCTTCTTCTGTTGCGGAACCGGGCGTCCGGCGGTCATTTCCTTGACCTGCGGCAGCGAAGGCACGATGCGGGGTGTATGTTGCAATGCGCCAAACGCTGCCCCATAACTGCAGGCAAACATGATGGTCGTCACAATCGTGGTGCGTCGGTATTTCGGAGAAAACAGCTCGGCGATGCTCGGCCGTTTCAGCGTCCCGGCGTTCTTCTTCTTTTCCCACTCGGGAGATTCCGGCAGGAAGGGGCGAATGATAATTAAAGGAAGTGCCGGGATCACCCCGGAGATCAGCGTGTAACGCCAGGCTTCATGTCCCCCCGCGATGGCAGGCAGCATGTCACCATATTGCAGCGCGAGCCAGTTCGCTCCGGTTACCAGCAGTCCCCCAAACGACGAGAACGCCTGCGTAAATCCCAGCACCTTTTCCCGTTGTTTGGGATCGGGAAACAGTTCCGCCAGCCAGGCCACCGCCGCCACGAATTCGACACAGACACCAACGAACGTCGTACACCGCAGAAAAAGCAGCATCTCAATCGAAGTCGCAAAACCCGCCGCACAGGCAGAGAACGCGTACAGCAGAATACTTCCCACCAGCACCCGCCTTCGTCCTAACAGGTCCGTCAGATATCCCCCCAGCAACCCGAACAGCCCGCCTGCCATAGCGGGTACGAAGAACAGCATGCCAACCCAGTACTCAAACTGCGGCGTCCCCGGACTCGCCCCGATCAGGTCCTGCAAGGCGGGCCTGACAATCAGAGGCAGCATCAGAAGTTCATAGATATCAAAAGCAAACCCGATCGACGCGATGACACAGATCAACCACTGAGTGCGAGTAAACCTGGAATTCATGGGAGGGAACTCTTCTCTATTGCGGTAAAAAAGACTTGAAACGGACCAAATCTGCCGACAAGGCAAACGGGGCACTGAACAGATTCAGGCGGAGATTCTCTCACGTTTCAAACAAGAATGGAAGTATCAGCGGGCTCTGAAAATCTCACCACACATCAAACCCCCGCAGGGGCGCGGCGGTTTCGAAAAGAGTATCAAGATTTCACTACCCGAAAAACCGGGCCTGCGACATCTTCAACAAATCTGACTCGCCAAAATAGAGTGGGCCGCATGGTTTTTGACAACGGACCGCCTGTCTGCCAAAATGACTTTTGCGTATTCGTGGCAGAACAGTTCGCGTCTGATATTTCTTACCAGATTAGTCCTGTTACCGAAGTGAAGATTATTTTGAGATTCATGTTTCGAACCGGTCAACATCCGCTTGTTTTCAGCCTCTGAACCAGTCATCATCTGCTATGAACAGGTCGCAGGCGAAGGCGAGACAAATTCAGACGTCTTCAAATTTGTCTGTGCTCTGCGAACCGCCTCTTTACGGTGATCTGTTCGGCAACGATTCTAAGTGCAGGGAAGCCCCGGAGGCAGAGCCATGAACCAGAACACATCCCCCCCTGCCCCCTCCAACCAGAAACTGAATCTGGCGGAACTTCTGGCCATGGGCATCGGTGGCATGATCGGCGGCGGTATTTTTTCGGTTCTGGGGATGGCGGTCAACATATCCGGTCACGCCGCGCCGCTGGCATTTCTGATCGGCAGTCTTGTAGCTCTGGCAGCCGGTTATTCGTATGTCAAACTGGCGCTCGGCTACCACAGCGATGGTGCCAGCTTTACCTATCTTGATCGCGCGTTTCCCAAACACCCGAACATCGCGGGGATCGCAGGCTGGACAGTCATCGTCGGTTATATCGGCACCCTTGCCCTTTACGCCTACACGTTCGGCGTCTACGGAGCCCATATGCTCGGCAGTGCAGGCTCCCCCACAGTTCGCATGGTGCTTTCCGCCGCAGTCTTGCTGTTTTTCATGTTGATCAATCTGCAGGGTGTCAGTTCCAGTGGAAAAACCGAAGTCATTATTGTCTTCACAAAAGTCATTCTCCTGGGCTTGTTCGCTGTCGCAGGAATTTTCTCCATCAAACAGGACCATCTCTTTCCGGTATTTGACAAAGGGGGTTCGTCTGTTTTCATTGCTGGAGCCATGATCTTTGTCGCGTTCGAAGGCTTTCAATTGATTACAAATGCGGTGATGGAAACGGAGAATCCACAACGAAATATACCCCGCGGCATCTACGGCTCGATTTTCATCACTTCGCTCATTTATTTTGGCGTGGCTTTCGTCGCCATCGGCAATCTGACTCCGATTGAAATTGCGGCAGCCCGAGCATATTCGCTGGCGATTGCGGCGGAATCGGCATTGGGAAACGCGGGCGGAGTTCTCGTCGACCTGGCGGCGTTACTGGCCACCTCATCCGCCATCAATGCCACCGCCTTTGGTGCCTCGCGCATGATGGCCGAGATGGCAACAGAAAAACGAATGCCCCTTCGATTCTCGTTTCGCAATCGCACGAATGTCCCCTGGATCGCGGTCGTCGCGCTGACGGTTATCTCCGGAGCTTTTACACTCCTGGGCAGTCTGAAAACCATTACCATATTTTCCAGCTTGACTTTTTTACTGATCTCGACCGCGGTCTCCGTAGCAAATCTGAAACTGCGCTCCATCACTAAGAGTAATCTCTGGCTGATCCTGCTGGGAATTGCCCTGATGCTGACAACCATCAGTTTGCTGTTACGGCATTTATGGCATGACAACCATCAGATGCTCTTCTGGCTCGGCGGGATTTTTGCGTTGATTGCATTACTGGAAATCGCTTTCATTCAACGCGAGATTCGGATTACATCACACAAGCCGAATAAAGAGTAAGCACCATCAATTTCTCGTTCACTATTTGCGTTGCCCTATGATTTTTGACACCGGCCCGTCTTCATGCCCATAATAAATCTCGTGACTTTGGTGTTTTTCGTGGTAGTAGAAGAAATAGAGAGGTCGGTCTCATTTTCATACCACCTGCCCCTTTTTCTTTTCTCATTTCTTATTCCATCCAGTTGTGAGTAAAAACAATGTTCAAATACGTTTTATTGGCTTTAACCATCTGTCTGTTCCCGCTCCCGGCCAATGCGGTCGCTGCGGAAGTGATCAATGCAGGTGTCGGCGGAAATCGCAGCTCCCAACTGCTGAAACGGCTCGACCGCGATGTCCTCGCGCAGCAACCGACGGTGGTTGTCCTGATGGTGGGCACCAATGACCGCCTCAACTCGGGCGGCTTCATTGACATCAAGGTCTACAGGAAAAATGTCAACACGCTGATCGACAAGATCCAGGCAGGCGGCGCGAATGTCCTGTTGATGACGCCGCCCCCCTGTATTCCGGAGCTGCTGTTCAGCCGCCATGATCCCAAAATGTTTGCCGACCAGTCCCCCGGGGAACGGATGCAGGAAGTCCGTGGCGTTCTGCTGGACATTTCGAAGAAGCGAAAGATCCCCCTGATCGATTTTCATCAATATCTGATCGAGCACAAAATTGCCGATCAACAGAAAACCAGCGTCCTGCGCAACCCCGCCAACAGCGGCATCAAAGACGGCGTGCATCTGACGCCCGAAGGTTACCAACTCCTGGCAAAACTCGTGGCCGAAAAGCTGTCCGCCGAGAAACTGGATTTGACAAAAGTCGTCTGTTTCGGCGACAGCCTGACACAGGGCTCCGCCAAAGTGAACTATCCGGCTTATCTTAGAGAGATCCTGGCGAAGTAAATGATGCCTCTGCAATGTAAAAAAGGACAAGTCTCGATCAGATGAAACCTGCCCTTTTTATAATACCGCTCTTTGAATTCAAGCCAGCATCACCGTCTCAAATCAGCTCGCGCAGTGGTTCGATGCCCTGGTCGACCAGATACTGCGGCGTGCCGCTGGTGTCGAAGATGCGGGTGCCGTTGAGATCCAGGCCGACGTTGTGGTACAGCGTCGCGAAGACTTCCTGGAACTTGACCGGCCGGTCGATCGCGTATTCACCCATGCGGTTGGTTTTGCCGATCACCTGACCGGTATTCATCCCGCCACCGGCCAGCATGGCACAGGAGACTTTGGGCCAATGGTCGCGGCTGTTATTCTGGTTGATCTTCGGCGTGCGTCCAAACTCTCCCCAGACCACAACCGAAACGTCTTTATCCAGACCGCGTTCGTGCAGGTCGGTCACCAAAGCAGACAAGCCCTGATCAAGCAGCGGAAACTCCTCACGCGACTTGGGAAAATTCATGCCGTCCGGACCATGCCAGTCCCAGCGACTGTAATTCAGCGAAACAAACCGGGCGCCTGCTTCCACCAGACGACGGGCCAGACAGAAGTTTTCGATCATGCGAGGCGCACCGTCGCGTTGAAATGTTTCATCGCTCTTTCCGTAACGAGCGAGAATCTGCGGATCTTCTTTTGAGAGGTCCAGCGCATCGGCCAGTTTTGACGTGGTCAGAATATTCATCGCCTGTTGAGAGTATACGTCCATACTTTCCATCAGGCCTGATGCGTCGGCGTCGCGACGGAACGTGTCGAACGCACGCTGCAACTGTACCCGGTCGCGCAGGCGTTCGAGCGTGATCCCCTGCAAAACCATATTCTCCGGCGAACTGCGGGCTTTGCGACCCACAAGATTGAACGGCGAATGCTGCACTCCCAGAAAGCCCCCTGTGCCGGGTTCGCCCCAGGTGCCGTTTCCTGTTTTATACATCAGCGCCACATTCGACGGGACGGCGGCATTCACCGGCCCCTGTAGTTTCGAGACGAACGCTCCCGCTGCCGGCCAGCCACCCGGAGGCTGACGACTGCCGAACGTGCGCCCGGTCATACATTGATAGGCATCATGTCTGCCGTCGGCGTCGGAGATCGAACGCACGGGAATGAACTTATCCATCATGGCGGCCATCCGCGGGAACAGCTCGCAGATCTGGATGCCGGGCACGTTGGTTTGAATCGCGTTAAATTCGCCTCGGATTTCCGTCGGCGCATCCGGCTTGGGATCCCACAGGTCAATGTGCGACGGCCCGCCAGGCATGTAGATATTGATGATCGCTTTGTGATTGCTGCCGGTCTGGCTTGCCGTTTCGGCTTGAAGGACGCCCGGCAAGGAAATCCCGCCCAGGGCCATACCGCCGACTTTGAGGAAGCTGCGGCGGGAAACGCCGTCACAAAATTGACCGTTCTTCGCGGTCGGTTTACCAAGAATTGTCAGCATGAAATTTCTTCCCTGGGAACCATGAATCACAGCGCCATTGAATCAACATAAATCAACGTTGATATGATACCGGAGATTGATTTCTAAATCAAACGCAATTTAACCGGGATTTTCGGGAGTCCTGGAATCCGTTTCCCCACTCTCAGCAGCGTGTTTTTCTTTGCTACCACGAAAAACGCGAAAAACATGAAATACAGACAATAATAAAATTTTGACTCCCTTTATTATTCTCTGTAACCTATTGTAGCTAAACCCGGTTACTGCAGCCGTTGAGATGTAAGTGATCCCCTTCACAGCCTGTCCGGATCACTGGCTGTGATTTTGAAACGACAAGCTCAAACATGGTGAGGAAAAATGGCGAAATCGTCTTATAATTTAAGCGAGGGGCGCGTTTACATACATAAAACGTGCAAGCAGTCAACTCAAGTCAACGGTGACGATTTTGCCGGGTTATGCAATCCATTCAGCCTTTGTCTGGGCACCGTGTGTGCTAACTGTGGTGGCCCCCGCCCTCTCAAAAGTTTTGTCTGGGCCGACACAAAAGAACCATTGAATGTATATCGAAAACGGCTCCGTAAAAAGGTCCCCCCATTTTGTACGCATTGGTTCCTCTGGATCTCTCCCCTGATCGGCCTCATTGCCGGCAGCATTATTGGTCCCCTGTTTCTGAAAAAAAGTACCTTCCTCGTCATCTCCGGCTCGGCTCTTGCAGGGATGGTGATCATGGTTTTGTTTGTCGGTCCTAAACTCCTGCAGTTAGTCGTCCCTAAGAAATACTATAAATGGCGATAGAGACGGCCTCTGTTATCGCTCCCTCTCCTGCAGAGAATATGACCTGACAAAATGCAAAAACCAAAGGAATCGCTGCTCAGATGGAACCTGTCCCTGATGTCGTGCGGCATCTCATTCATTATTCCTGCCACCTGCTGGTGCCATTTCTGATTGCGCGGCTGTTCTGGAAAGAACACTGGGTGCAGGCGGGGCTGATCATGCTGGCCACGATGCTGATCGACGTGGATCATCTTCTGGCCGACCCGATTTTTGACCCGGACCGCTGCAGTCTCGGCTTTCATCCGCTGCATACCTGGTGGGCGGCCGTCGTTTATGTCTGTCTGCTGGCGATCCCCTCCTGGAAATGGCGGGCGGTCGCCGTCGGATGTTTATGGCATCTGGCAACTGACGGGATTGACTGTCTGCTCGGCGGGCATTGCCTGTTCTGCTGAGCCCGATTCTTCTCTCAAAACGCACAAAAATCTGTTAAAGTATTTTTCGTGTTGACAATCCGGCGACGGGTACGTTACAGCCGACAGGTTTTTGAGGAAAACAGGGGCCTCATTGATCAGGTCTCTCAGATGCAAATCAAATATGTGGAAAGGAAATCAATTGATCATGGATGAATTCATGCAGGCGGCCATTGAAGAGGCGGAAAAAGGGCTGAAAGCAGGAGGCGTACCGGTCGGCTCGGTGCTCGTTTATCAGGGGAAGATTATTGGGAGAGGGCATAATCGTCGCCAACAGGAAAACAGCGTGATTTTACACGGCGAAATGTCTGCTCTGGAAAACGCCGGCAGGCAACCCGCGAGCGTTTATCGAAACTCGATTCTGTATACGACCCTTTCCCCCTGCCCGATGTGCAGCGGTGCGATTCGCCTGTATCAGATTCCACGCGTAATTATCGGAGAAAATCAAACTTACCTGGGCGATGAAGCGTTATTAAAATCGAGTGGCGTCGAGATCGAAGTGCTCCAGAACGCGAAATGTATCGACCTCATGAATCAATTCATCGCAGCGAATCCCGAGATGTGGAACGAGGATATCGGCGAAGAATCATGCGAATGAAAGTACCGGAAGAAATGCACGGGCGCGCTTGGCTTTCGTACCAACGCTATCTATGATTCTCCCTGCGCGAGGTAACGATGAACATCAGCCAGACAGAACGGAAATTCCATGTCGCACAGCGTCCTTTTTCAGCCCTTCACTCTCCATGACCTTACTTTGCCGAACCGGATTGTCCTGGCCCCCATGACGCGCTCGCGAGCCGGCGTCGAACGTCTGCCGAATCAACTCATGGCCGAATACTACGCGCAGCGCAGTACAGCGGGCCTGCTCATCACCGAAGCGACCACCATTTCCGAGGAAGCAAACGGCTGGAATGAATCGCCGGGCATCTACACCGACGAAATGACCGAAGGCTGGAAATACACCACCGACGCCGTGCACGAGAAAGGAGCCGCCATCTTCCTGCAGCTCTGGCATCTCGGACGGTCTTCGCACAGTAGCTTTCACAACGGAAAACCCGCCGTTGCCCCCTCGGCGATCAAAATCAACGAACCATACATCCATACGCCCACGGGCAAACAGCCTTACGAAGTTCCCCGCGCACTCGAAACCGACGAAATTCCGCGGGTGGTGAACGACTACCGCCGGGCCGCAGAACGCGCGAAGGCGGCGGGTTTTGACGGCGTTGAAGTACACAGTGCCAACGGTTACCTGATCGACACGTTTCTCCAGTCGAAAACGAACCACCGCACGGACGAGTATGGCGGGAGCGTGGAAAACCGGTACCGATTTCTGAAAGAAGTGGTCGAAGCGGTCACGTCCGTCTGGCCCGCCAACCGCGTTGGTGTCCGGCTCTCGCCCAACGGTGTCTTCAACGATATGGGATCGCCCGATTATCGAGAACAGTTCACGTATGTTGCCAGTCAACTTGATCATTTCGGGCTGTCTTATCTGCACGTCATGGACGGCCTGGCGTTTGGGTTCCACGAACTCGGCGAACCGATGACGCTGGCCGAATTCCGGAAGGTATTTCACGGCCCGTTGATCGGCAACTGCGGCTACACGCAGGAAACCGCTGAGGAGGCAATTGCGGAAGGCCACGCTGATCTGATTGCCTTCGGACGCCCCTTTATCAGTAATCCGGACCTTGTCGCACGGTTCCAGCATGGCTGGCCTCTGGCAGAGACAGCCGAAATGTCCGACTGGTACTCACCCCTCGGCGAAAAAGGTTACACGGATTTCCCGGTCTATTCTGTTTAGTCAGTCGCGCGTCTTAGTAAGTCGTGCGTCTGTTCCAATTTATAGGTCTGTCCTGAATGGTCAGGCTGGATAGTTTAATCTGCACAATCTGGCAAAACTGGTCCTTACGCAGGCTTTCCGGTAAATAGGGCTTGGCAAAGATGGTCTGCATGGGTATACTTCACGCAGACATTGGATTTTCTTTAAGAAATCAGGTCTACGTGGTTGGAACAAGCGAGTAGCGTTTTTCATGGAAATGAAGTACGTTTTCCGACCGAAAAGGGTATTTTTGCAGAGCTGGGTCCTCTCGCAGCCCTTTCCCACATGTGTTAGCTGGATTGCTGCACACATTTGCTGCTCACCCATCGGTTTGTGTAAACCGCTGTGGAAAGCTGCCTGCGTTGTTGTGGACGCATCGAATTCTGTGATTTTCTTGTTTATCCAGAGTTCCCACAGAAGCAACGTTTGCTTCGGTTGATGCCGGTCCATCCTGCTTAACCTGAGTGAAGACCTGAGGAGCCGGTAATGTTTTTTTGCCTGTTCCCGCGCATGACTTGAACGAGTGCGCTGTTGCTAACAGGCGGAACTGGATACTACCCCGTGGTTCACCACCCGCACCCAAATTGAAAATCAAAGAATAATCAGTTTCCAGACATTGGAAAATCCAGCTCTCTGTGTTGATACATAGATCGCGTTCGCCTTTCAATAAGCCGACGTCCTGGAGACCAGTCTCTCGAAACGCCCTAATCCTGAGAAGGAAACACATTGAAAACTTTTAACGAACTCGATTTAATTGAACCAGTACAACGTGCACTGGCAGAAGAAAACTACCAGATCCCGACCCCCATTCAGGCACAAACCATTCCCGCCGCAATTCTGGGACGCGATATTCTGGGCTGTGCCCAGACCGGAACCGGAAAAACAGCCGCACTCGCATTACCGATCTTAAACGCACTGGGACAAAGCAATCGCAAGGCGGCACCGGGTCGTCCTTTCGCACTTGTACTGGCCCCCACCCGGGAACTGGCAATTCAGATTGGAGAAAGCTTTGCGGCTTACGGCCGTCATCTCCGCCTGCGTCAGGTTCTGGTATATGGTGGCGTGAGCCAGGGAAATCAGGTGAGAGCTTTGAACCGTGGCGCACACATTATCGTGGCGACTCCAGGCCGGTTACTCGACCTGATGAATCAGGGACACATTAAGCTGGATCAGCTGGAAGTGTTCGTGCTGGACGAAGCCGACCGCATGCTCGATATGGGTTTTCTCCCGGATCTCAAGCGAATTATCAGCAAACTGCCAAACCAGCGGCAGTCACTGTTCTTCTCTGCGACCCTGGCACCGAAGATCACGGAACTCGCGCAAAGCCTGCTGAAAAACCCAGTCAGCGTTAATGTGACACCCGAATCGAAGAGCGTCACAAAAATCAAACAGCAGGTCATGTTTGTAGAACGCAACGGCAAACAGTCGCTGCTGCAAAAGATTCTCAGCGGTCCTGAAGTCGAACGTGCTCTGGTATTCATGAAAACCAAACGCACGGCAAACATCCTTTCACAGCGACTCATGTTATCCGGGATCACCGCCACGGCGATCCACGGCAACAAATCGCAGGGCGCTCGTCAGCGGGCACTGGAAGCATTCCGCAGTAAGAAGGTTCAGGTACTCGTGGCGACAGACGTCGCAGCACGGGGAATTGACATTGATGGAATCACACACGTGATCAACTTCGATCTTCCGACCGAACCGGAGGCCTATGTGCATCGCATCGGCCGAACCGGCCGCGCGGGCGCAGAAGGCATTGCGATTACGTTCTGCAGTGCCAGCGAGCGGCGTGAACTGCGGACCATTGAAATTTTGATCGGCCAGAAAATCCCGCTTTCCAAAGATCAGCCACAGCCTGAACGGCACCCGGACAAGCCTTTAGTTGAGGCATCGAGCCGAAAAAGTTCTGCTGGTGCTGGTGTCAGGCGGCCGGCTGCGAGCGCCGCCACTCCTCGTCCACGGCGTCCTGCCAAACGACGCGCAACAGGAGGAGCAGCCGGGGGAGAAGACAAACTAAATCAGCAGAAACGAAAAAGTACTAAGTGGCGGCATCTTAAGAAAGCAGCCAAACAAACCAGCTAGCCAGCTAGCCTGTCTCCAGGTTTACTGTAGCGTCTCCCAAGTGATTCGTATCGAATCGTCTCTCAGGGACCACGCTATAGTAAAATGGGACGCGTTCTCAAGGGCTGATCACGGAATAATCGGCCCGATGGAACTCACAAAGCCACTCTATCCTCAAGGAGAGTCATTATCGCAAGAAACCAGAATACCTTTGCCAAACGTCAACGCGAAGCGGATAAAAAAGCAAAAGCCCAAGCCAAGCTGACCCGTCGCAACAAAGAGAAGCAAGGTGGTGATGCGAGCCATTATTCACAGGAATTACCGGATCTTGAGATAGAGCCAACAGACTCATCGGAATGATTTTATAGAAAATCGAACCCGAATTAGAGTTTAGTATCGCGTTTTTAGAGTCATCTGAGACAATAACCGCAGTTGAGCAATCACTACGGTGTCGTTGGATGTGCTCAAGTTACAATAGAATACATGCAGTCGATCAAGAGCGCGTGAGTGTTTCACGCACAGAGGATCGCGCACTTTTTTGAAAGTATTGGATTACAGAGATGGCCGAAGGCACCATTAAACAGCTCACAACTAAAGGTTTTGGTTTCATTGCAGACGGAACCGGCAAAGACATGTTCTTTCACAGCTCCGCTTTGGAAGACGCAAGTTTTGAAGAACTTCGAGAAGGACAACGTGTCTCGTACAACGTCGGACAGGGACCCAAGGGCCCCCGTGCTGAAAACGTACGGTTAGTTTGAGGACAGGCAGTTCTTGCATGAACTGCACGTCATGTGAATTCAAACACCGGGGGCCTTATCGTCCCCGGTGTTTTATTGCGCGCCGGGAAATCCCGTCGCATCAGCGACCTGATTCAGAACCGGGAATTCTGAAACGCTGTTAGACCTGGCCTGTATCCAGGCTAGCGTTTGACGTCTGTGGTGCGCAGACAGCAGTCAACGGGACAGACATCGTGGCTGGCCCCCATGTCCCCCAGTGCAGGCCTCTCCTCAGTTCCGCTGATCCGTTCTTCAATCAACTCGCGGATCATGGTGATGAAGCGGGGATGCACGCCCACCGTTTTGGCGCGGACCACGTTGATTCCCAAATCGTTCCCGACGGCTTTCGCTTCCGTATCCAGATCAAACAGCACTTCCATATGGTCGGAAACAAAACCGATGGGCACAATCACCACATCCTGTACGTCTCCCTCTGCTCCCCGCGTTTTGATGAAATCACAGATATCGGGTTCCAGCCAGGGTTGCTGTGGCGGGCCGCTGCGGCTTTGATACACCAGATGCCAGGGATGCCCTCCCAGCGCTGCACTGACGAGCCGGGCTGACTCTCGCAATTGCGCCTCGTATCGACAGCCAGACGCCATCGCAAGCGGAATACTATGTGCAGAATATAAGACCGTGGCCTTGTCGCGCCGCGCTTCAGGAATCTGGTTCAAAGCTTCTTGCGCACGCGCTACAGTCGCTTCGATGAAACCGGGATGATTGAAAAACATCCGCAATTTATCCACCTCGGGAGCCCCTGCTCCGACCTGCTCCTGGGCGCGCTGAATATCTTCCCGATACTGTCGGCACCCCGAATAGGAACTGAAGGCGGACGTAAAAAACGCCAGCGCCCGTTTGATTCCCGCCTGTTTCATCTGCGTCAGTGTATCGGCAAGCAAGGGGTCCCAGTTTCGATTTCCCCAGTAAACGGGCAGATGAGGGCCCTCCGCAGCGAGTTCCTGCTCCAGCGCTTTGATTAAAGCCCGGTTCTGTGAATTGATCGGACTCACGCCCCCAAAATGCTGATAGTGTTCGGCGACTTCCAGCATCCGCTCCCGCGGCACGTTTTTCCCACGGAGGACATTTTCCAGAAACGGAATCACCTCGTCTGGCCCCTCAGGACCGCCAAACGAAACCACTAAAATGGCATCATACGAATCGTTCATCAATGAGCTTTCTTGCCTCGTCCACTTTTTGACACGGGTCCGTTTTTCCTCCGGAAACGCATCTCAAAAACATCCGAAAACAGGTCATAAGTGACTGCAACACTCATTTGTAGTCCGGATGTGCGAAATTGCCACCCAAAACCGTAAATTATCAGATAAACCTGATTTCTAAAGGTACTGGCTCCCCAAAAAAACGATGTGAATGTTCAACTCATCCCGTCCAAAACGCCTGCGTGCAACCATTATGATCCGCGTTGCTTTTTCGAAACATCACCGTACATCTGATAAGAGCTGTCTGTACGTTGTTTCGATTCTAAGGATTATGCGATGCCGAATCACAACCAATAAAGGTAAACCCCGCTTCCTTCCAAAATTAACCGGTCTGAATCCCAGCCAGCGGCTATAAATTCTTATCTCCTGTCTTGTTTGCGACACGGTGATACGCCAACACCAACTCTCCTTACTATATTTCTGGCACACCCACAAATGAACCCCCCCAGCGCACTGGCCACTCTGGAACCGCCCGTTTTGCGCGAAGAAATACAGGCTACCGGTCCCACCACTGCCCGTTTTTATTATATGGACTCGATGCGTTCGGTGTTAATGATCCTGGGAGTTGTACTGCACGGCGCTCTGATCTATTCGTCCGGCGATCACTGGATTGTGTCCGATTCGCATAAGTCTGAATTTTTCAACGTACTCGGGTCCAGCATCCATGCCTTCCGCATGCCGACGTTCTTTATTATTGCCGGTTTCTTTTCCATGATGGGCCTCAAAAAATATGGCGTCAACACGTTTGCAAAATTACGACTGCTGCGCATTCTGCCCCCATTATTTTTTACAGCACTGCTGATCAACACCGTGGAGCTCTATTTCAGGACCACCGTCATTGAGCATCAGCCCATGTCGTTCACGCACTTTTTGATTCACGAACTCCCGCAAAAATGGATCGCCGGTGAATGGGTCTCGCATCTCTGGTTCCTGCTGACTCTGCTGCAGTTCTTCGCCGTCGGCATCGGGCTCTATGCACTGAGTAGACACTTTTCGAATTCAGGCAGTCTCAATCGCTTGCTGGCCCCGTTTCGGAAAAACTGTTACTTTCTGATGTTACTCCCGCTCACAGACCTCGGCTGGGGCATCGCAGACAAACTGTTTCCCGAACTGTCTCATGGAACACATTTCCATGGTCTGTTCAACGCCGAAGATTTTATCGTTTTTCTGCCTTACTTCCTGATGGGGCTCTGGCTGTTTCGCGACAAGGCACTCCAGCAGGAGTTTCACAGCATCGCCCGCTGGGAATGGTTTGCACTGGCCATTTCTCTTTTGGCACATTACGTTGAGTCAAATGCCCACGGCTTGAATGTGGAAAGTATTCTGAGAATTTATTCCGCCAGTCTGATCTGCGCCCTCGCCAGTCATATCTGTTATGTGCTGTTTTATCTGTTCATGAATCGGAATTCCCAATTCTTCCGTTATCTTTCCGATGCCTCTTTTTCGATCTACCTGTTTCATCATCTCTGTGTCATTGTGTTCGGTTATCTCCTGCTCAACGCCAGTATCGCGATCGGCTACAAATTTCTGGCCGTCGAAATCGCCACGCTCTCCCTCACACTGGCCATCCATCATTTTCTGATCTTAAAATTCAAACCGTTACGCTTCATGTTCAACGGAAAATGGAGTTAAGCCCCCCCGAAACATTTTCCCCCTGTCCCTCGTCCCCCGGATTGTCTAAAATTAACACCAGTAGTTTTCAAATTCACTGATTTATTTTTCCGACATATACGACAGGGAATCAGGTGTCATGACGTTCTCGCAATTACCGCTGTTAGTTCTCTTTGGCTTATCACTGACTGCACTGTTCACTTTGATGAGTGGCTGTGAAAAATCGCTCTCCCAGGAAGACCGTCCCGTCGCCACCGCCGACGAACAGCCGAATTCACAAACGGCCCTCGTGGAACAGACAGAATCGCCAGCAGCCCCCGCTGCCCAGACAGATACGGGACTGGAAGTCATCACCCTCGGCTCAGGCTGCTTCTGGTGCACCGAAGCCTTCTTCCGTGAATTGAAAGGCGTCAAATCTGCCATCTCCGGTTATTCAGGAGGTGCGGTTCCCAACCCGACCTACAAAGCCGTCTGTAACGGCACCACCGGCCACGCGGAAGTGATCCAGGTCACCTTCGATCCCAAAGTGATCCCCTTCACCGACATTCTGAAAGCGTTCTGGGAAACCCACGATCCGACGACGTTGAATCGCCAGGGAGCCGACGTCGGCACGCAGTACCGCTCTGCCATCTTTTATCACAATGAAAAACAAAAAGCAGAAGCGACCGCGTACAAAAAACAGCTCGACGCATCAAAGCAGTTCAAAAGCCCCATCGTCACCGAGATCACGGCTTTCGAGAAATTTTATCCCGCGGAAGATTACCACCAGGACTATTTCAAGCTCAACCCCGACCAGCAATACTGCCGTTACGTCATCCGCCCCAAACTGGAAAAGTTCCGCACCAAGTTCGCCGACAAGCTGAAGAAAGAGGAGAGCGGAGAAAAATAGCCGGTGTGGGTGTGAGCATGAGGGAAGGTAGCTTCAGAGACGGTCACTCAATTTGTTTGATGCGAACTCATTTTTGAGAGACAGAAAGTTCGCTTTGTTCAGAAAGCAAACTTTCCTGCGCAAATCGATCACGGTACCAGTTTGCGATCCGACTGCTCATCTGCAATGCCTTTGCCATTTTAGATGCAGGTGAATAATGCACATACCGAAAACTGGTCTCAACTGAAGTATACCAGTTTTTTTTGGCAGCGAGCGACCCGGGACCGATGTCTAATATCTGATCCCCTGCTTCCGTGCTGTTTTGAATCATTCGCCCCATCAACAAGCGTCCTAAGCCCTTGTTGGAAACACTGGGATCGAATCCCATCCGGAGCGAGTAAACGCGTCCCTGATAAGCATAGTTGTAATTGAAGGCTGCCGGCTCACCAGAGAGAAAGAGCAAATTTAAATCGACTGCTCCAAATCGAGTCGCGCTTTCATGAGTATCGCGAAAATACTGAGCGACCTTCTCGTGTGACAAAGTCGTACCGGTAGTTGAACTCCCCTGCCAACTCTTGCGCGCAATCGCTTCACAGATCTCATACAGGTCCCAGCGTGGATCGCTCTCACCGAATTGTTCTCCCCGAGGCCGATACCGCATGAATTCAATCTCGCCTTCCTTAGCAATGCGTTTTTCGGCTCGGAGATAAGTCTGACGCGCTTTTCCCGATCGACCAGCCAGATAGGTTTCCCAGTCCTGATTGAGATCAACACAGGCAGTTTGATCCCACACAAATTTGTTGAATGCAAGATGTGCCGTTCCCAGCGCGCGTTCTGTATTACCAGCATCGAATCCATTTGCGTCCACACACCGTAAATCAATGAGATCCCAGTCTCTTTGAGATTCCTGTATCAAATTCAGCACGGCATTCAAGGTTGTCTCAGAATCGGCAGAAACCGGTCCGTAAAAACTTCCCCAGTCATCAAACGGGTACGTTAAAATGCTGCACGACCCTAATTTCGTCCTGATCCGTCTCACACACAACGGCACAATACCTGTGATCTCATGCGCATCGCGCACGACAAACACTCTGAGATACTGCTTCGCAGAAAAATGCTGCCAATAAGTTGCTAACCAGTCCAGAGACTGAAAAAAACTCCCCCCGGGAGTGACCGCCAACAGTCGATTCCAATCATCTCGATACTCTTTTAAGTCAGCTATATTATTGATTTCGATTACGTTCGACATTAGCTTCTCGTTCCCATTTTTCTTATCCCTGTCTGGACTCACTGAAAGACTGCAGTAGCCTGAAATGAGCCCCAAATCACCATAAATGCTTTAGTTAATCTTAGTTTAAAACTCAAAACGAACTGCCGCTAAGTTCAAAGAGAGGTGAATCAAATGAATACGCGTTCTGATTAATTGGGTTATGCAATTTATTCAGATCACGATACGAGACCTGAAAATCGTAAGATAGACCTCGCAGGACACACCAGATTTGTATAACCTGCTTATGAAATATCGTATCACTTTCGGATTTTCGAACCAAAACAGACTGTAAGGAGACGCATCTCATGAAATATTTACTACTCTTCACGATCCTGATTGCAGGTTGCACGAATGAAGCAGCTCAAAAAGCAGCGGAAAAAGAAGTCAAGCAGGCGCAAGCCGATTCTACCGTCGAGCTCGGCGAAGCCTCATCCGTTGACCTCGGCTCAGCCGATCTTCCCGTTCCGGAAGACTTAAAAGTCGACTCCGCCGCGTTAGAAACAATCAAAGCCAAACTGGACTGCGAAAAGTGCGGCATCAAACGCGACGAAACATTCGAAAGCAAAACCAGCCTGCGCTACGAAGTCGACTGTGACACCATCAAATACATCGTCACTTATGACCCCGCAAAAAACGAGGTCCTGGAATCCAAGCTGGTTGAAGCCAAGTAAAACGGAATCGGCACCGTTCTTCAGGCAAACCATCACAGGCACCTCAGCAAACACGCCCAGAGTACGCGCTGTTTCCAGCCAAATCCGCCTGCAAATTGAAAATGACGCGCTGCATCATCCAGTGCAGTCGGAAATTTTAAATCCTTTCAACACTGCAAATGGATCACAGCGCCCTTTTATTCGTTTAATACTCTGCAAGACCAAGCAAGCACTCGGAAATATTTCGTCCTGAAGTACGTCCACATTTCCCCGCGGAGACTTAATTCAGTCGCACTCGATGAGAAGTATCTGGCGCAGAGTTGACCAGCTCCATCCACTCTTTGAAACAAGTTTGAATTCACAAAAACAATGAGTTTCGCGGAAATTCGATCTTGCCTTCGAACTGAGCAGCGTTCGATATCGAACGAAGCGCTCGCGGTCGATGCACTATCCTCAAATATTATTCGACCAATGGCATTTCGCGAAAACGGTGGTATTAAGGCATGTACCGGAATACGTATGAGTTGATAGGATTTCTAAAGCGACCGAGATGGAAGAATCAGAAGTTATTCAAGTTCCGGATAGTTCTGTAAATATGACTTGGCTGAATTTTTTGACCCTACGGGCTATTGTGGATAAAATCTAGTGCGAACGGCATACCACAGAACCCCGGTCTCATTTTTCCTGTGGGATATCGAAAATGCTCCCGTGCCCCTAAACTAATCATGTGTTTTGTAATACATATTCGAAATATCGAGCCAACCACAAAACTTACTGTGCACTACGTTTACTCTCGTTGAAGTCCCAGGGCGTTTTCACGCCATCGCCACACACTCATCACGTCAAACTGCCGACCGTCAAACTCAATCTGTCGAACCTGCTTCTTACCGTTGTTCGTGACTTTCTTGAGATGGTCACGGATTTCCATCCAGCGAATTTCGCCCTTCGAATTTCGGATAACGAGGATCACCGGAAACTCATGGTTCATCCAATAGTCCGCTTGCCGATTATTGAAGCTCTTGAATATCTCGACACCATCCCGTTTGCGAGTTGTGATAAACGAATCTCCCGATTTCAATTGAAGATATATCTTTTGTGCCGTGGCAATGCCATCATCGTTTTTGAATTCAATTTCGGCATCGATTCCCCAGTCGCTTACGGTAACTTCTCGGCAGATCTGTCCGGCTAGAGAGACCGTCGAAATAACCTCACCTACGAGCACTCTTTCCTTACTCTCTGTGTCGAGGACAATCGCGACCTCATCTCGTAAAGCTCGAACGTGTTGCTTGGTGGCCGGGTCAGCGAAGAGTTCTTCTAGCTCATCCCATAACGGAATTCGTAATTGAGGGTCGTCGCATTCGACGCATGGGATGTCTTTTTTTCCTTCTTCCAGTTTTCGCATTGCCACCGTTTGATTACCAACTGGTGTCCCACAGTGCGGACAGACGTAGTGTCGCAAGCGCACTACGTCGTTCGCGCTGTGCAGAAGATGCTCGTGTACGTACTTACCGAAAATGATCTGCTCTCCGACGGGAACGTCAGCTGAGAAGTAGACCTCCAGCTCTCCAGTGCCATCAGCCCGGCGCGTCAGGCTGATGCCAAGATGCCGGCCCTCGCGAGTCTTGAAGTCAGCCGCATATCTCCAAAGTTGATCGTGATCGAATTCCTTCGTGTGATGCAGCTTGACTACCAGCGTAGCGTAAATCTCATCGAGAAAGCCGTTGAACCGATAGCTGACCTGTACTGCGGGTGCACTGACTGGCTCTGGACGTTCTCGTCGGTAGTAGCTGGGAAAGATCAGCAAAATCTCGCCTGTCTCGGTCATATATCGAATACAGAGCCCGCGTTCCACGAGAATCTGATGCATGGCCAACAGTACGAACTGTTCCTCGTCCGGTTCAAGCCGTTCGATCGATGCGTGATACGTCAGATCACCCTTCAGCACCTGTTCTTCGAGAATGCAGCCCCGATCGAATTCGTCTTCCCGGATTGTCTGTATCACTGCCTGCGCATACGAGTTAATGCGTTCCGGTTGAAGCAACACCCAGCTTCCAAATTCGAGTTCCCACACAACCCCCGGACCGGAAAGCAGCCCAATCACGGCTTTGAGTTCTGCGTCGGTGAAACGATTAGCTGCATCAGATTGACTTATCCGCAGCGCCAAACTCTCCCGCAATTCATTGAACCTCATGAGGACGCGATCTTTGTCTTTAAGCTTAATGATTTCGTCTTTCAGCCGTTTAAAGAGCACGGGCGAGCTGCGCCACGGGATGTTGTCCCATTTGATGTTGTCAATGATCGCCTGCTTGAGCTCCTCGCATCCGATATTTTCCTTTGCGCTGGTTTCGAGGTAAATCTCGTAGCCGCGTTTGTCCGCAAACTCGTCGATCTGCTTGCGGCCCACCCGCAATCCTCCTGCATCGCAGCGTCCGGCGACCAGCAGCTTCGTCATTTTTTGCTCGTCATTTTTGTCTTTGTCAGTCCGGTTGAGGTCGCGATCCCACTGTCCTAGAGTCTCTAAGACATCGTCTTTCTGCGGATCGAAGACCAGTGCGGAGACCTGCGTCTGATCGATGTAGAGCTGATGAATCAGCTGCTGATCGGCCTGTCCACCGAAGTCCCATAGCCAGACTTCTCGCTTAACTCCATCTTCGGTTTCCAACGGAAGATTCCACTGCGTGGCCCAGGCCCCGACCGTGGAGTCGGTTTCTTTGTATGTTCCCAGAGCGAGTCGGTTCGAGAGTCCGGTTTTCCCCGCAGCACTGTTGCCAACGAGCAGGACTTTGGCGTTGGTGTATTGGATTTGGTCGGGAATTGCCGACGAGCGACTGACCGGTGGCTTTGTCTTCGGCAAGATCTTGGGGCGGGCCGAGGCTTTAACGAATTCTGAGACATCCCATATGCAGATTCCTCCGCTCTCGTCGCCGGAGATGATGCTACATCCGTCGTCTCCCCATTGCACACTCGTAACATTGGTTCCATGAGTGCCTAAAACTGAAACGAAAGTATCCGTCGTCATGTCCCAAAATCCAACTTTTCCACCGTGGGAACCAGAGATTGCAAAGTCTTGGGTTAAGTTCCACGTCAGCGTCCAGATTTTATAGGCTGGAACTTCAATCACGCCATCGCACAACCCTTTACTTAGATCCCACTTCCTCACCATTCCGTCTGAGGATACAGATAGCGCGCGACGGCCATCCGCGCTTAGATCCACACTCAGCACGGCGCTCGTATGGCCTTCGAGCACTTGAAGACAATGTAAGTCGCGCGCGTCCCAAATCCGAACGGTCTTGTCGTCTCCCCCAGAAATAAGGAGTTCTTGATTGGCACTGAATGCCAAACTCCGAACGGGTCCGGTATGACCGCCGACCTTCATGACGCATTCCCCGGTGTCCAAATCCCACACGCGAATGAAATTATCGTTCCCCCCGGTCAGCAAACGTCCATTTCGGTAACTCCAAACGACGCTCCAAGCTATGCTCCCATGGCTGCCAATTCTGCGCGATGTTCCGCCCGTTTCAAACTTCCACAATTGGACGTATGAGTCATACCCAGCGGTAACCACTTGGTTGCCACTTGGCGAAAACGCATAATCATTTACACTAGTCCCACATATGAGCTTGACCTTCTTGAGGAGGCTGCCAGCAGCGGTTGACTCCAAATTGGATGTACCGTTGGCAGTCGATTCACTACTCGTCGACTGGGCTGCCGGTTGACTACATACCTCAAACAGCTTCGGATACTCCCGCTCCCGTTCTTCAGGTCTCCAGTCGATGTAGCTTAATTGGGCGAGTGATCCTTTGGTGGGTGCGTCGTCGAGCCTGAGTGGAATGAATCGTCGGTTGCGGTTGAGCGGGTCTTTGAAGCGGAACGTATGGCTCTCCAACTGCGGCCAGTCGGCCGCGAGCGCCTCGGCGGACAAGCAAAGCACCAGCACGCGGGAGTACTCCAGTCCGTCTTCGATCTTCGCCGGGATGCTGTCGCCCGGCCGGATCTCCCACTCATCAAACCAAACCCGCACTCCGTCGGACTTCAGCCGGTTCGCGATGTCTCGCACCACATCCTTGTTCTTGGCACTGTGGCTGAGGAAAATGTCGTATTTAAAGGATGATTCAGATTTCATTTGAAACTCAAACGACCGTAGGGAACGTCAGGACACATAGGTCATTGTAGCCGAATTGAGATGTCATTGTTACCTCGCTGCATGGCCATAGCTGGAATTCGAGTGAGTATGTAGCCGCGGGATCCCACAATGTTTTCAGGGCAGTCTTCCGCGTAAACTCACCGCGGTGATAATTACCTCCTCTGGAAACTGAATGCCGCAAATGCAGTCGGTGTGACACCCCGATCGCATCTCGCGGCTTTTCAACCTCGCGTCGGTTGCATCGTCTCTGCGATTTTGGCCGGTCACTCAACTGCACTTTTCGCCTCAGATTGGGTTAATCTGGGCGCATCTGTGCAGCCTGCGTGGGTTGCGTCATCGTAACACGAGCGGTGGGAGGCCATGCAAGAGCCCATTTTAAAGGCTATTGGCGGCTGACGGAGCCAGGCACGGAAAGCAGATGCCGACGGCCCGGGAGTCGTCATCTTGTCCATCAACTTAGAAAAAGTTGTGGAAAAATACTTGATTCCCTGAACCGGCCCGTCGTGTTTTTTTCATTCAGGGAAAATTATTGTAGATTACAGCGTTTATTCCTAGACTAAGGTGTGGTGTGTAAACAACGGTCAGAAAACGTATGGCTGGATGGGACTCCGTCCAATTATGCCAGAATCCGAAAAAACGTATGGCTTCTCTGGGCATGTAAGCTGTTTGCTTTAACCTTGATTAAAACGTGCATGCCAAAACCCGGCCAAACGGAAATCATCTCATCGAATCTGAATTCGCGAAAATGTATGGCTTCCACGCACACGTATGGAGTCCGCGATTTGGGTGGTTATTCGCATTGATGATGAGAAGGAAGAGTTGATGCGGCAAAACACTGCCGATCAGGAGAATCATGAGGCTGCCGTCGCCGGTAGCCTCGATCAATTCGTCCCTTAGGGCTTGGATTCCTCTAGAAATCGAAGATATCTTTATCCAGCACAGAGGCTGCGTGATAGTGCTCTGCTTCCCCGTTGCTGTCGTACACCTTGCAGAGAACTAAGCCCTGGCCGCCAAACTCTGGCTTAAGTATTCCGGGCAGGGTGATCTTCTGCTTCTCGCCGGGCCCGATACTTCGACGAAGGGTTACCGACAGTTTGTCCCCGCGGATATCGTACTGTGTGGAGCATATGGGGTCACACTGTAGATCAGGCTCCTCCGGCAGCCTTATGAACCGATTAATCGGCTTGAAGTGAACCGAGACCTCATTGGCTGGAGTCTTTCCTGTGTTCTCGATCTCCACCTCGAGTTGGTATCCATCCTTGGTGTCGTGATCGACGGTTTGATACCGCAGGTCTGGTGCGTATCGCCGGTCTTGGATGTGTGAGTTCAGCCAGAAGAAGCTGATGAGTGGGAAGGTGACCGAGACGGCTAGGGCAACTATCGATACAATCAGACTTGCTCGCTCGCACTTGGTCATGAGTTACTCCTTTTGCGAAACTTGTTATTGAATACATGTGTCCGTATGTGGCACCTACAGGGCATCATAACAGACATAGATACTGGATATGGTATCGCGTGTGAATAATGATTCAAAGAGTAACTTCATTAGGATGGTAGATTTACAGCTATTCATCTGCGAATGCGAAAAACAGAAAATACAACAAGGCATGAAACTCATTGTGCAACTCGAACAAAAACCGTTCGTTTTATCGGGACACATATGAAGTCAATTTTAAGGTTGATTAAAACGTGCATGCCGAAATCCTTCCAGACGGAAATTATCTAATCGAATCAGATTCCGGAATAAGGTATGAGTTCCCCTGGCGCGTGGGGAGTCCGCGAATTGGGTTATTTTTTCCATCAATTCTGAAAAGACTGACTTGTTGAGATAGTAGTACGAGTAATGATCAAACTAACTTAAATTGTCGACTTGTTCCCAGTCTGGTTGAGCGTCATCTTGGGTAATTTGATACAGTAGTTCTAAGACGCTTTGCTTTCTTGTTGAGTCTGGAAATGAATCGTTAAGCTCGCGTACCTTGCGCGACAAATCAGCGCCCCAACCCATCCGTTCAAATGCAAGATCTATCTGAAATACACTCCTCGAATCTCTTTGAAGTTGTGTGACGAACGATTCGCTAGAATCAGGTTCTTGTGTAGCAAGCCCTGCTTGAGCCAAAGCTGCTGCAAGGCAAAGCTCTTTGGTTCCATCCTCATGAAATATCGCAGGGCTCTTAGGGATATCCGGTTGACGTTCAAGTTGGCATTTAGCTGTATAAATGACATTTGGGTCCAACGATGTCAGGCATGGCATATCGCTCATTTTTTATGGTTTCCTTTTCTTCGCTTTCTCAATTGCATGTTTCAGTGATTCAATTTCTTTTTGCCGAGATGTCTCGAAGTTGAAATGTCGATAATGTTCTAGGAATAAGCCAAGATAGAGGTATGCGGTCGTGCTTCCAAACCTTTCCCTATATTTTGACTCGTTTGAATCGTTGCAAAAATCAAGGTAATCTTGAATAACTTTACGTTCGGAAATCACCACGAGGTAATCACCTAATGTGTTGGTGATTTCTTCAACTGACACTAAGCCCTCATGCCAATAATACGCGAGACTATTAAAGAAATCTAATACACCATCAAGGCGACGTTCTTCGTCACTAAAGTGAAAGAAGGGTGGATAATAAAGTCGATTGCCTGAACTACGCCCATTTTGTAAGTTGTCAAATATATCAAAGACTGGCTTATCTGCGGACTCGAGTCTTTTATCTTTCTTCTTAAGTTTAGATTCAAAATCTTCGGCACACTCTTTCACTTTTTCATATAATTCGTCTCGGTAAGAGTAGATCAAGTCATAGTAAGAATCAACAAGATCCTTGTTACGACGAAATTCCATCAAAAAATCCTTGATGTACTGAGCTCGCTGGACTCGATAGTTCCGGGCTAATTGTAAAATAGCAAGAATAAAGAGAGGGACGGAAGTAAAAACACCAATCCCGATTTTTTTATCTATAGCAACGCCTGGAATCAAGAATAGAAGGAGAAGTACTAGGTCGGCTCCAATCATCACAATCAGAGTCCATGTGAGATAGCGTCGTCCAAATAGATCAATTTTCAGTACTCTCATAGGAACGGCCTTTATTGCCCAACTCGTCCATTCGTAGTTTTGCCTAATACATGTAGGCCGCTCATTCTCAGCATAACGAACAAGTTTAGAATGAACATAAACATAACAGTAGACGTTTGGTCTTTAATTCTCAAGCTTTAGTAAGAGTATTAGGAACTTTCTTCTGAGTACTCACAATGTTGAAAGCCTCACCCCGTACCTCGATCCTCGAACTCGTGATCCGAAAAGCGACTCTTTATGAAAAATGCCTGGGTAACAACTATTACCCAGGCATTCTGAATTGATCCTGTCGTGGTAAATCACGTTTCCCGGACATTATTCATCGTATCTTGCAATTACTAGAGAGATTGAACTGGGTATTCATCAGGGCAGCTCAAAGATTGGCATTGGATGTGCATAGTAAGTCTGG